>Ga0115550_1001919_pt1 | contig 14948 bp, 17 predicted proteins | sample COGITO_mtgs_1005_FD_87177 | JGI IMG/M metagenome (GOLD analysis project Ga0115550, IMG submission 87177) | Pelagic marine microbial communities from North Sea - COGITO_mtgs_100511 | ecosystem: Environmental > Aquatic > Marine > Epipelagic | place: Germany:Helgoland, sampling site Kabeltonne... | reverse complement strand
TGTAGAGGGTTTCGGGCAATCTCAAACTAGCGTCTATACTATACCAGCTGGTAAGACGGGTTATCTGACTCAGTGGTCGGTTGGGTCGAGTGACTCTTCGAAACAAATACATGCATACTTTATGGCGTCAGAAGTCGATAATGGTAAAATTATGAGAGTAAAAGATGTAATGTTTCTAAGTAATTACTCTATTAAAGATTATAAGGTACCGCTACCTTTTACGGAAACGACAGATATAGAGGTAAGAGCTTGGGACGGCTCCACTGGCGCGGCTGTATCGACTTCATATAATATAATCTTAGTAGATAATTAATGTAAGGTAGTAAAGTTGTGTATTAATAATAAATAATTGTATGGCTAACCCAAATATTAATGTTGGAATTATAAGTGATAAAAATATCTCTTTAAATGCAGGTAATCCGATTATCACAGATAGTAGTGGAGATAGAGGTAGTACATATGCTGTTAGACAGGTTAAAGATAGTAATATACAAAATATACCATTATCAAACGTGGGGACCGAAGATATAAAAAATTGGTTTGAAAGTTATGTCGGTGTGGTTGGTAAGTATAATAAGTTAAAAGCTGATACTAAAAATATAAAATGGAGTGATTATAGATATGCAGGTATAGTCGGGGTTAAAGTTAGTGTAACCACTGAGACAAAAAATGGTACTTATTATAATAATAATGATGCCAGCATTACTTTAACACCAATATGTGGAAATGGTGGTGGTACTAATATACACCGTGGAGATACGGATGATAACACCATGGTTGTTAACAATGCGCCATATATAGTTTTCGGTGTTAACGGTGGTGGAGGTGGTTCACCAGCCAAATCCATTTTATTTACAATATCTAATGGTGGTATCAGTTTTCAGATAAAATATACAGCTAGTTATCTAGATGGACCCTCATATATTTTCGGTACAAGTACATGTGGAATTAATGGTGCTCAATACCCAATTTATCAAGGTCAAACAGGGGTTTTCTTTTCTGGTAAACAAAATTCACGTGCTTACGGTACATTGTACGCGTAAGTTTAATATAAAAGTTGATAATTCATAAAAATATTATAAAATATTACTATGATAACTTGCAAAGATTCTATATTGGAAGAACTAACTAGAGGTATTGTTAATATCAATTATAATGACAATACCACAATACCTTATACGGCTTTAAGTAAATATAATGTGATACAAACAGATGATCACGAAAAAATAAACGTTTATAATTTAATAACTGATGAGATTGTTTATTTATGTTTAAAAAATATAATTTCATATACTACTGGTAGTGATAAGTGCACCGAAAACTATATAACTCAATGTAAGAAAGATTTAGAGAGTGTTGACGAAGATAAAAAAGACATATCATATAAGTATTACTTCGATAATTTAACACAAAAATATAATCTGTTTAGTAGTTTAAAACTTTTTAATTTTTGTGTACCACCTAATGAATATATCAGCAATATATTGAACGATCAACAGTTAGAAATTACAAAAACACAGTTTATTAATTTGGTAAAAAATGTAATTGATGAGAATGTTGCTGAACTTGATGAGATTTCAAAACATAGTGAAGATGACGATTTAGAAGATATTAATAGTATTAAAGAAATGTTTACAGACTGTATCGATGAAATTGATTTTAGTAATGTTAAGAAGATTTCTGATTTAATCGATTGCTGGCCTCCTCTTCTACTACCGTTGCCTGAAGTTTTAGAGGATGTTAAAAAATGTTTAAAAACATCAGCTAACTATACTGATCCAGTAATTGACCTTAAAAGTGACTTAGAATATGTCGTTGAAAATATTACAGATGAAAATATATTAAAAGATTTTATTTTAATATTAAATAAAAACAAAGCCAATATAGGTGATGAGAATTACAATAAATATCTAGATATTATCAATAATAGTTTACAAACTTTTAAGTAATATTGTTATATGGATATAAACAATCTAAGTGTTAATAATTTTACTATAGATTATGAAACAAAAAGATGTAATAGAGCTAAATTAGATACAGGGTTTCATTGTAATTATCACTGTGAATTCTGTTATTATATAAATGATTTAGATAAAAAAACTCCATATGAAACTATAAAAAAACGCATTGATGTGTTACATAAATATGGTATATCTGAAGTAGACTTATCAGGTGGTGAAAGTTCAATACATAAAGATTGGTTTAAAATATTAGACTATTGTAATGATAAGTTCGATAATATAAGTTGCCTGAGTAACGGTTCTGTTTTTTCAAATGAAAAGTTTTTACTTAAATCTAAAGAGCATGGGTTAACTGAAATTCTTTTTAGTTTACATGGTTATAATGAAGAAATACATGATGATATTGTAGGTCGAAAGGGTGGCTGGAAGAAGATTAATAAGGCTATAGAGCTTTGTGGTAAACACGGTATAAAGGTAAGAATTAACTGTACAGTATATCAAAAGAACTATAAGGGATTGATAGCTTACGCTGATGTTATCAAGAGGATACAACCATATCAAGTTAATTTTTTAACTCTTAATTATTGGGATGATAACAAGACATTTGAGCCAATTGACGATTATAGTGCGCTAACAGATAATATTAAAAGATGTATTGATTTAATTGTAGATGATACAACTTATATTAACGTTAGATATACACCTTACTGTTTTATGAAAGGGTATGAAAAATATGTATGTAACCAGTATCAACATATATATGATGTATATGATTGGAATAAAGAGATATATGAATATAAGTTAGATGTTTCAAAAACATATACCCGTAATCAAAAAATAGAGTTAGGGTATGAAACTGCAAAAAAAGATAGATTAGATGATTATAAAAAACCTTTTGAATGTTTTAAATGTAAGCATTTTTATATTTGTGATGGTATTGAAAAGCAGTTAGATATGCCTGTTTACCCTGATCCGGGTAAAAAAATAAAAGATGTAAACTTCTATAGAAAAGATTTTTATTAAATTTATGAAATATTTAAATCTAGATAAATCTTACGATATCTATATAACCATGACATGGAATATACCTACTGGATACAACAGACGAAGTAATCATGGTATTTCTGGACATATATATGAAATGGTTGAATATTACTTACTCCTGAATGAAAATAATATTAAAGCAGGTTTATTAATATGTGAAGATTTAGATTGGTCGATATTAGAAAAGGCTATAACAACAAAGTATGATCTACCAGTTAATACTATTGAACAAATTTTTAAAGATACTATTTTTTCTGATCGACCGACTATAGTTAGAGGTAAAAATATTCTCTTTACAGATGGTAGTTTTTGGAATAATATAATATCATCAGGAATTATATTAATATTTGATAATATATTTTCTTTTAAATGTTTAAATACTGAGATACATTCAAATTTACCGTATAAGAATATTATATTACTTCAGGATCAAAGAGTATATGCTGAAGATAAAGATATTGCTATAGATTATAAGAAAAAAATTAAATTTGAAAACTATAAGAAAATAAAAAGCGTAACTACTAACACAGCATTATTATATATAACATCAAATTGCCGTAAAATATGTGATGATTATTTGTTAGATATTATTATTGATTGTGGGTTTGATAACTATATTGTATTATCAGATAAGTCTAACGATTATAGGCTAAAATTTGAACACCTTACTCATGTAAAATTTCTTGACATGCCAGTCGAAGATATATTCGAAAAATTTGACACATTTATATATACACCAACTTATATGGATAACATTGATAATGATTTTTTCGACTGTAGTCCGCGCTTTATAGCTGAATGTAAATTTTACGATAAAGATGTAATATATTACGGTATTAATAATGAGTATTTGGGTATTGATACTGGTCTGAAGTATAGAAAGTATGATATTGAAAATAATTTTAAGAGTATTTTTTTAGATAAAAATGATAATATAATAGATATACTAAATGAAAAAAATACCCCATAAAATTAAGTCATTTGAAATTATTCAAACCGATGAATGGCCTGAATATGATTTAAAAATTACGTTAAAACCGTGCTTTCGATGTAACCATAAATGTTGGTTTTGTGAAGAATATGATAATAAAACTAAAACATGGACAAAGGATCAGTGTGATCAAGTTTTAGATAAATTAAAAGATATACCAAAAGATAAACAAAAAATATTTTTTTATTTTTATGGTGGAGAACCGACGTTAAGTAAATACTGGGAGTATTTGAATTACAAACTAGTTGAACTTTTTCCTGAAAGAGAATTATTCATACAAACACAAACAAATCTTAGTTTAAATAAAAACCGATTACATAAGTTTTTAACAAAAATTCAAAGTATAAAAAAACATAAACATACTATTGATATATGCAGCAGTTATCATTTAAATAAACAAAAGGTCAATGATTTCATTGATAAAATGAAAATATGTCAAAAACATAACTCATTAGGTTTATGTTTTTTTAGTACAGAATTATCAAAAAAACAACAAACGTTATCAGAATTAACTGCGATTAGTAATATTTTTCCTGATAAATTAAAAATGAGATTTACAGAAATATTCAATTTATCTCTTAAAAAAACACAAGGTTATGAAGAGTATTTAAATGATGAATATTTGGTAGGTGATGATAATGGTAAGAGTTTAGAGTTTAGGTATTGGTTAAAATATTACCCTGAATTAAAGAAATATTTTGAACAAGGTTGGAATTTTAACGTAGATGGTGATACTTATAATTTTTCTGAAGTATCAGGTTTTGATATCCATAAGAAGTTTAAATTTATGAAGTGTGAATGTGGAGTTAAAAATATGGTTATTGATCATAATTTAAAAGTTTACCATTGTAACGATGATTTTTATAATAATATTAATATTAAAGATTTACAGGACTTGAATCTTAATACATATTTTTCTAAATATGTTAGATGTTTAAATAACGCATGTTATGATGGGTTGGATCATAAAAAAATATTATGAAATACAAAGGAAAGGATGTAATCGAGGCTGGTATAAAAGGCTTTAACAAAAAGACATTTAGTTGGAATCTTATTGACGTTTGCAACCAAAAATGTTCTTATTGTTATGAAGGTTACGGCCACGATGCTACTAGACCAAAATCAACGTTTTTTAAAGATATAAACCAACAAAACAATTATCTGGATACTCTTACAATTCTTAGACTAAAGACAATAGGTACATTTGATGTAGATATAATCGGTGGGGAACCAACGTTACACCCACATTTACTCAATATATTACAAGAGTTAACAGAAAATAAAAACTGCGATGATATATCACTTATAACAAATTTAAGCAAACCTATAAAATATTTTAAAACAATAAATGATTTAAAAAGTGATAAATTAATAATTTGTCCTTCACTTCATTTTGAATATTACAGCGATGAGTTAATACAAAAATGTGTTGATATTAATGAGTTTGAAAATATTACAATTATACCAATTATCATGGTGCATGATGATATAAAACATTATAATAATATAATCAAAACATTAAAAATATTCAAAGAAAAGGGTATCAAATACACAATATCATTTTTATCTTCAGTCCCATATTATGATATAAATTATAACACAGATTACGTTAAAAAGATAGAAAAGTTTGCATCTAATGATGTGCTTAAGTTTAATTTTAAAATTTCCGGTAAAAAAGATGATATAGAACTTACACGATATGATATACACCAACATAAATTAGTACATTTTAGAGGTTGGCGTTGTAAACCTCAAAGATATATTATTGAACCTAATGGTAGTATAATTAATGCATGTACCGGTAAAAAAATGCCATTTTTTGGTCAATGTGAAACAGTCATATGTGATCTTAATAGATGTAGTTGTAGTGTACAGTGGTTCTACGAAAAGAAAAAAATAATATAATGAGTAGTAAGCAAATAAAACAATGCGGAGATCCAGATTACTCGCAGATTACATTTACCTGGGATTTAAATACTAATTGTCAGTATAGATGTGATTATTGCTACGCATATGAAATGTTAACTAAAAAATTCATTGAGAAGTATAGGTATGTTTATAAAAATGTTATTAAGAGATTGCAACTCAAAAATATTGGTAAATTTAAAATTGAATTAGTAGGTGGTGAGCCGATGTTACATCCGGATATATATGATGTAGTTAGTCAGTTAAAAAAAATAAAAAACTGTATATGTATATCTATGAATACCAATCTAGTAAAAGATGTAAAGTATTATCAGATGTTTGATGAAGAAAAGTATAAAGATCTAGAATTTAGTGCATCATTTCATCCTCAATATAATAAAAAAATAGATAAATTTTTAGAAAAAATAAAAATTATAAACACATTTAAATATACCCAATTGGTAGTTAATATGAACATCATTAATAACGATACATACAAACATTTATATCGAAAACTTATATCATTTTGTAAAAAAAATAATATTGATATATGTCCTAATTTTATATTTTCAACGAATAAATTTAAAAGTAATTTTGATAATGACTTTTTAGCAGAACTAGATATATCAGATATTTGTAATGATAATATAAAATACGAATTTAAAGATGGTTTAATACATGATTATAAACTTTCAGATCTATATGAAAAGAAATTAATAAATTTTAAAGGGTTTAATTGCAGACCTAAAATGTGGAATATAACTGTAGATGGTAATATTTTAAATAAATGTACTCAAGAACCTTTACATTTATTGAATAAGAATATTAATAAATGTGTTAAATGCCCGTTAAATAGCTGTGAATGCGAAGAGTTGTATTTTTACCATAAAACTGCACCTGGTATGCTAGAACCTTTAAAGTAAATAATATAATGAGTAGTAAGCAAATAAAACAATGCGGAGATCCAGATTACTCGCAGATTACATTTGCATGGGATTTAAATACTAATTGTCAATATAGATGTGATTATTGTTATGCATATGAAATGTTAACTAAAAAATTCATTGAGAAGTATAGGTATGTTTATAAAAATGTTATTAAGAGATTATCTCTTAAAAATATAGGTAAATTTAAAATTGAATTAGTAGGTGGTGAACCTATGTTACATCCGGATATTTATATAATTGTTGAAAATTTATATAAAATAGAAAATTGCCAGTTTATATCTATAAATACAAATCTTGTAAAAGATGTAAAATATTATCAGATGTTTGATGAAGAAAAGTATAAAGATCTAGAAATTTGTGCATCATTTCATCCCCAATATAATAAAAAAATAGATAAATTTTTAGAAAAAATAAAAATTATAAACTCATTTAAAAATATACAATTATCAGTGAGTATGAACGTTGTAGAGAATAGTGAATATAAACCTTTATATCGAAAACTTATGTCATTTTGTATGGAGAATGATATTAAAATAGGTCCTAATTTTATTTTTTCTACAAATAAATTTGAAAGCAATTTAAGTAAAGATTTTTTATCTGAGTTTAATAATCATAGTTTTTCTGATGAAACGGTAAACTATGAGTTTAAAGATGGTACAAAATATCAATATAAATTAGTAGATCTACATGAAAAAAAATTATTAAATTTTAAAGGGTTTAATTGCAGACCCAAAATGTGGAATATAACTGTAGATGGTGATATTAGGAATAGTTGTACACAGACTCCATTACATTTATTAAATAAGAATATTAATAAATGTGTTAAATGCCCTTTAAATAGCTGTGAATGTGAAGATCAACATTATTACCATAAAACTGCACCTGGTATGGCTGAACCTAAAAAATAAATATTATATAAATGAATATACCAGAAAAGATGGGAATTTGGATAACTCAAAAATGTCCTTTGAGATGTAAATTTTGTGCAAATAGTGATAATTATTTCTCACAAGGTAAGATAATGACATTAGAAGTATTTAAAGATAAGGTACGTGAAATTGTTAATTCTGGTATTTCTATTGTTGACTTGACCCCGATTGTAGGTGAAGTATTAACAATACCTAATTTTGAAAACTATCTTGATGTGCTTGATAGTTATAGTGAAATAAAAAAATATACATTTATAACATGCTTAATTGGTAGTAAAAAAAATATCGATATTTTGAGAGGTAGACCAAAATTAGAACTTGAAATTAGTTTTTACGGTTTAACAGCAACTGAATATAAAGAACGTACTAATAAAGATACCTTTAAAATCTTTATAAAAAAATTAAAATATCTTATACAAACATTCGATAATGATATTATCATTATAAACAGAACTAGTGATCCAAATACTAAATTATTAAAAAGAGATATGTCCTTGTTAATGAGATTTTTATTATCTAAATGTATTATAGATGAAGAATGGGTAACTGATAGAGATAATTATACAGAGGTAATGGAAGAAAAAGATATTAATAAATTTAGATGTCATTTTATGACAGAACCTTTGTTAGTTGATGATGGAATATGTTTTTGCTGCATGGATTGGAATAAAGAAAATGTCTCAAAAAATACAATAACTGACTTATATAATGAAAAAAACTTCAACAAAAAAATTAAAGAAAATGGTATTTGTAATACTAAATGCGGTTGGTATAGAAAGATGGCTAAATGAATGAATACAATAAATTAAAAAAGGTAGTTGTTGGTCAGGAAACATATGAAAATACAAAATTTGTTGATTACACTCTTAAATTATTCTTTAAAGAAAACTTATCTGATTTTTATCAATCAGAAGAGTTTGTTAAATATGATATATCAGATCAAATAATCCAAGAAAGAAAAAATGACCTTGAAAGTCTATCTCAAACTTTAATAGATCATAATGTAGAGGTAGTACGACCTACTGCTCATGATAAATTAAAAACTGTTAAAACACCAAACTTTAAAAGTGTTTTTTATTCTAACTCTAATGTTAGAGATTTATGCATTTGCATACAAGATTATATAATATGCTCCTTTAGTAGTGTTCGTAGTAGATTCTTTGAAAATCAAACTTTATTAGATATATTACATAAAGAAATTAAAAACGGTAAAAAGGTTATATGTCCTCCAATACCTACTATACATGAAAGTAAAATAGATAGTACTGAATGGAGAAATTTTAATTTAGATACAACAATACCTCTATATGATGAATATGAAATTTTATTTGACTGTGCTAATATTATTAAAGTAACAAATAATGATATCATAATGAATATTACAAATAAAAATATGTATAACGGTTATATCTGGTTAAAATCTATTTTACCAAATAATGTAAATATACATACTGTATGTATTTGTGATAATCATATAGATGGTACAATCTTACCTATTAAAGAAGGTTTATTTCTTGCTAATACATGTTTTCTTAATAAAAATATAAGAGATATATTACCTAAAAAGTTTAATAATTGGGATATTATAGAATCGAATACAAAAAAATTACCATTCAATGAATATGATGATGCATTTTTAGATGGACCGAGATTAGCTTCTTACGAAGGTATTGATATAAATGTTTTATCTTTATCTCCAAGCAAGATTATAGTTCAAGACACCTTTAATAAATCGACTATTGATAAATTAAACAAATATAATGTTGATGCTATACCTATTCAATTTAGACATAGTACAATTTTCGGTGGTGGTTTACATTGTTCTACTTTAGATTTAAAAAGAGGTTAATTTATTATATTAATTTTATATATGAATATTAATAAAAATAAGAATATTGCACTGATTACCGTCATTGAAGGTAACTTCAATAATATCAATTATAATAAAAATCAAATACGTTTATATGAATTTGAAGCTTTAAAATGTTTCCGGTATTGGAGAAAAAATGCAGGTAATTTAAAAGATATAGATATATACTGTATATGTGTAACAAATAACGAACCAAATAAGAAGACAATTGAAAAACTTAAAGATTTAAAGGTGAATTATATACATGAGTATAATTCAATTACTAATAGTTTTAATAATGGTTTCTGGAATAAACCGTTAGGCTGTAGTATATTAGAAAAAAAACTTAATTATGATTTTTTTATACATATAGATTTAGATATGTATATAATAAAGGAATTGAAAAAAAATGTATATTGTAATTCATGTCTTATATACGATGAAATTGATAGTATGCAAGAACGGCAATTTATTAATAATACCTATAAACCTTTTAATACATGTTATATGACATGTATTAAAAGTGATCAAATTTTTACAAAATGGTTTGATATACTAAATAATACAGATGCATTTTATTATAAAAAATATTATAAATCAATAACTGAAGATAAATTTGAAGAAGCAGCATTCGACTTACTTTCATATTTTAAAGTAAATAATATTCAAAGTGTATCTGATGTAATGTTTGGTGAAACATATACACCATTAAAAAAAATGAAAACTACAAATGAAATTTCATTCCATCATTACCATTTGTATAACAAAAATATTATACAAACATATAATTATAAAAAATATCAAAAACAATTATTAAAAATATGAAAAAAAAGTTAGCAATTATAGGAGCTATAGAAGGTACTGAAGATAGGTTATTAGAAAAGGATTATTTATTTTTAATTAATACCTTTATTAAAAATAATAAAAATACAGATATAGATATACATCTTTTACAACCTACAAATAATGATATTTTACCGGAAACTAAAATAGAATTAGAGCGATTAGGTGTAGTGTTTAATAAAAATATTTCAATATATAACCAAAAAGATAAAGATTTTAATTATACAAATAAACCTATAGCCTGTAACTATTTCTATGAAAAAATATCAAGTGATTATGAATACTTTTTATGGTTAGATGGTGATGTTTTTTTTAAATCAAAAATTAATCTACCTGATATAAAAGAAAATGAAATTATGTTTTTATATAACAATGAATTTTTTAATAAAAATAAAAATAAATATATAAAATTTAATTCTGATGATTATAATTATGATTATAAATGTTATATTGATTTAAAAAATAAAATAAATTTAAATAATGGTCTATATGAAGCAACTAATTCATGGATAATTTATGGTAAATCGACTAGTAATATTTGGAAAGATTGGAATACATTAACTCGCTTATATATTGAAGGTATTAACAAAATTGGTAAAGATCAATTTAGTTTCTTTAAAGGGAGCCAAAATTTTGAAAATAGAATAGAAGAATTTACTTTAGATATAGCAATAAAAAATAATAATTTAAAACAAATTTTACCATTAAATTGTCACACGTTTAATAGTAAAGATTCTGATTGTATTGAATATACTGAAGAATATAATAATAAAAATAATATTATACATTATGATTCTTCTGTATATATTAAATCAAATAAACAACTATTAAAATATTTTGATAACCCGTATTTAAAAACTCTTTTTATTAAAATATACGGTATGGTTCACTATAAAAAATTTTTAAATTAAAAAATTTTTAAATTAATTGTATATTGTTTTTCAAAAATTGTAATATATAATAACAGTTAATGTCTAACCCGTGGTATCAAGTAAGAGAATTTGAAAAACAATTATGTAAATTTACAGGCAGCCCTTTTTGTGTTACTGTAGATAGTTGTACAAATTCTATTTTTTTAAGTTTAATATACAGTAAATATAATAAACTTATAAATGGTAAACAAATTATAATACCAGATCAAACCTACATTTCTGTTCCAATGCAAGTTAAAAATGCTGGTTATATACCTGTTTTTAAATCACTTAAATGGCATGGTTATTATCGGCTCGGTAATACAAATATTATTGATTCAGCTCAAATATTTAAAAGAGATATGTATATACCTAGTTCATTACAATGTGTTTCATTTCAATACAAAAAACACTTACCAATTGGGCGAGGAGGGGCAATATTAACTGATAATATTGATGCTTATAACTGGTTTATTAAAGCAAGACATGATGGTAGAAATATGTATGAAGATTATGGTAGTATTCAAAAGGTTGATACGGTTGGTTACCATTACCCTTTATTACCACATGAAGCAATTAGAGGTCAAGAGTTATTATTAAATATCAATCTTACATGTCATAATATACCTGGTTGTTATTTAAATTATAAACCTATAAATACTGATATATTTAATGAAGATTTTAATAACAGGTAATAATGGTTTTATAGGTAAGGCATTAGTTCAAAGATTAATAAATGATAACGATATAACTGGGATTGACATTGGTAAATGCGATAATAATGATATAGAATATATTAATCATGATTTAACTAAGTTGAATTATAAGGTTGAAGCAAAAATTAAAGAATGTGACATTGTAATCCATCTAGCAGGTCCTGTAGGTGTTGAGCGTATTGATTATGAGCATGCAACATATTTAGCTGATATGTTGTCAATAAATTTAAACATCTTTAATTTAATTAAAAAGTATAATAAAAAAGTTATTTTTGCTAGTACATCTGAAGTATATTTTGATACAAAATATGCAAATGAAACGGATAATTTAATTATAGGTAGCCCGGTAAAATCGCGATGGGGATATGCTTCCGGTAAATTGACATCTGAATTTTTATGCAAATCTTTATGTAAAAATAATATAATTTTAAGATTTTTTAATGTTACCGGTAAAGGTGACAATAAAGGAGTTGCACATAAAATGTCAACCGCAGTAATAAAAAATAACGATATTACATTATACGGTTCAGGTGATCAAGTTAGAACGTTATGTGATATTAGAGATGCAGTTGAATTTATATACAATTTAATACAAAATGATATATATGATGGTGATATATACAATGTTGGTAATGAAAAAAATACAATATCTATGTCATCTCTTGCTAAATGTTTTATAGATTTATCATCTAAAAATATAAACATACAATATAAACAAATGGAAGATGTTTTTTCTAAAAATCATGCAGATATAGAATATAGAAAACCATGTTGTAGTAAAATGGAAAAAATATATAAACCACGATATGTTGTTCAAGATATAATAAAAAGTATGTTATGAAAAATATTTTAATAATCGTTGCTCATCCAGATGATGCAGAGTTTGGTATGGGTGGTACAATATCAAAATTATCTAAAAGTAATTATATAACTCTATGTGTATTATGCAGAGGTAATAGACCTGGTGGAAAATCTGACATTGAAATAATACGTAAACAAACTTTACATAAAAATATTAAGAGTTTAGGTATTTCAAAATTAATACACCATGTATATGATGATGTAAGTTTAGATAGACATTCCCATTTATCTATTACCAGTTATATAACATCTGTTGTAAATCAAATACAACCTGATACAGTGTTTACAAACTACAGTAACGATGTTCATATTGACCATGAATTAACATCTAAAGCAGTAAGAGTTGCATGTAGACCGAGACCTAACTGCACTGTAACTGAATTGTATGAATTTTCAATTCCAGGTAGTGGGGAATGGAATTTTAAAGGTATAGATTATAATACATTTTTTAATATTGAAAACTATACAAAAATTAAATATGAATGCGTCGATAGGTATACAACTGAATTACAACAACCACCTGACCCTTTAAGTAGTGAATATATTAGATACCGTGATTTATATTATGGTAGTGTTTCAGGTTATAAACAAGCAGAACCATTTATTTGTATTTTTAAACGATCATAAATATAATGAAACCTATATTAATGGTACATGAATTTAAGGAAGAATTTTTTGATCTACCTCTGGAGGAATATATTTTAACATTCGATGATGGTTTGTATACACAGTATATTTTTTTAAATGAACTTAAAAAAATAAAGACTAAAAAATATTTTTTTATTAGTAGTGGTATAATTTGCCCTGAGAATATAGAACAAAATAATGAATATATTGAATGTAATAAAGCACATAAAAAAGCATTTGATGGTGATTTTACAAACTATATGAAATGGTCTCAAATAAAAAAAATAAACACTTTAGATGATTGTTATATAGGGTGTCACAGTCATTTCCATAATAAAAAAACCGCGGATTGTGTTGAATGTATGATACCAGATAATCGATATATGTTGCAGGATTTTAAGCAAAAATTAGGTTATATACCAGATATATTTTGCTTTCCATATAATTACGAAACACCATTATATAAAGAAATTTTGAATAAAAAAGGATTTAAAAACTTTTATGGTGAGGGTAGAATTGATATTTTTGATTTATGAAAATAGATGCGGTTACAGTCTCAATTGATTATAGTGATTACCTATCAAAAATTATTTCCAATAAAGAAATAATAAACAATTGGTTAATTATAACTCATAAGGATGATACCAAAACTATTAATATATGTAAAGATAATAAGATAGAATATATTTACAGTGAAAAGATTTATCAAAATGCTCAATTTGCTAAATGTAAAGCAATAAACGAAGGGTTAGAAAAAATAACCCCAGTTGATTGGATTTTACACTTGGATAGTGATATTAAACTCCCCGAAAATTTTTATGATGTTATAGATGAACATGTAAATGATAAAACTACTATATATGGTAGTAGGAGATATGATGATGATGGTAACGATACTAGTATCATGATGGGGTTACCACACCCAGGTTGGTCTGTCGGTTTTTTTCAATTATGGCATTCATCTGAAAAAAATAGATATACCGATCCAGGTTATACTAATGCTGAAGGTGATGTTGAACATGACCGTTCTTTTGAAAAAAGATTTATTTTACCTCTAAACTTAATTGATGTGCAGGAAATAAGAAATAATCCAAAGTTGAATTGGTATGGTAGAGGACCTATAGGTAAAGTGAGACATAAATTTTATAACTGAAGTTGTTTTAATATAACTAAAATATAAATATAGTATTATGAATACAGAACTTATTAACGATCTAACAGAACAGTATAATATTTTTCAAGAAGAAATTGAAAAATTTAATGAAAAAGGTGTAGGAGCTGCAGGTACAAGAGCTAGGAAGGCTCTTCTAGAGATTGCAAAACTTACGAAAGATATTCGTAAGCAAATTCAAGAGAAGAAGAAC
>Ga0115550_1001914_pt1 | contig 14992 bp, 15 predicted proteins | sample COGITO_mtgs_1005_FD_87177 | JGI IMG/M metagenome (GOLD analysis project Ga0115550, IMG submission 87177) | Pelagic marine microbial communities from North Sea - COGITO_mtgs_100511 | ecosystem: Environmental > Aquatic > Marine > Epipelagic | place: Germany:Helgoland, sampling site Kabeltonne... | reverse complement strand
CATGCCGAACTCAGAAGTGAAACGCGGTAGCGCCGATGGTAGTGTGGCATTCGCCATGCGAGAGTAGGACACTGCCAGGCACCCAACACGAAAAACCCCGCTCGATGAGCGGGGTTTTTTATTACCTGAAATTCAAGTTTTGGTCGGCTATCACCTTATGACGGCTCATTCCATATGGCCTTAGCTCAGGCACCAAAGCACTACTGGCGTCTTGCCTCCTGAGGTGACCGTTTCGTGCGCTATCATGGCTCTTGAGTTTTAGTGTTCCTATTGATGTTCTCCTGCCAAAACCCGCTGCCAAGCCTGCAATTAGGGTTGTATATGCCTCATAACTCGGTAGAGTAAGGGCATCTCGGGTTTACCTGTACACTCTCTTTTTTCTCTCTTGTACCGGTAATGCTTGGCCTGCTTTTATCAACCTTAAGTCAGTGGTATCGATATGGAACAAGTAAACAAGTCCACCTTCAGCGATGTACTGGAATATGTGCGTATGTCCCGTCGCCAGAACAAACTCAAGCGTGAAATCGCGGACAACGAGAAGAAGATCCGTGATAACCAGAAGCGTGTATTGCTGCTCGACAACCTGAGTGACTACATCAAGCCCGGCATGAGTATCGATGAGGTTCAGGCCATCATCGCCAACATGCGTGCCGACTATGAAGAGCGCGTTGATGATCACATCATCAAGAATGCCGAGCTGTCCAAAGAGCGTAAAGATCTGAGCGCCAAGCTCAAAGCCATGAGCTCCAGCAAGTAAACAAGCCTCTTTGCTACCTGAAAACACCGGCTTTAGGCCGGTGCTTTGTTTTCTGCCATCAGCTCGGATCTCTCATCAAGCTGCAACAATCGGCTCCCCTTTTTTTGATCGCCCTGTTACCATCACTACAAAGCGGTCAACAGTTTTCAAGCCATTGACTTGAAACGACTAAGCTTGAGTCAAACACAATAAATTGCGCAACCATGGCGGGGCTGATATGGGCGCATCAGAACAGACGGATTTGAACAAAGTGGCATCTCAAGATTCATCTGTCCCAAGCGCGGACGGCAAGTACAAGCGCAAGCGTCGTCCCTGGTGGCGTTGGTTGTTCTGCTTTCTCTTTTTGCTGTGCCTGGCGGCTGCGATCGCCCTGGTTGGCTATGAGATGCAGACCTCCCGACTGCAGTCGCAGGAGATCTCCCGCTATGCGGCCAAGCTGACCTATCAGGTCGAAGCTGGCCCCAGCAAGCAAATAATCTTCCCTGAGGATGGCCCCTTCGACAAGCGGCTCGGCTATGTGCTGCTGCCCATGATGCAGGAGCGTCTGCTGCAACGGGGTTATCAGGTCAGCGAGCAGACACATTTTTCCGATGCGCTCTATGACTATGCCAGCCGTGGTTTCTTTGTTCCCTATACCGAGAAAGTGCAGGCCGGTCTGACCCTGCATGACTGCCGTGCCGAGCCCTTCTATCAATTCAAGTATCCGACTCACTATTACCCGGATTTTGCTTCCATTCCTCCTCTGGTCATCCAGTCGCTGTTGTTTATCGAGAACCGCGATCTGCTGAGCAACGAGCAGCCGTTGGCAAACCCGGCGGTAGATTGGCCCCGCTTTGCCAAGGCAGCAATGTCACAGGTGGGCAAGGCACTGGACATGCAGGATCAGTCCGCAGGTGGCAGCACACTGGCGACTCAGGTCGAGAAATACCGCCACTCTCCCGATGGTCTGACGCTGTCACCGACCGAGAAGATCCGCCAGATGGCCTCGGCCAGTGTGCGGGCGTATCGGTTGGGGCCGGAAACCCTGGAGGCGCGCAAGCTGGTTGCCTGGGCTTATCTCAACTCTGTGCCACTCTCGGCCGCCCCTGGTTATGGTGAGGTACATGGGCTGGGTGATGGCTTGTGGGTCTGGTTTGGCGCCAATGTGAACGAAGTCAATCGGCTGCTGGATCCGGCTCGTAACCAGGATGCGGCACTTGAAGAGCAAGGGCTTGCCTTGCGGCAGGTTGTCTCGCTGATGATCGCACACCGTCGTCCCTCCTACTATCTGGCGCAGGGACGGGATGCACTGGCGACCCTGACTGACAGTTATCTGCGTCTGTTCGTGCAGGAGGGCATGATCACGCCGCCGCTGATGGAGGCTGCGCTCAAGGCCAAACTTGGTTTCCGCGACTTCCTCCAGTCCCCCGCCATGACCCGAGTCAACAACAACAAGGGCTTGCAGGTCGCGCGCACTCGCCTGAGCCGCCAGCTCGGGGTACAGCTGTATGATCTGGACCGGATGGACCTGAGCGCGGATACCAGCCTCAATATGCCGCTGCAAAACGAGATCTCCCGTTACCTGCAACAGCTTGCCGATCCCGCGTTTGCCGCTCAGGTCGGCCTGTTTGGTGAGCGTCTGCTCTCGCCGGAGAAGACAGGGGATGTGCGTTACAGTTTTACTCTGTTCGAGAAATCACCGGAAGGTTTCAAGGTACGAGTGCAGACGGACAACACGGATCAACCATTCGACATCAACGAAGGCAGCAAGCTGGAGCTGGGTTCCACCGCCAAGTTGCGGGTATTGACCACCTATCTGGAAATCATTGCAGAGCTGCATGACAACTATTCCGAGATGCCAGCAGAGAGCCTGCGCAAGATTGAGGTCTCGGGTCAGGACAACCTCAGTCGCTGGGCTGTCTCTTATCTGATGACGGCCAAGGACAAGAGCCTGCCGTTGATGCTGGAGGCCGCTCTGGATCGCCAATACTCCGCCAGTCCGCACGAAGGCTTCTTCACCGGGGGCGGTATGCACACCTTCAACAACTTCCGCCGTGAGGATAACGGACGCATTCCTCCGATACGAGATGCACTGCGCGAGTCAATCAACCTGCCGTTCGTGCGTCTGATGCGGGACATAGTGCGCTACAGCCTCTATCGGGAGGGCAACCGCGCCCAGCTGCTCAAGGATGACAAGGATCCCCGTCGTACCGAGTATCTGGCCAAGTTTGCCGATAAAGAGGGGCAAACTTATCTGCTGCGCTTCTGGCGCAAGTATCGCGGCAAGACGGCGGATGAGCAGCTCGACACCTTCCTGGATGGCCTCAAGCCCAGCGCCGTACGGCTTGCCGCCGTGCATCGCTATCTGATGCCGGATGCCTCGCAGGAGACCTTTGCCGCCTTCCTGGCCAAACGGTTGCCGCGTGACAAGCTCAGCGACAGACGCATTGAGCAGCTTTACACCAGCTATGGCCCAGGCAAGTATTCCTTGCCGGATCAGGGGTACATCGCGCGGGTGCATCCGCTGGAACTGTGGTTGCTTGCCTATCTCAAGGAGTTCGACAAGGCGACCTTTGCCGATGCGGTTGAAGCCAGCCGGGATGAACGACAAGAGGTATACAGCTGGTTGTTCAAAACTCGTCACCGCAGTGCCCGTGACAGCCGTATCCGTACCATGCTGGAGGTCGAGGCCTTCCTCGACATCCATCAGCGTTGGGCCAAGCTGGGTTATCCGTTTGACCATTTGGTACCATCGCTGGCGACTGCTCTGGGCAGCTCAGGGGATAGACCCGCCGCGCTGGCCGAGTTGATGGGGATCATTCAGAACGGTGGCATTCGGGCTCCAACCCTGCGTATCGAACATCTCTCGTTTGCCAAGGGCACACCATTTGAGACCAACTTTGAACCCGTTCACACCGAGGGTACCCGGGTGCTGCCCGCAGAAGTAGCGACTGCTTTGCGCAATGCACTCTCCAAGGTGGTGGAAGGAGGAACTGCAAGGCGTATCGCCGGTGCCTTTGCTCTGCCGGATGGCACTGTGCTGCCGATGGGGGGCAAGACGGGGACTGGCGACAACCGGATCGAGACAGTGGGTCGTTATGGCAATGTCACCAGTTCGCTGGCGCGCAACCGGACCGCGACCTTTGTCTTCTTTCTGGGAGAGGACCACTTCGGTACCCTGACCGCCTATGTGCCGGGCAGCCAGTCTGACAAGTTCCGCTTCACCTCTGCCCTGCCAGTGCAGGTGCTCAAGGGGATGGCTCCACTGCTGATGCCTTATCTGCAACCCGGTACTCATACACAGTGTATGGCGGGCAATTAGCTCGCAAACCAGGATAAAAAAACGGGGCCATATGTTGGCCCCGTTTTACGCTGTGTCGCTTGCTGCTGGCCATGAGGCGTGAGCCATCACTTACAGCAGGTCTTCGATTTCGCCACGCAGGTATTGGTACATTTCACGATAGGCGACCGGCGGCTTGTTCAGTTCCCGTTCCTTGTTGGCGGAGCGGATCAGCTGGCGCAGCTTCTGGCGATCCAGCTCGTGGAACTGGGACATCAACTCGTTGAGCGCGCTGTCGCCTTCGTTGATCAGGCGCTCACGCCATTGTTCCAGGCGATGCAAGCGGGCATTCACGGTGGAGTGGCGGTTCTTGATGATGGAGAGCGCTTCTTCGATCGGCTCGATATCACGGCTGCGCATCAAGCGGCCGATGAACTGCAAATGGCGACGGAAGGACTCATCTTTCTTGGGTTTGAGTTTGCGGCCCAGCTCGACAGCATCGGCAAGCTCTTCATCCAACGGGATTTTTTCCAGCTCACTGTGGCTTAGAGAGACTATCTCTGCGCCCAGCTTTTGTAGCACCTCTGCATCACGCTTGAGCTGAGTCTTGCTGGGGCCCCAGTCTTCCAACTCGTTGTCGTCTTGATATTGACTCATCGGTCTCTTGATTCCTGTCATTCACGTTGGTGGATATGTTACCAGCTTCTCCCGCTGGGCGCAGGGGTCTGATATGCTTAGCCCCTTTCCTTCCTTCATATAGATGTGAGTTATGGATCAGCAAGACCAAATTCGCCAGGATCAAGCCCATCTCGAGGCCGTCGTTGCCGAGGCACTGGAGATAGCCAAAGGACTGGGCGCCTCGCTGGCCGAAGTCTCCATCAGCAAACAGACCGGGTTGTCGGTGAACACCCGGGGTTGTGAACTGGAAAGTATCGAATTCAACAAGGATGGTGCTCTGGGCATTGCGGTTTATCGCGATGGTTGCAAGGGTTCATCTTCTACCACGGATCTGGGCAAGCCAGCCATCCGCGCCGCCGTCGAAGCGGCCATGGAAATCGCCCGCCATACCTCTGCCGATGATTGTGCCGGTCTGGCAAATGCCGAGCTGCTGGCCTGGGATGCCCCCGATCTGCAACTGTGCCACCAAATCGAACTGGATCCCCAGCGCGGGATCGAGCTGGCCATCGAGTGTGAGCGGCTGGCGCTGGGTCGCGATGCCCGGATCAAACACTCCGATGGGGCCGGTTTCTCCAGCCACCTCGGCATCAAGGTCTATGGCAACAGCCACGGCTTCGTCAAAGGCTATGCTGCGTCACGCAACTCCCTGAGCTGCGTGCTGATTGGCGAGCTGGATGGCGACATGCAACGGGACTACGGCTACTCCTCGAGCCGTGACCTGGATGGGCTCTGGAGTCCGCAACGCATCGCCGATGAGGCGGTGGAACGCACCGTCTCCCGCCTGGGTGCCCGCAAGATCTCCACTCGCCATGCGCCCGTGCTGTTTCACCCGGACACAGCCGCCGGCCTGTGGGGCCATCTGGTGATGGCCATCAGCGGTGGCAACCTCTATCGCAAGTCGAGCTTCCTGCTCGACAAATTGGGCAAGCAGATCCTGCCCCAATGGCTCACTATCCAAGAGTTTCCCCACCTGCTTGGTGGACTGGCCAGTACGCCGTTTGACGGGGAAGGGGTACTTACCCGGAATATGGACATAGTGCGCAACGGCGAGCTGATGAGCTGGCTGCTTACCTCCTACTCCGCCCGCAAACTGGGACTGACCACCACGGGGCATGCCGGTGGCATCCATAACTGGCAGGTTTCCAACACGGGCCAGGATTTCCAGGGGATGCTCAAGGAGATGGGGACTGGCCTGCTGGTGACCGAGCTGATGGGGCAGGGGGTCAACATCGTCAATGGAGACTACTCCCGTGGCGCAGCCGGCTTCTGGGTCGAGAATGGCGAGATTGCCTACCCGGTGGAAGAGATCACCATAGCAGGCAACCTGAGCGAGATGTTTAGCCATATAGTGGCGGTGGGGTGTGATGAAGATGAGCGCTCCAGCCTCAAGACCGGTTCCGTACTGGTGGAGAATATGAAGCTGGCGGGACATTAATACCCGCCTTCACGCTGAATCCATGATATGAAAAAGGCCCCCTCGCCAACGCGAGGGGGCCTTTTTAACAGGCATGTTCAAGGGATGGCAATCAGCCCTTGATACGCTCGATGCGCCCGCCCAGACCTTGCAGCTTGTGCTCGATATCTTCGTAGCCACGGTCGATGTGATAGATACGGTCGACTATGGTGGAGCCTTCGGCGACGAAGCCGGCCAGCACCAGACTGGCGGAGGCGCGCAGGTCTGTGGCCATCACCTGGGCACCCTTGAGTTGCTCGGTGTCACGGCAGATGGCGACATTGCCCTGCAGCTCTATGTCCGCACCCATTCGCACCAGTTCCGGTACGTGCATGAAGCGGTTCTCGAAGATGGTCTCTGTAACCATGCCGGTGCCCTTGGCGACGGCGTTCAGCACGGTGAACTGTGCCTGCATGTCGGTCGGGAAGGCCGGGTAGGGAGCTGTCTTGATGGTGACCGGCTTGAGAGTGCGACCTGTCATGTCGAGGGTGATCCAGTCAGCCCCTTTCTCGATCAAGGCGCCTGCCTCTTCCAGTTTGACCAGTACCGCCTCCAGCAGGGAAGGATCTGTTTTGCGACAGGTGACTTTGCCACCGGTAACCGCTGCGCCAACCAGGAAGGTACCGGTTTCTATACGGTCAGGCTGTACGCTGTAGCTGCCACCGTGCAGACGCTCGACACCGTCGATGGTCAGAGTGTCGGTGCCCGCACCCTGAACCTTGGCGCCAAGGGCGTTGAGGAAGTTGGCCAGATCGACCACCTCCGGCTCACGGGCGGCGTTCTCGATCACGGTGCGACCGTCGGCCAGGGTAGCTGCCATCATCAGGTTCTCGGTACCTGTGACGGAAACCATATCCATCAGAATATGAGCGCCCTTGAGGCGACCATCGACACGGGCCTTGATGTAACCATCCTCGATGGCAATCTTGGCACCCATCAGCTCCAGGCCGTGGACGTGCAGGTTCACCGGACGGGCACCGATGGCGCAGCCACCGGGCAAGGAGACGTCGGCAGCCCCGAAACGGGCAGCCAGCGGGCCGAGCGCCAGTATGGATGCGCGCATGGTCTTCACCAGCTCGTAGGGGGCGACGTGGTTGTTCACCGCACCGGTCAGCACTGTCACGTTGCCGTTGACCTTGGTGGTGGCACCCAGCATCTCCAGCAGCTTGAGGGTGGTACCCACGTCTTTCAGGCGCGGTACGTTGGAGAGGTGGATCTCCTCATCACACAGCAGGGTGGCGAACAGGATCGGCAGGGCGGCATTTTTGGCGCCAGAGATGGTCACTTCGCCGTTGAGAGTACAACGACCATCGATCTTGAATTTGTCCATTTACTTAGATACCAATCAGGAGGGCAGTAGGAATTTACGTTCGCGTTTCCACTCGGCATCGGTAAAGGCCTTGATGGAGAGTGCGTGGATGGCGTTGCTGGCGATCTTGTCCATCAGCGGGGCATAGATGGCCTGCTGCTTCTTGACCCGGCTCATGCCGTCAAACATGTCACCGACGGCGATCACTTGATAGTGACTGCCGTCTCCTTTGACATGGACTTCGGACAATGGCAGAGCCTCAAGGAGTATCGCTTCAATTTCAGAGACTTGCATTATGCGTCCTCGGTTGTGAGCGGAGTTGACTGAAACAGACTGGCCACTCCATACAGGTTGGCCAGGGTATAAAAATCAGTGGAGGCGCCCACCAGTTGCGGTGTGGCGCCTCGTACCAATACGGCTTTGGCCCATTTGACCAGCAGTGCCAGCCCGGCGGAGTCCAGGGTGGTGACGCCACTCAGTTCGAGCTGATCTTCCTGCCACCACTCGGCGCGGCGTTGCCACAGGGCATTGACCTGTGGTGCCTGCAGATCACCGCTAAATTTCATGACTTGATGACCAACGGCTTGGCGTTGTGAGCACGCAACTGGGCGATCACTGCATCTATGCCATTCTGGCGAATGAGGCCGCCCAGCTCGTTCTGCTTGGCGGAGAGCAGGCTGATCCCTTCGGCTACCATGTCGAAGGCCTTCCATTCGCCGGTCTTGTTGTTCTTGCGCAGCTTGAATTCGAGGAAGATATCCGGCTTGCCGGCCTCTTTCACGCTGACGTTGACGGCGGTGATATTGCTGTCACCCGGCGCCTTGCCCGGCTCGACTTTGACGGTTTGCTTGTCGAAATGGGCCAGCGCATCGGCATAGGAACTCACCATGTACTCGGTGAACACCTCGACGAAGGCGTCACGCTGGGCCGGGGTGGTCTGCTTGATCTGGTTGCCGAGCACCTTGTAGGCAGCGAAGCGGTTATCCACGTAGGGCAGCAACTCTTCACGGATGATGACCCGCAGGTGATCCGGATTGCTCTTGACCTGGGACTTGTCCGCCTTCAGGCGGGCAAAGGTCTGCTTGGCCGCTTCGTCCACCAGGGCATAGGGGTCGGCGGCATTGGTGGCGTGAGCCACCAGGGAAAACAGCATGCTGGTCATCAGACCCAGCAACAGGGCGATCTTCTTGAACATGGTTACTCCTTACTTGCTGTCGGATTTGGTGTCGGAAGACTGGCTATAGAGGAACTTGCCAATCAGGTCTTCCAGCACAATGGCTGATTTGGTGTCTTCAATCATGTCGCCATCCTTGAGCATGCTGGTACCCATCTCCTCATCGCTGAAGCCGGGCATCAGGCCTATGTACTGCTCGCCGAGCAGGCCTGAAGTCAGGATGGAGAGGGTGCTGGTTTCGGAAAACTCGCCGGCACTCTTTTGCATCAGCAGGGAGACGACCGGCACCTGGCTCTTGGCATCCAGGGTGATGTCGCTGACCCGACCGACGACGACGCCACCAACCTTGACCGGTGAACGTACTTTCAGGCCGCCGATATTATCGAAATGGGCGCGCAGGGTATAGGTTTCTCCTTCCGGTTTGAAACTCAACCCTGCTACTTGCAGTGCCAACGCCAGAATGGCACCGATGCCGGCCAGCATGAAGGCGCCAACCAGGAATTCTACTTTGCTGAACTTCATCTTTACCTTATCCAAACATGACTGCGGTGAGTATAAAATCCAGGCCGAGTACGGCCAGGGAGGAGTGGACCACGGTACGGGTTGTGGCCTGACTGATCCCGGCCGAGGTCGGCTTGGCATCATAACCGTTAAAGAGCGCAATCCAGGTGACTACCAGAGCGAAGATCAGGCTCTTGATGGCACCTTGCATGATGTCATCCTGCCAGTCGACGGAGGCCTGCATGGCGGACCAGAAGCTGCCTTCGTCCACCCCCAGCAGATCCACACCGACCAGCTTGCCACCGAAGATGCCGATCAGGCTGAACATGAAGGCCAGCAGCGGCATGCTGATGACGCCGGCCCAGAAGCGAGGGGCCACTACCCGGCGCAGCGGGTCGACCGCCATCATCTCCAGACTGGAGAGCTGTTCGGTGGCCTTCATCAGGCCGATCTCGGCGGTCAGTGCAGAGCCGGCGCGGCCAGCAAACAGCAGGCCGGTCACAACGGGACCCAACTCCCGCAACAGGGAGAGGGAAACCAGCGGGCCCAGGCTCTGCTCGGCGCCGAAGTCTTTCAATACGTTGTAACCCTGCAACGAGAGCACCATGCCGATGAACAGACCGGAGACCAGAATGATGGCAACGGACTGCACACCCACGACATACAACTGTTGAAGCAGCAGAGGGAAGTGCTTGCGTGGCTCGGGTTTGCCCGCCAGCGCATGAAACAGCATTATGGTGGCACGGCCGATGGAGCTGATGACGCGCACGCCAACCCGGCCCAGCTTGCTTACTTGGCTTATCAACATCACAGATCCTGTAGCAGGTCGCCTGCCGGAAAATGAAACGGGACAGGACCGTCGGGCAATCCAAGCAGGAATTGCTCGACTTCGGGATTATGCTCTTCGCGCAGCTGCGCCGGCGTGCCGTGCGCCACCACCTTGCGGTTGGCGATGATATAGGCGTAATCGGCGATGGTCAGCACCTCGTTCACGTCGTGGGTCACGATGACGGAGGTGATGCCGAGGGCGCTGTTCAGCTCCTTGATCAGCTTGACCAGCACCGCCATCGTGATGGGGTCCTGGCCGACAAACGGTTCGTCATACATGATGAGGTCCGGATCCAGCGCTATGGATCTGGCCAGTGCGGCACGGCGTGCCATGCCACCGGAGAGCTCGGACGGCATCAGCTGAGCCGCCCCGCGCAGACCCACGGCCTGCAGCTTCATCATGACGATGGTGTGGATCAGCTCCTCCGGCAGACCGGAATGCTCCCGCAGCGGGAAGGCCACATTGTCGTAGACCGTCATGCCGGTAAACAGGGCGCCGCTCTGGAACAGCATGCTCATCCGCTTGCGCACTTCGTACAGGCGAGAGCGGGAGAGGGTGGGGATATCTTCCCCGTCAAACAGGATATGACCGGACTCCGGCTTGATCTGGCCACCAATCAGCCGCAGCAAAGTGGTCTTGCCGATGCCGCTCGGGCCCATGACCGCAGTGACCTTGCCACGGGGAATGGTCAGGTTGATCCCGTCGTATAACAGCCTATCTCCGTGACTGAAGGTCAGATCGGAGATGGTGATAAGGTCATTGTTCAAACAATTGTCCATCCGGTGTAAATGAAGAGCGAATTTTATGGGCTAGTCTAGGTCTAAGCAACAGCAAGGAACAACTATTGAACAGCCTGCCTCCTCAAAAACGCGACAGTTTTGCGTCACCGATTGTCTCTCTTTTGGGACCGAGAAGTATCCGATTCGCTTATCTCGACAGACTTTTTTATAATCCCGCAGCAAATTTCCGCCCGGAGCTGTGCCTTTATGTCTGTAAAGCCTGAGAAAGTGTCTGAACTGTTCGATTTTCGTCGCAGCGCCCGTACTGTGCTGGACATTGAAAAACAAGCGATTGATGGACTCTATCAGTACCTGAACGATGCCTTTGATAAGGCATGCGAGCTGGTGCTGCGCTGCAGTGGCAAGATAGTGGTCACCGGCATGGGTAAGTCAGGTCACATCGGGAGCAAGATTGCTGCCACCCTGGCCAGCACTGGCACCCCTGCCTTCTTCCTCCACCCGGGTGAAGCCAGCCACGGGGATCTGGGGATGATCTCCAGCGGTGACCTCATCATCGCCATCTCCAACTCCGGTGAGAGCGACGAGATCCTGGCCCTGCTGCCGGTGCTCAAACGTCGCGGCATCCAGTTGATCTGCATGACAGGCAATCCGGCCTCCACCATGGCCAAAGAGGCCAACGTGCATCTGTGCATCAAGGTGGATAAAGAGGCCTGCCCGCTGGGCCTGGCGCCGACCTCCAGCACCACCGCTACTCTGGTGATGGGCGATGCACTGGCGGTTGCCCTGCTGGAAGCCCGCGGCTTCACCGCCAATGACTTCGCGCTCTCCCACCCTGGTGGCTCCCTTGGCAAGCGGTTGCTGCTGCGGGTCGGTGACCTGATGCATAGCGGCGATCTGTTGCCCCAGGTGGGGATCGATGCCACCATCAGCCAGGCGCTGCTGGAAGTGAGTCGCAAAGGTCTGGGCATGACGGCGGTCGTCAACGAAGAGGGTCTGCTGGCCGGACTGTTCACCGATGGTGACTTGCGCCGGATCCTGGATCTGCAGGTGGATATCCATCACACCTCGATCGCCAAGGTGATGACGACCAACTGTGTTACCGTTGGCCCCGAGATGATGGCGGCAGAAGCTGTCAAACTGATGGAAACCAGAAAGATCAACGGATTACTGGTGGTGGATGGTGACAAGCGCCCGCTGGGGGCCTTCAACATGCATGACCTGCTGAAAGCCGGGGTAATTTGATGCAAAACGTACCGACCCTTTATGGTCCGGTGACGCGCAGCCAATACGACAGGGCGGCGCAAATTCGCCTGCTGGTGTGCGATGTGGATGGAGTGCTCTCCAATGGTCTCATCTATATGGGCAATGACGGCGAAGAGCTGAAGACCTTCTGTACCCGCGATGGCGCCGGTATGCGGGCCCTGCTCAATGCCGGGATCGAAATAGCTATCATCACCGGGCGCAACTCCCGCATCGTCAGCGATCGGATGAAGAGCCTGGGAGTGCAGCATCTGGTACAGGGGGCGGATCAGAAGCTGCCCCACTTCGAGGCGCTGCTGACAAAGCTGGGTCTGGAAGCGTCACAAGCCGCCTATATGGGGGATGACACCATAGATCTGCCGGTGATGCAGGCCTGCGGGCTTGGCATTGCCGTGGCTGATGCTCATCCGCTGGTACTGGCCCGGGCCGACATGGTGACTCGACTGGCTGGCGGAGTCGGTGCTGTGCGTGAGGTGTGTGACCTCATACTGCAGGCGCAAGGGCATGGCGATTATCAGCCAGAGGCCTCGGTATGAGCAGACAGACGCTGTTGTTCGCCCTGCTGTTTCTGGTGGCGCTGGCCGCCTGGCAGATTGGTGATGTCGACCTGACGCCGGAGCCGACCACCAAGGCAGAAAACTACCAGCCGGACTTCACCGCCAGGAACCTGGTGACCACCCGTTTTGATGTCAACGGTCGACGGACAGAACGGCTGGAGTCCGAGTATGCGGAGTATTACCAAATCATCGAGCAGGCTACCTTCAACAAGCCGGTGGTCTACATGTTTGACAAGCAGGGTGAGGCCGAGTGGAAAGTCACGGCCGACACAGGTGTCCTCAATACAGATGACAACGTGATCCTGCGCGACAAGGTACATCTGGATGGCCTGCTGCCCACCTCCTTCATCTCCACACTGGATACCCCCTATCTGGAGCTGGATCTGGTGACTCAGAATGTGAGAAGCAATCAGCATGTCAGCATAGTGGGTAAGGAATTCCAGACCGAAGGCGTTGGCCTGAAGGGTCATCTGGAACGCAAATATTTTGAATTACTGGATCAGGGCCATGCCATCTATTTCAATGAAAAACGCTAATCTGGCCCTCGCGGCTTTGCTGCTGTGCGGCACCGTGAGTGCCAAAGAGTCCGACTTTGCCGAAAAGGTCTATGTGGATGCGGTCAGACAGGTGGCCGAGATGCAGGACAACCGCATCACCTTCAGTGACGATGTCATCATCACTCAGGGTACTATCAAAATTAAGGCTGACAAGGTGGTGGTGATCCGTTCCGGCGACAAAGGGGCCGAGGTCATGACGGCCTATGGCAAGCCTGCCACCTTCTTCCAGATCCTGGACAACGGCAAACCGGTCAACGCCCACGGCAACAGCATTCGCTACGAGCTGAAGAATCGCCTGGTGACCATTACCGGTAACGGTCAGCTCAAACAGGAAGACAGTCAGGTCAACGGTGACCTGATCCGCTACGACATCGTCAAACAGAAGATGATCGCCGAGAGCAAGGGGCCGACCCAGCGGGTCAAGACGGTGTTCCTGCCTGATCAGGTAGAAAACTTCGACAAGCCCGCCGACCAGAAGAAGCAGGGAAAATAAACCATGGCAGTGTTGAAAGCAGCCGGCCTGCAAAAAAGTTACAAGCGTCGCATGGTGGTCAGTGACGTGAGTCTGGAGGTGGGTACCGGCCAGATCGTCGGCCTGCTCGGCCCGAACGGTGCCGGCAAGACCACTTCCTTCTACATGATAGTAGGGCTGGTGCAGAGCGATGCCGGCCTCATCACCATCGACGATCAGGACATCAGCCTGCAGCCCATGCACATCCGTGCCCGTAACGGCATCGGTTATCTGCCGCAGGAGGCCTCCATCTTCCGTCGTCTGTCCGTGTTCGATAACCTGATGGGGGTCATGCAGACCCGCAAGGGGCTGAGCCGCGAAGAACGTGAAGACAAGGTCGAACAACTGCTGGAAGAGTTCAACATCACCCATATCCGTGACAACCTGGGTCAGAGTCTGTCCGGGGGGGAGCGTCGTCGGGTCGAAATCGCCCGAGCGCTGGCGGCCGAGCCGCGCTTTATTTTGCTGGATGAGCCGTTTGCCGGGGTCGACCCCATTTCTGTGATAGACATCAAGAAGATCATCCAGCATCTGAAAGATAGAGGCCTTGGTGTCTTGATCACCGACCACAACGTCAGGGAGACTCTGGACGTATGTGAGAAGGCTTATATCGTCAGTCACGGCAAGATGATCGCCGAAGGTGCACCGGCCGAGATCCTTGCCGATGAACAGGTCAAGCGCGTCTATTTGGGCGATCAATTCAGTCTATAGTAAGGGGGCATCTCTTCATTTCCTTTGACGACTGCCTCGCTGAACATAAGGATATCCCGACGTAGATGAAGCCGACATTACAGTTGCGTCTCGGTCAGTCCCTGACCATGACGCCGCAATTACAACAAGCGATTCGTCTGCTCCAGCTCTCCACCCTGGAACTCCAGCAGGAAATTCAGCAAGCGCTCGATAACAATCCTTTGCTTGAGCAAGAGGAGAATGACGTTCAGGAGACCAGCCCGGAAGAGCCCGTCGACGACAGTCAGCTCGACTCCAGCGATGCCATGGCCCAGGATCAGATGCCGGACGAACTGCCGGTAGATACCACCTGGGAAGATGTCTATTCAGCCGGCACAGCCCAGAGCGCAGGCCCCATCCACGATGGGGAGGACAGCGTCTATCAGGGGGAAACCACCGAGAACCTGCAGGACTATCTGCTGTGGCAGATGCGCCTCACCCCGTTCAGCGATCTGGATGCGGCCATTGCGCTGGCCATCATAGATGCCATCGATGACTCCGGTTATCTGACCGTCTCTCTCGAAGATATACAGGCGGCGGTGAGCAGCGAGGATGTCGAGGTGGAGCTCGACGAGGTCGAGGCCGTGCTCAAGCGGGTGCAGCATTTCGATCCGGTCGGCATTGCCGCTCGCTCGGTGCAGGAGTGTCTGCTGATCCAGCTCGGCCAGTACGCTACTG
>Ga0115550_1001907_pt1 | contig 15004 bp, 11 predicted proteins | sample COGITO_mtgs_1005_FD_87177 | JGI IMG/M metagenome (GOLD analysis project Ga0115550, IMG submission 87177) | Pelagic marine microbial communities from North Sea - COGITO_mtgs_100511 | ecosystem: Environmental > Aquatic > Marine > Epipelagic | place: Germany:Helgoland, sampling site Kabeltonne... | reverse complement strand
GTCTGCAAGCCGGCTAATGCGACACCTCTGTCGGCACTGGCACTGATGGAGTTGGCAGTGCGCGCAGGGCTTCCCGCAGGTTTAATGAATATTGTCACTGGCCGCACGGCTGAAATTGGCGCTGAGCTAACCAGTCATCCGCTGGTGCGCAAAGTGACTTTTACCGGCTCGACCCCTGTGGGTAAACAGCTGATGGCAGAGTGCGCGCAGACGGTTAAGCGCACCTCGATGGAGCTTGGCGGCAATGCGCCGTTTATTGTGTTCAACGATGCCGATATTGATGCCGCAGTACAGGGCACGCTGGTATCAAAATATCGCAATGCCGGTCAAACCTGCGTCTGCTCCAACCGCATCATTGTTCAGTCTGGAGTCTACGATGAATTTGTCAACAAGCTGACGGCCGCGACACAGAAATTGGTGATTGGCAACGGCGTGGAGGAGGGCGTGACAGTCGGCCCTTTAATTGATGAAAAGGCCGCCAATAGTGTCTGTGAATTTATCGATGACGCGGTGGCCAAGGGCGCCAATATTGCTCTCGGCGGCGGTCGCAGTGATCTTGGGGGGGCATTTATCGAGCCAACTATTTTGACCAATGTGAGTCGCGATATGCGCGTGTTCTCGGAGGAGATTTTTGGTCCTGTAGCACCGCTATTTAAGTTTGAAAGCGAAGCCGAGGTTGTGGCGATGGCCAATGATACTGAATTTGGTCTTGCCGCCTATTTTTATTCCCGCGATATCGGTCGCGTCTGGCGCGTTGCCGAACAGCTTGAATATGGCATTGTTGGCGTTAATGAAGGCATTATTTCCAATGAGATGGCACCTTTCGGCGGCGTTAAGGAATCAGGCAGTGGCCGCGAGGGATCCAAGTACGGTATGGATGACTATATGGATATTAAATATATCTGTATGGGTGGAATTGACCAGTAAGAGAGCGCGACGATGAACCATTTGATTTACCCGACAACGAACTTCAAGGCCATTGAACAGATTAGCATCGAGCGCGGTGAAGGCTGTTATGTCTGGGATGACAGCGGTAACAAATATCTCGAGGGCATGGCGGGCCTCTGGTGTACAGCGCTGGGCTATGGCAATCAGGAAGTGATCGACTGCGCGACTGAGCAGATGAAAAAACTCACCTTTACGCATATGTTCGGCGGCAAGACCCACCCAGTGGCCATTGAGCTCGCGGACACACTTGCCGAGATGATTCCAATGCAAGATGCGATGCTGTCATTTGGTAATTCCGGTAGCGATGCCAATGATACGCATATTAAATTGCTGCGCTACTACCATGAGGCGATTGGCAAACCTGAGCGGCGCAAAATAATTGCCCGCGAGCGCTCCTATCACGGAGTCACTGTGGCGTCGGCAGCCCTTACCGGTTTGCCGGTCACGCAAAATCACTTTGATCTGCCGGTTGATGCGCTGGGAATCCTGCGTACTGATCATCCGCACTATTATCGCGGTAAGCAGGGCGACGAGACCGAGGCCGAGTTTGTCGAGCGTATTGTCGGCAATCTGGAGAAGATGATTGTCGCCGAAGGTGCTGAGACAATCGCCGCCTTTATCGCCGAACCGATTACCGGTGCCAGTGGCGTGATTGTGCCGCCGCCTAGTTACTACGAAAAGGTTCAGGCAGTGCTCAATAAGCACAACATACTGTTTTGGGCCGATGAAGTGATTACCGGTTTTGGTCGCACCGGCAATGATTTTGGCTGCACTACTATGGGCATTGAGTCGCCAGACATGATGACCTTTGCCAAGCAGTTATCATCGGCTTACATGCCCATTAGCGCCTCGGCGATTCGCCGCGATATATATGAAGCAATGATTGATCAAAGTGCCGCGGCGGGCGCCTTTGGTCATGGCTATACCTATTCGGGTCATCCTGTGGCCTGCGCGGTGGCGCTCAAGGTCCTGCAAATTTATCAGCGCGACGGCATTTTCGAGAAGGCTGCTGTGACGGGTGAGTACCTGCAGAAGCGTCTGGCTGAGTTCTCCGATCACCCACTGGTTGGCGAAGTCCGCGGCAGCGGTTTAATCGGTGCTCTTGAATTGGTCGCTAATAAAGAGAGTGGACAAGCCTTTGCTGGCGGAGCAGTGGGTGCCTATGCGCAAAAAGCGGTTCAGGACAATGGCGTGCTGCTGCGCACCGTGGCCGGATCCAGTTTGGCGTTCTGTCCGCCACTGATTATTAGCGAAGCGCAGATCGATGAGATCATTGATGCGACATCGCGAGCACTCGATCAAACCCTTGAGCACTGCAAAAAAGAGCAGTTGCTGGTCTGATAATACTCTTGGGGTCATGTGCCTGTCGCAACAGACCCTAGCGTAAATTCGAACAAATTTGATCCTGGCGTATCGCATCAGCCTGCGCATTACCGATGTAACTGGTTATAATCACGGCCATGTTCACTTCCCTGTAGGAATAATAAAAAATGATAACGTCCTTCGACAATAAAACCGTGATTATTACTGGCGCATCCGCCGGTGTCGGCGCAGCCTGTGCGCGCCTCTTTGCTAGCCACAAAGCCAAGCTTGTTCTGGTAGCCCGAGGTGAAGCGGCCTTGAATGTGATCGCCGATGAACTCCGTTCGCAGTGTGAGGTGCTGACAGTGGTGATGAATGTGGCAAGCAATGAGGACTGCCTGGCGCTGCTGGAGAAAGCCGAAGCAGCCTTTGGTGCGGTGCATGTGGTTGTCAATAACGCGGGCATGCACGCTCGAGGTGATCTTGAAAAAGTCGCACCACTGGACGTTGCGGCGATGGTCGATATTAATCTGCGCGCGCCGCTGCTGCTGTCCTGTGCTGCGATTCCCTATCTGCGTCGCGCCGGATCAGGCGCTATTGTTAATGTTGGCTCACTAGCGGGTCGCGCGCCGCTGCAAGGTGCGGCGACCTATGCAGCGACCAAGGCTGGATTGCGCGCCTTTAGCTATGCGCTGTCGGATGAGTTGCTCGGCAGTGGAATTAGCGTTGGCGTGGTGTCTCCTGGGCCTATCGATACCGGTTTTATCATGGATGAAATTGATGCCGTGGAAGATATTGTTTTCTCTCAGCCAATGAGCTCCGCGGAACAGGTCGCCGAGGGCATTTTGGCCATTGCGTCAGGGCAACAGGTGGAAGTAGTGTTGCCTGCATCAAGCGCCAAACTCACTCATCTGAGTTATCTGTTCCCGAACTTGCGTCGTCGTCTGCGTCCTAAGCTGTATGAGCAGGGCCGAAAAAACAAAGACAAGTATCGCAACCGCCAAGCGGCAAAATAGAGGACAACAGCAGCGCGCAATGAAACTTAATTACATCGAGCAGGGCAGTGGTCCGGCGGTTATTCTAATTCACGGTATGTTTGGCTCGCTGAGCAACCTCGGTATGCTCGCCCGCGAATTGGTTGCTGACTACCGCGTGATTAGCGTGGATCTGCGCAATCACGGTGATTCCCCTCACGAGTCGCTGATGGATTTAGCATCGATGGCTGCTGATATTGTTGCCTTACTCGACGATCTCAACCTTGCCAGTGCGATTTTGATCGGCCATTCGCTGGGTGGCAAAGTCGCCATGCAAGTGGCGCTCAATCATGCCGCTAGGGTCAGTGACTTGGTGGTGATTGATATCGCGCCGGTAACCTATGACAAGCGTCAGGATGTTGCGCTTGATGCGCTCAATTTGCTGGCTCAAAATCCCATAGAAAGTCGTCGTGAAGCCGATGCCATGATCAGCGCGCAGATTGCCGATGCGCCAACGCGAGCCTTTCTATTGAAAAATCTTGCGCGTACGCCACAGGGCGAATTCAAGCTAAAACTTAATCTGGCATCGATTAATCAAAATTATGCCACCACATTAGTTTCTGCGCCGACAGGGCAGGCATACGAGGGTCCAACCCTGTTTTTGAAGGGTGAACACTCAGCCTATATCCAGGAAAAGCACCGTCCGCTGATTCAGCAGTTTTTCCCGGCGTCACGATTAGAGGTAGTCCCTAATACCGGTCATTGGTTGCACGCCGAGAAGCCAGATGCGGTAAACACTTTAATAAGAGCGTTTATTGAGACCAAACAGCCGACAAAAGCGTAACCAACCGGCGTCAGACATAGTAGAATTAGCGCTGCATTTTTTGAGTCCACAGGAAACCACCAATGTTTGAAAGTTTAAAGCCAGTCGCTGCTGATCCCATTCTTGGGTTGATGGCGGCTTTTCGAGAAGACCCGCGAGAAAATAAAATCGACTTAGGCGTTGGTGTCTATATGAATGACCGTGGGCTTACCCCGGTAATGGATGCGGTCAAGCGTGCCGAGGTGAAATTGGCTGAGCTGGAAAAAACCAAATCCTATCAGGGTATCGCCGGAGACGCTGAGTACAACAGCCGAATGCTGCAGCTGATGTTTGGTGACGACCACAGTATTCTTACATCTGGACGGGTGGTAAGCTTGCAGGCGCCCGGTGGATCAGGGGCTTTAAGAGTCGGTGCCGAAGTCATTCGTCGAGCTCGCCAAGAGGCAAAGTTATGGGTCGGTGTGCCGACCTGGCCAAACCATATTCCACTGCTTGGCAGTGCCGGTTTCGATATTAAAGAATACCCGTACTACGACACTGCCAGTCGTGAGGTGAATATCGATCTGATGCTCAGGACTCTGCGTCAAGTGCCTGCTGGCGATGTGGTGCTGTTACACGGTTGCTGTCACAACCCGACCGGCGCTGATCTGACCAATGAGCAGTGGGATGCGATCACCGATATTGCACTCGAGCGTGGCTTTGTGCCATTTATCGATACCGCCTATCAAGGACTTGGCGACGGCCTCGACGAAGATGCCTATGGCATGCGTTTGATGGCTGAAAAATTACCTGAATTGATCATCGCCTCAAGCTGTTCGAAGAACTTTGGTCTCTACCGCGAACGCACCGGATCAATTACCTTTATTACGCAAACCCCTGAGCAGGCTACTATTGTCGGTGGTCAGGCAATGTCGGTTGCACGACAGATGTACTCTATGCCGCCAGCCCATGGCGCGCTGTTAGTCTCGCTGATTCTCGGTGATGAGGAATTGTGTAGAGATTGGAAAGCCGAGCTCGAAGAGGTGCGACTGCGAATCAAATCGATGCGCACGCTGTTGGCTGATAGTATTCAGGACAATGCGGCGGGACTCGATTTCAGTCATATCAAACGACAGAACGGCATGTTCTCATTCTTGGGTATTACGCCTGAGCATTTGAACCGACTGCGAGAAGAGTTTGGTATCTATATTGTCTCTTCAACCAGAATCAATTTGGCCGGGATTAACTCGAGCAATATTGATTATCTGGCTGAGTCAATTCGCACTGTCCTTAAATAAACGCCCCTACTTCAACCGCGATACGCCAGCAGTTGCTGTACTACAGACTTTAAGGTCTGTTCCAGCGACTGCTGATCGCAGTCAATATTGATGTCCGCATACTGGCGATAGAGTGTACAGCGCTCATCAAACAGTGATTCCAGGCTCTGATTGGGCTTGCGAGCAATGCCGCGAGTGGCAAAATTGCCGATGCGCTGACGCAATGCTGGGAGTGGCACATCGAGAAAAATAATCGTTGCCGACTGCTTTAAGCGCTCCATACCCGCTGCCGAATAGACCGCACTGCCACCGGTTGCCACCACCTTGCCAGCAATGTCCTCGCTTAAAAGAACTTGCTCTTCGATCTTACGCAGGTACAGATAATCATTGTTATCGAGAATATCTTGCAGCGAACGACCTTCGCGCACCTGAATAGCGACGTCTGTGTCGACGAAATCCAATCCGAGTTCTTTTGCTAGCAGCACGCCGAGAGTGCTTTTTCCCGCGCCAGGCATGCCGATAAGAACAACGCTATTGAGTTTATTATGCATAGTGATCACGCCGCTGTTTGCATTGGTTGTAGACGAAGAGGCCCTTCGGTTCACTTCGCTTTTTGGGGATAACAGCCGTTGCAGACTTGCCGCCTCAGTCCATCACTGGCTTTCATCAGCAGATATTATGCCCTAAAAAGAGTGAATTGCTGCGCTACTCTGTATAATCGACGACCAGATTTTGGGAATCTCGATAATATGCCACATTTTCAACGCATAGGTTTGCTCGCCAGTCTCGATGTGCCCGAGGTACGGGACTCACTGAACAAGCTCGAAGCCTTTCTGTTGGCTCAGGGCAGAGAGGTCGTGTACGAAGAGCGTGCGGCTAAACTAGTCGATTGGCCGGTTGATAAGGTGCTGCCGATTGGCGAATTTTCTGGCGCTGTTGATCTCGGTATTGTGGTTGGCGGTGACGGTAGTATGCTCAGTGCCAGCCGCCAAATGGCAGCAAGCAAAATTCCATTGCTGGGAATCAACCGAGGTCGTCTGGGATTTTTAACCGATATCTCACCAGATGAAATTGCCGAGCGAGTACTGCCGGTGCTGTCGGGCGAATACAAGCAAACCAGTCGCTTTGTGCTTGAAACCTCCATTACCCGTCAGGGCACCCTAATTGCCGAGGGGCTTGCGGTTAACGACATTGTCCTGCATCCGGGTCAATCGGTGCGCATGATGGCCTTTGAACTCTATGTTGATGGTGAGTTTGTTTACAGTCAGCGATCAGATGGGTTAATTGTTGCCACGCCCACCGGCTCGACTGCCTATGCGCTGTCCGCTGGCGGTCCACTGCTGTGCCCTGAGTTAGATGCAATGGTCGTCGTGCCGTTAAATCCTCACACTCTCAGTAGTCGTCCCATTGCATTGCATGGTGATGCGCAAATCGAAATTCGAGTGAGCTCAAGAAATGAGCTACATCCATTGATCACCTGTGATGGTCATAATGACTACCCCAGTGAACCAGGGGATATTATTAGCATTCGCAAACACCGTCATGAGATCATTTTGATTCACCCCAAAGATCACAATTTCTACAGTATCTGCCGCTCAAAACTGGGCTGGGGCAGTCGCTTGGATGGTGTCAAAGCTCGCAATGACAGCTGATTCATCTCCGCTTTCCCGCTGGATTATAGCGGCCAAACAGCATCCGCTAACGACGCTGCTGTTGTTGGCGAGCTTCTGCGGTTGGTTTGTTGGCAGTTATTTTTATCCAATTCCCAGACTACTGGTGTTCGGTGGGCTTGCTGAAGGTGAACTATGGCGCCTTATCACACCGATCTTTGCTCACTTTGGATTAATGCACTTTGCCTTTAATGGGCTCTGGCTGTGTCTGCTCGGCGCGAGAATCGAGCATCTGCTTGGTTCCGTGCATCTGCTGTTGCTAGTTTTGCTGAGTGCATTGGTCTCTAATATGGGGCAATTTATCTGGACGGGTTCGGTCGCTTTTGGCGGTATGTCTGGGGTTATTTATGCGCTCCTCGGGTACATCTGGATTCGCCATTTATTGGCGCCTCATCCGCTCTTAGCACTGCCCAAAGAACTGATTGGCTTTATGCTATTTTGGTTGCTGTTCTGTATGACGGGCATTTTGGATTTTTTGTTGGGGGTCGGCATTGCCAACGCAGCCCACTTTAGCGGTTTGATCGTAGGTATGTTTTTAGGTTTGATATTTGGTTTTGTCGCATCAATAAGCACAAGGTTTAAATAGATTATGGATTTACGTCAGTTGCTGGAAAGTATCACTCCAGATGTTTATGAAAATTTAAAGCGAGCGGTCGAATTGGGTAAGTGGCCTGATGGCAGAGCTCTAAGCGATGAGCAAAAGGCACTATGTATGCAGGCTATTATTGCCTATGACCAGCGCAAGCCTGCTGAGCAGCGCACTGGCTATGTGCCGCCCAAAAACACTGCCTGTGTGCCGCCACCCGATGAACAACCACTTAAATGGCAAAACTAAAATGCCAGATCTACAGGGCTCTTCAACTATGTCAATAAAGGCTTCCGGTCATTTGGAGAAAATGATTACCTCGCTCGGCGACAATGGACAGGTCGCGTATGAGTTGCCCCTAGACTCGCAGCGCATTGGACTCAATGCGCTAATTGGTAAAGCGATTTCGATCGAGCATCTCGGCGATATTCACTGCATACATTGTGGGCGGCGGTCAAAAAAGAGTTTTAGTCAGGGCTTTTGTTATCCCTGTTTTACCTCACTACCACAGTGCGACAGCTGTATTATGAGCCCCGAAAAATGTCATTTTCATCATGGCACCTGTCGCGATCCCGAGTGGGGCGAAAAATATTGTTTTACCGACCACTTTGTCTATCTTGCTAATTCCTCCGGTGTCAAAGTGGGTATCACGCGTGGCACCCAGCTGCCGACCCGATGGATTGATCAGGGCGCCACGCAGGGTCTGCCGATCTTTCGTGTACAGACGCGCTATCAGGCCGGGCTGATTGAAGACTGTTTGCGCGAGCACATAGCTGACAAAACCCATTGGCAAAAGATGCTCAAGGGCAATGCGGAAGACGTTGACCTAACGGTATTGAGAGATCAGTTATTGGCAAAATCGGAATCCGGTCTAGAGCTTCTCGAACAGGAGTTTGGCCTGCAGGCGCTGCAGCGTTTGTACAGCGAAAGCATTACCACAATTGATTTTCCGGTCAGCCAGTGGCCGCAAAAAGTAAAAAGTTTTAACCTCGACAAACAGCCGCTGGTAGAAGGCGTGCTGCAGGGCATTAAAGGCCAGTATCTGATTCTTGATACTGGTGTGATTAATATTCGTAAATACACCGCCTACAACGTTCAGTTTTCTGCTTCGGCCTAAGTGCCCAGCGAGCAAAATAATTTCAAGGATCGCCGCAATGAAAGATGCATTACCACAGACTATTTTTCTTCAGGACTATAAAGTATCGGCCTTTACGATTGATAAAACCGATCTGGTTTTTGACTTAGGTGTCGAGCAGACGCGAGTGACCGCGACATTAACAGTGGCGCGCAACCCTCTCAGTGATGAGCAGAATGCCGATCTGGTTCTACACGGCAGTCAGGGGCTCAGCCTGCAAGCAGTCTCTGTCGATGGCCAGCGTCTGCAAGAGGATGGCTACCTTTGTGACGAAGAATCCCTAACTATCAAAGGGTTGGCTGGGCACGCGGTGATTACAACCGAGGTGTTAATCCAACCGCAAAATAACACCACCATGATGGGGCTCTATCGCTCGCGCACCATGTATTGCACGCAGTGTGAAGCTGAGGGCTTTCGCGACATTACCTATTATCTCGATCGCCCCGATGTAATGTCAGAGTTCACCACCAAGATTATCGCCGACAAAACGCAGTACCCAGTGCTGCTCTCCAACGGCAATCCTATTGAGCGTGGCGATCTTGATGCCGGTCGCCACTTTGTTATCTGGCATGATCCATTTGCCAAGCCCGCTTATCTATTTGCCTTGGTTGCTGGCACCCTCAGTTGTGTCGAAGATAGCTTTACCACTGTCTCTGGTCGTCAGGTGGCGCTGCAAATATTTGTCGAAGAAAAGGATCTGGATAAGTGCGATCACGCCATGGTCTCGCTCAAACACTCGATGCGCTGGGACGAGCAGGTCTATGGCCGCGAATACGATCTGGATATCTTTATGATTGTCGCCGTCGATGATTTCAATATGGGCGCGATGGAAAATAAAGGCCTGAATATCTTTAACACCTCGGCCGTGCTGGCCAATCCCAAAACGACAACGGATGCCGCGTTTCAGCGCGTTGAGTCAATTGTCGCTCACGAGTATTTCCACAATTGGTCTGGCAACCGCGTAACCTGTCGTGACTGGTTTCAGCTCAGCCTGAAAGAGGGGTTTACGGTCTACCGCGACTCACAGTTTTCCGCCGACATGAACTCGGCAACGGTAAAGCGTATTGAAGATGTTAGCTATCTGCGGACCCACCAGTTCGCCGAAGATGGCGGCCCCATGGCCCACCCGGTGCAGCCCGACTCGTATATGGAGATCAATAACTTTTACACGGTGACCGTATACGAAAAAGGCTCGGAGGTCGTCGGCATGATTCGTACACTGCTGGGTGCCGAGGCCTTCCGCAAGGGCAGTGATATTTACTTCGATCGCCATGATGGCCAGGCCGTGACTATTGAGGAATTTGTTCAGGCCATGGAGGATGCAAGTGGTCGAGATTTGAGCCAATTCCGTCGCTGGTATAAGCAATCCGGTACGCCTCAGTTGACAGTCAACTCGCACTATGACGCAGCTGCTGGTACCGTTACCCTCGACTTCGCGCAAAGCTGCCCGGCGACCCCGGGGCAAGCGCAGAAACAGCCGTTTGTGCTACCGGTCAGGTTGGGGCTGGTGGGAGAGCAGGGCGATCTGCCGCTAAATGCGGAAGGTGATACTGAGATAGTATATGAACTCAATCAAACCAATCAGCGTCTCGTTATCGGCGGCATCGAGAATGTTGATCAAGCGCCAGTGCCTTCACTGTTACGGGGATTTTCGGCGCCGGTAAAACTGCATTATGCCTACAGCAAAGACCAGTTAATTCATCTTATGGCCAACGACAGTGATGGCTTTAACCGTTGGGATGCCGGTCAACAGCTCAGTTTTGCCCTGCTTGAAAAGCTCACTGCAGATAGTCATCAGCAGCGTCCACTGGAAATGGACTCACAGCTGATAGATGCCTACAGGTCGCTGCTAATCGACGAGAGCCTGGACCCAGCGATGGTCGCGTTAATGTTGCAGTTGCCCAGCGAAGCTCAGTTGCATGAAGAGGCCGATGTGATCTATGCGGATGCCATCCACAGTGCGCGCCTGTTTGTCCGACAGTCGCTGGCCAGTGGTTTAAGTGACCAGTTTCTGGCTGTTTACCATCGCCAAAACGTTGAGCAAACTTATGCGCCGGACGCGACACAGATTGGTCGTCGTGCCTTGAAAAATGTCGCCCTGAGTTATCTTATGTTGGTTGATGACTTGGGTGTTGAGCTGGCCGGGGCGCAATTTAGTAGCGCTGACAATATGACCGATAAAGCTGCTGCACTCTCCTGTCTGGTCAATTGCCCTGCCGCGGCGGAGCAGGCGTCCAGCGCACTACAAGAGTTTGAACAGCAGTATCGTGACGAAGCACTGGTGATGAATTTGTGGCTGCAAGTTCAAGCCGCCAACAGCCAGCCCGGTGCTCTACAGCGGGTCGAGACGCTGGAAAAGCACGCGGCCTTTACCCTGACTAATCCGAATAAAATTCGCAGCCTTATTGGCGGCTTCTGCAATGCCAATTTGGTGAATTTCCATCACCCTGATGGCTCGGGATATGAATTTCTTAAGCAGCGTATTCTTTCGTTGCACAGTCGTAATCCGCAGGTGGCCGCGCGCTTGATGACACCGCTAACGCGATGGAAGAAATTCCCTGAACCCAATCGTGAGAAGATGCGCGATGCATTACAGGTTATTGCCGACGAGCCGGAATTGGTTAAAGATATCTACGAAATCGCGATTAAATCACTTCAATAAGCTCTGCGGCTGGAAAAGGGGAAATTGTTGGCTATGCTTTAGCTGTTGAGTCTGTTTTGTCCTTTTTTACAGTCTTAATAGCCGGCGGCTCGACCGCGATTTGAGTCACCTTTTGACAGTTTAATTAGCACTTTAATTAACAGGTGATATCTGGATCGCAGAGAATGTCTAATCCCCATTCCGGGTTGCTGGCGGTAGATGTAACTCCATTTAAGAGGGTCTAATCAGCCCTCTTTTTTTATTATGCAAATGTTATGATGCAAATGATCACTGTCTACAGGTCAGCATAACGGACGCTCCCTAAGAACGACTTAAAAGTCGTCTGCGGAACTAGTGGCGATTCAGTTTCACTAACTGAGGTGCGGTACTTCAAGAAGGTAGCCAATTCTCACCTAGGTTATCAGCAACTTTTGGATCGAGCTGGCTGCGATCCGAGACAGGTTAAAGTGGGGTTTGAGCCCACCGCCGACTATCATCGTAACATCGCCTATTGGTTAGCCGACGCCGGCTGCCATAGAGACCGACAAATCCACTCCCACCTAGCACTAATACTTTAGTTTTTTCCTGCTTCTCAAAAAAATCAATGTTAATACCGCCAATATTATTCAAATAGGGAAAATTTATTTTCCACTAAAATATTGAGCAGCCTAATTTCAAAGTTGATCCTTGTGCCGGTCTATGTCAAGACGCCGTTTTCATCGTAGCCTATGCCTAAGGTGTCGAGATCTTTTTTCATTTCGGCGAGCTCCTCCTCTATCGTGACACGGGGCGGTGTCTGACGCTGCAATGGTTCAATCCAGGTGCTCAGTGTCCTGCCACCGTCCATCAATAAATCATGACCGGTAACAAAGTCAGAGGCGCTGGATGCCAAAAACAGCACAGGTCCTGAAATATCCTGTGGCCGAGCGATGTAGCCGGCGGGTGTGATATCTCGAAGTCGCTGGCGGAATTCCATTGAATAGGCCGCTACCAAAGGAGTCATGAGCACGCCGGGGCTGATGCTGTTGACGTTGATATTACTGCCGCCGAGCTGCATAGCGAGAGAGCGAGTTAAATGAATAACCGCTGCTTTGGCGGCACAATATGACGTGTTGTCGCTCGCCGTTCGTGCTGCAGCTGATGCGATATTGATGATTTTTCCACCCTTAGGGGCCTGCTCTGACATCTGACGCGCTTGTGCCTGCGCGCAAAACCAGGTGCCGGTTAAATTAATCCCAATTACCCGCTCCCAGTCTTGGCTTGATTGGCCAAGACCTGTTTCCTTGGGCCCAACGCCAGCGCTATTGACTGCTATATCTAATCGACCGAAGCGGCTCACAACTGCCTGCATCATCGTCATTACCTGATTCTCATCCGATACATCACATTGAATAAAAAATGCATCGACTCCCATGCTGCGGAGATCCTCAGCGGTCTTTTTGCCAACCTCCGGGTTATGGTCGACAATTGCCACGTGCGCACCTGCGGACGCTAGTGCTGTGGCGCAGGCTTTGCCGATGCCCATAGCCGCTCCGGTAACCAAAGCTTTCTTGCCACTAACTGAAAATGAGGCGAGTGCTGTCATAGTCTTCCTTGAATGCTTGAGATTTTTAAGGGACGCTTTCATCTGATTCTTGCATGAATTTCCCTTATTTGTGCTTGTTGCTCTAAAGGCTAATAACGTCGAGTAGCGACACTCACTCAGGTTTTGCGACAAAAAAGTCCACCTCTTACGAAGCGGCGATGGGGTTAGAGATTCCTCACCTGCGTTCGCGATGACAGGCACAAAAAAATGGCCGCAACTGTTATCGAGTTGCGGCCACTGTGGTGGCTCCTGTTGTGAGCCGGAAACAGGATAAATTCCTGTTTAATGACTATGTTTGTACTTAGTTTTACCTGTTACGGTTGCTGATTAAATTTTCTTATTAGCGCAAAGTTGCTTACAAACTTGCCGCTTTTTGCTGAAATGAGTACTGATTAAACCCATTCCAATAATCTTCGCGTCCTTCTCGCCAGCCGCGCGACCAGTGAAAGGCCATGGGTGAATTTTCTTGATATGGGGTTCCTGCGAGGGAGCGTCCCTGAACTGCAGCTTGATAACCTTTGACGAATGAACGGTGTTCCAAGTCTCTTTTATGTTTTTTCACTTATATCTCCTAACGGTTAATGTAGGAAACTGACACTCAGCTTGAAAAACGTGCTGAGAGCAGTTTTTATCAAACAAATTTGTGTAAAGAGCGATAGAATGAGCGCCTTTTTAAGCGCTGAGTACAGTTCAACAAATTCTATCGACCCTGTCGAATATTTTGTTAGTCTATCCAGCGCGCGTTTTAATCCTCAAAGTAATAAAAGGATCCTATTTGTGACATCCGTTCCAGTTGATCATGCTTGGTTAGCCACCTGTCCCAAGGGGCTAGAGCAATTGTTGGCACAAGAGTTACTGGCGTTGGGGGCGGAAAGCACCAAAGAGACTGTGGCTGCGGTGCATTTTCAAGGCACTCGCGAACTAGCTTATCGCGCCTGCCTGTGGTCGCGTCTTGCTAATAGAATATTGATGCCTTTACACCAATTCACTTTGGATGAGGAAGATCAACTCTATCAGGAATGTTTGGATATTCCCTGGGAAGAGCACTTCTCCCATGAGCAAACCATCGCTATCGACTTTATTGGTACCTCGCGGCTAGTAGATAACACCATGTATGGCTCGCAGCGCGTTAAAGATGCCGTGGTCGACCGCATTCGTCGTGAAGAGGGTGAGCGGCCTAATGTTGACACTAAAAATCCGGATATCCGTATTCAGGTGCGTCAGCATAAAGGTCAGGTCACGGTGTCGCTGGATATCTCCGGCGAGAGCCTGCACCGCCGCGGCTATCGCAGCGGGCAGGGCAGCGCGCCGATTAAAGAGAATCTCGCCGCGGCGCTACTGTTGCGTGCTGGCTGGCCAGAGATGATGAAAAATGGTGCGGCACTGCTCGACCCCATGTGCGGTAGTGCCACATTGATTATTGAAGGCGCTATGATGGCAGCGGATATTGCCCCGGGTCTATTGCGTGAGCGCTTTGGCTTTAGCGACTGGAAGCAGCATGACCGAGAGCTTTGGCAGATCGTTTTTGACGAGGCTGAGCAGCGCAAAGTGGCTGGGCTTGAAGCGCTTGAGCTGGATATCCGTGGTTACGATGCCAACCCACGGGTACTTGAGTTCGCTACGCTAAATATTGAAAAAGCCGGATTAGATGAACACATTCGTCTGGCCCACAAACCCATAGATCAGTTTGGCAAGGCCACGGCTGACTATGGCTTGCTGCTCACCAATCCACCCTATGGCGAACGCCTTGGTGATGTGGATGGTCTAATTCCGATCTATCAAAAGCTCGGCGCAGTGTTACAAAAAAACTTCCAAGGCTGGAAAGCCGCGATCTTTACCGGCAATGTCGAGTTGGGTCGCGAGACTGATCTGACACCGACCAAACAGTACCAGCTGTTTAACGGCACCATTCCCTGCAAGCTGCTGGTCTTTGAAGACCTCACGTCACGCTCGGCAAAGATCGAACAGCGTTTAAATACACCGGCCCCGGCTCAGGAGCTCACCGAAGGCGCCAAAATGGTGTTCAATCGGTTAATTAAAAATCAACGCAAGCTAAATGGCTGGTTAAACAAAACCGGTGTCAG
>Ga0115550_1001906_pt1 | contig 15010 bp, 14 predicted proteins | sample COGITO_mtgs_1005_FD_87177 | JGI IMG/M metagenome (GOLD analysis project Ga0115550, IMG submission 87177) | Pelagic marine microbial communities from North Sea - COGITO_mtgs_100511 | ecosystem: Environmental > Aquatic > Marine > Epipelagic | place: Germany:Helgoland, sampling site Kabeltonne... | reverse complement strand
TGCAGGATAGTGGTGCATTCATCACATTTGATGAACAGGTTGAGGCTTTACCAGATCAATTCAAAGCAAGAGAAACGCGTGTGATTTATACCCCGGCTATACCATCATTGCACAAACAATTGTTGTTTTTTGAAAAGCAGGGGAATAGTGTTAAGAAACGGGCCGCTTTTTTGGGAGAAATAACCAATAGTATGACGACGCTGGCCGTAGCTGGAACACATGGAAAAACAACGACTACTTCTATTTTAGCCCATTTCTTTTTAAGCTTGCAGTCGCCCTTCACGGCTTTTGTTGGCGGCATAATGAATGCACATAAATCCAACTTAATCTCAACGGGTAAAGAGGTTGCTTTGGTTGAAGCAGATGAATTTGATCGGTCTTTTTTACAGCTTACCCCCACTATAGCTTGTATTACCTCTACCGATGCAGATCATCTAGATATCTATGGAACGGCAGATGAGGTAGCCGATTCTTATCGTGCTTTTGGAGAAAGAGTGCGTAAAGTACTCCTAATTGAAAAAAAGGTTCCTTTAGAGGGCATAACTTATAGCATTTATGAAAAGGCTGATTATTTCATTAACGCGATTATACCTGAAGGATTTGGTTATCGTTTTGATCTAAATTCCCCAAAAGGAAATTATGAGCGTTTGTATTTTAGTCAATTGGGGTTGCATAATTTATCCAATGCATTGGCTGCCTTTGCCATGGCAAGTGAATTTGGTTTAGATGAAAGGCAGCTTACCGAAGCCTTTGGCACTTTTAAAGGGGTAGATCGTCGATTGCAGTTAATCGTTGAAAACAATCGTCATGTATTGATTGATGATTATGCGCATCATCCAACCGAAATTAATGCCGTCTTTGAGACCTTAATGAACGCTTACCCAAAAGAGCAAAAATGCGTCATTTTCCAACCACATCTATTTAGTCGTACACGTGATTTTATGGACGATTTTGCCTCTGCTTTATCTCAATTTGATGAGGTTATTTTATTGTCAATTTATCCAGCACGTGAATTGCCCATTCCTGGTGTTAATACGGAAGTCTTGGCCAATAAAATTAGCTCTAATGTAAAGGTTTCAGTGATCGAAAAACACGAATTACTTCCCAAAATAGAGGGCATTTCTGCACGTGTAAAAGTGGTTTTGGGTGCTGGAGATATTGGGTTAGAGGTGGAGAAAATAAAACAAAAATTAATCTAAGATGAAAGCAACAAATATTCTCTTTCTTGTTTTTGTTTCCTCAGTTCTTCTTGGAATGAGTGGTTTCGCTTTATTTAAAAGTAATATTCGTAATATCAACTCATTAGAAGTTAAATTTAAAGGGAATGGAGCGCTATTTTTGTCCCCCGAGATCGTTAATAAAATGTTGATACAAAGCCAAGACAGTTTGTTTTTTCAGCAGAAAGATGTAGTAGCTTTGAAATTAATGGAACAAAGATTATTGGCAAACCCAACAATAAAAAATGTTCAATTATACACTATTCCGCAAGGAGAATTATTTGTAGAAATCGAAGAGAGAACCCCAGTTCTTCGTGTCATCGGTGAAACGTCATTTTATATAGACAATACAGGTGCTAAAATGCCTTTATCGAATCGACATACAGCAACGGTTCCTTTGTTTTATGGTGCTATAGAAACAGCCAATTTGAAACAAGTCCTTCGACTAATCAAATCTGTCAACAGTGATTCTTTTCTGAAACAAGAATTGATTCATTTAAAAATACAAAACAATCAATTGGTTTTGGGATTACGTTCCCATCCTTTTGAAGTGATCTGGGGAAAACCAGATGGTTTTGTAAATAAAGTAAATAAACTAAAACGTGTGTGTGCTTATTATATCAACACAAATGACGCACCACCGGTGAAATTAAATTTAACCTATTCGCAACAAGTTGTTGCGAGCTATTAATTAGGATATGGAAAACAATAAAATAGCCGTTGGCTTAGACATTGGGACGACTAAGATAGTTGTCATGGTTGGTCAAAAAAATGAATTCGATAAGGTCGAAATTCTTGGGATTGGAAAGTCCAAAAGCTTGGGTGTACATCGGGGAGTGGTTAACAATATTACCCAAACGATACAATCCATTCAGCAAGCTACTTTAGAAGCCAATGCCAAATCTGGAATAACTGTAAACGAGGTAGTTGTAGGAATTGCCGGACAACACATTCGTAGTTTGCAACACAGCGATTATATCACTCGTGAAAATGCAGATGAAGTTATTAATGAGCAAGACATTGAAACATTGATCAATCAGGTTTATAAACTTGTCATGCTGCCAGGAGAAGAAATCATCCATGTACTTCCACAGGAATACAAAGTAGATGGTCAGGCCGAAATAAAAGAACCTATTGGCATGTACGGTGGACGACTAGAAGCAAATTTCCATGTTGTGGTAGGCCAGGTTTCTTCCATAAGAAACATAGGAAGATGCATCAATAGTGCTGGGCTAGACATGGGAAAAATCACCTTAGAACCCATTGCTTCTTCTGATGCTGTTTTAAGTCAAGAAGAAAAAGAAGCTGGAGTTGCTTTGATTGATATAGGAGGTGGAACAACAGACTTGGCTATTTTTAAGGATGGAATCATTCGGCATACTGCTGTAATTCCATTTGGTGGTAATGTCATTACGGAGGACATAAAAGAAGGATGTTCCATCATCCAAAAACAAGCTGAGTTATTGAAAGTAAAATTTGGTTCAGCCTGGCCCGGAGAAAATAAAGAAACAGAAATTGTTTCCATTCCCGGTTTACGTGGAAGAGATCCCAAAGAAATTTCATTAAAAACGCTTTCAAAAATCATTAACGCACGAGTTATCGAAATCATTGAGCAAGCCTATTTAGAAATAAAAAATTACGGTCATGAAGACCAAAAGAAAAAACTCATTGCAGGAATAGTATTGACCGGTGGAGGAAGTCAATTAAAGCACTTGAAGCAACTGGTAGAGTACATTACTGGCATGGATACACGTGTTGGCTACCCCAATGAGCACTTGGCAGGTGATACCGATGAGCAAACCACAAGCCCAATGTATGCAACTGCGGTTGGATTATTGATGGCTGCCCTTGAAAAAGCACCCGCTGAAACTCTTTCTGCTGAAGGGAGTGCTGAAGGAGAAGAAGGAACTGAAGTACAAGAAAGTGAGACAGCCATGCAAACAGAACTGACAAAAAACCGAAACTCAGTTCTGGAAAGATGGACAGATAAGTTTAAAGAATTTTTGGATAAAGCCTAAATTTAATAGCATGAGCGAAGAAACCATGGACAACATATCAGGGAATTTTAATTTTGATTTGCCAAAAAATAGATCCAATGTAATCAAGGTCATTGGTGTTGGTGGAGGAGGGAGCAATGCTATCAACTATATGTTCCAGCAAGGAATTATTGGGGTTGATTTTGTTGTTTGCAATACCGATGCACAGGCATTGGAAAAAAGTAGTGTTCCCATTAAGATACAATTGGGCGCCTCCTTGACCGAAGGCCTTGGTGCTGGTGCAAACCCCGAGATTGGACGCCAATCTGCGCAGGAAAGTGTTGATGCGCTTTTTGATTTGCTATCCACCCAAACAAAAATGGTTTTCATTACTGCAGGTATGGGTGGGGGAACTGGAACTGGTGCAGCTCCAATCATTGCTAAAATGGCCAAAGAGATGGGAATCTTGACCGTTGGTATTGTCACCATGCCCTTTCAGTTTGAAGGAAAAATTCGCTTAGAACAAGCCCAGCACGGGATGGAAGAAATGAAATCCAATGTCGATTCACTTATCGTAATTAACAACAATAAACTTCGTGAAGTATATGGTAATCTGGGATTCAAAGCTGGTTTTGCCAAAGCCGATGAAGTTTTGGCAACTGCTGCCAAAGGGATTGCTGAAGTAATTACTCACCACTATACGCAAAACATTGACCTTAAAGACGCAAAAACAGTCTTGAGTGACAGTGGGTCAGCCATTATGGGATCTGCCTCGGCTGAGGGAGCCAATCGTGCGCAAGAATCCATTGTCAAAGCCTTAGACTCTCCTTTGCTGAATGACAACAAAATCAATGGTTGTAAAAATGTATTGCTATTAATCGTCTCAGGAGAGGATGAAATAACCATTGATGAGATTGGCGAAATAAACGATTTTATCCAGTCTGAAGCAGGCAATAATACTAACATTATCATGGGAGTGGGAGAGGATCTTTCTTTAGGAAATAGTATTTCTGTCACCATTATTGCTACAGGTTTCAATTCAGAGCAGCAGCATGAAATTGTCAATACTGAAGCCAAAAAAATCATTCATGCGCTTGAAGAAGACCAACCTTTGGTACATGACTTGATGCAAGAACCAACGACTGCTCATGAAACCATTTTTGATACTCCAATTGAGAAAACAAACGAAGAATCGATTGTAAAATTCACTTTGGAAGAAGAGACAGAAGAAACAGATGTTGAGGGGACAACCAATTATCAAGATATTCAGGTAGCAGTTGAAGAAAAAGTAGAAGAGATTCCACAAGAAATGATCAATCAAATTGAGGTTCATGCCTTTGAAGAGGTAACAACTTTAGCTGAAATTGAGGTTGTTGCTGAAATCGTTTCGCCTGAACAACACATGATTCCGACAACAGAAGCGATTGCCTCTTTGGAAGTAAATGCAGCTGAATTTATTACAACGCCAGCATCAATTCAAGAAGATTCGACGCCTATGGTTGAGGAGGATGATTTTGTTTTCAATGATATTTCTCCTGTTCTAGACGGTATTGAAGTTGTCGATCCAGAACTACTACACGACCAAGAAAAACAACAAATTGAGTTTGAATTTGAATTGCCTTTGGCTACTTCTTCTGAAGAAAAAGAAATTTCGTCAACTGTTTTAGCTGAAACTGAACCCGAAACCGAAACAGTTTTTCAATTGGATGATCATTTTTCAGTGACCCCAGCAGCCAATATAAATGAAGAAGAAATCGATGAAGTAACAGAAGAAGAAATTCATTTTAAAGTTGTTGAGAAAGCCGATTTACCCAGCACAAATATTGAATCAATTCCAACTTCTGAAGCGAGTCCTTTTGATAAATCTATAGCCGAAAGCATCAGTAAGGAAAATGAAAAGCGGAAAGAACAATTGAAGCAATTCAACTATACGTTCAAGAACAAATTAAATCACATTGAGGAGATGGAACGACAACCGGCCTACAAACGCGTAGGTTTTGAGCCTGGCGAAGCTGTTGAAGAACAACCGCCCTCTACTTTAAGCCTAGATGAAGACAGCAATGATAACATTCAATTGCGCTCCAATAATTCATTTTTACACGATAACGTAGACTAAACATGGGAATATTATCAAATCTTACAGAAGAAATTAAAAACGCCATGCGAGCGAAAGATAGTTTAAAACTAGAAGCCTTGCGTGCCATAAAATCGGCAGTTATAATTGAACAAACTGCTAGTGGTGGTGGGGGCGATTTGTCTGAAGAACAAGAGATCAAGTTGGTACAGAAACTGGTCAAGCAACGCAAAGACAGTGCAACTATTTTTCGTGATCAAAATCGTGTTGACTTGGCTGAGCCAGAAGAGGCGCAAGCAGAAGTTATATCAGCCTTTCTACCAGAACAATTGTCGGAAGACAAGGTTGCGGCTATCATTCAAGAGATCATTGTTCAAACGGGTGCTGAGGGAATGAAGGACATGGGCAAAGTCATGGGGATGGCTTCAAAAAAAATGGCCGGGAAAGCCGATGGAAAGACTATTTCGACCATAGTGAAGCAAAAACTTTCATCCTAGTTCCTCTTAACTACAGTCAATAACAATTTTTCCACGGACTTTACGATCCATCATCTCTTCCATTGCTTTGTGAGCTTCTGCCAAGGGATATATGGCATGAATATGTGGTTTTAATTTTCCTTCGGCATGCCATTGAATCAATTCCATGGTGTTTTGCATATTGTCATTGGTGAATTGCATGGCCCAAGAACCCCAAAACACACCTACAATTTGGCATCCTTTCAGCAAAGCAAGATTCAAAGGGATTTTTGGAATTTCTCCAGCAGCAAAGCCAACAACCAAAAAGCGCCCTTCCCAGCCAATGGCTCGAAGGGCTGGTTCAGAGAATTTATCGCCAATTGGATCATAAATTACATCAGCTCCTTTACCATCAGTCAATTCTTTGATTCTTTTTTTAAGGTCCTCTGTGCTATAGTTGATTCCTTCGTCTGCGCCATGGCTTTTACACAAGGCCAATTTCTCTGCCGTAGAGGCACAGGCAATTACCCGTGCACCCATCAGTTTTCCTAATTCTACAGCAGCCAGTCCAACCCCACCCGAGGCGCCCAGTACAACCAATGTTTCTCCTTCCTTTAGGCGAGCCCTATTTTTTAATGCATGATAGGAGGTGCCGTAGGCCATCAAAAAAGAAGCTCCAACTGCATTATCCATTTTAGGCGGTTTTGGAAAAATATTTCGTGCAGGCGCAACGGCTTCCTCAGCAAAGCCGCCATTGGCCACAAAACCAAAAACTTCATCGCCAACCTTTAAATGCTTTACAGCTGTCCCAACCGACGATATTACCCCGGCAATATCACTTCCTGGAGTAAAGGGGAGATCAGGTTTGTATTGGTATTTCCCTTGAATGATTAAGGTATCTGGAAAATTAAGACTACAGGCTTTTACCTGAACGACCACTTCTTTTTCTCCCGGGCTTAAATTGGGCAGATCTTTCAAAACAAGATCAGCAGGAGGGCCATATTTTTCACATACAATTGCTTTCATATTTTTAGTTTTAAGGTTACCAACGATCGATAAAACGAGCTTTGTTGGTGGCGTTATTTTGTGGGTGTAATTCCAAGGCTGTCACAATTCTTCTTTGGGTTTCTATTGGAAAAATTACTTCATCAAATTCTAGGGTATCGGCAACATTTACTACTTTTTCATTATCATATTTTTTGGCGACTAGTTCTTTGTAGAAAAGTGCTTGCCCTTCTTTTAGTTCTCGAAGGTCTTTCCGCTCTTGCGCTGTATTCTTTTGGGTCATAGGGTAAAGTTACACAAAGGTGATCATATCTTTTTTTAAATGGGGTAATTCATTAAAAGCAAGTAAATTGAATTTTTCTCCAGTGCGTAAAAAGGTTGTAAAAGAGGTATTCCTTATGGAAAAATTCAATTCCGCGACAGACTTTTCTGTGGGTAGTCCAAGGCATTCAGCCGTAATAGCACTAATTGTTCCCCCAGAGGTAAATAGTGCGATATTTTCCCCTTTTTGGGTTGTGTTCAGAATTTCTTCCAATCCTTCTCGTACCTCTTCTCGAAAGGATTTCCAGCTAGGGATACCTGCCACCGAAAAATGGCCTTCTGCCCACTTCCCTAAAAAGTATTGAAAACCCAACATGCCATTGCGCATTGAGAGCAAAGGATTTTGTTGAGAGGAAAGGCTTAATTTTTTTAAGTAGGCATCTGTTTCCATCAAATTTGGGAGGGCAATTTTCATGGCTTCGATTCCATGATGTTCTTTTAATCCTTGGATTTCTAGTGCTTCAGGAAAAGATAACTGCCGATCTTCATAACATTTCTTTACACCAGAATAGGTGTCTCTCTGTCGTTTCAACGGACCGACAAACGCTCGGTCAAAGTTTATTCCTTCTTTCGCCAAATGCTCCCCTAAACGTTTAGCTTGTTCTCTTCCTTTGGAAGAAAGCACATCATAATTATCAGCTCCTAAAGAAGCTTGTCCATGGCGGAAAAAATATAGTTTACTCATGTATTTAAAAGAAAAATGATGAACTGAACTGTTTACTAAGCTAAGGAATTGCTTTGTAAAAAGCAGTTATTTTAGTTTGATAAAACCCTTGCTTATGCCTTAAGATAGTTTTACATTTGTTGCAATCATTGGAATGGCCCAGTAGTTCAACTGGATAGAATATCAGATTTCGGCTCTGACGGTTAGGGGTTCGAATCCCTTCTGGGTCACCTAGCGTATAAAGAGGCTGTCTAAAAAGTATAAAAGCCGTCATTCTGAACTTGTGTCAGAACGCCAAATGACTGCTTTTCAATATATTAAAGAATCTAAAACATGTTTAGATTGAAAAAATATAACTTTTCAGACAGCCTCTTTTTTTTTGTAGTTGATTTTCTTTGATGGAATATGATGTATATTGTAGAGATAAACACAAATAATGAAGCAACTGGAACATGTAGGGATTGCCGTAAGAGACCTAGAAGCTGCCATTGTTCAGTTTACTACTTTGCTCAATACTCCCTGTTATAAGCAAGAGGAGGTCAAAAGCCAAGAAGTAGCCACAGCCTTTTTCAAATTAAAGGACCAAAAAATCGAATTATTGGCGGCCACTTCGCCCAATAGCACCCTTGCAAAATTTTTAGATCGAAATGGGGAAGGTATTCACCACCTTGCCTTTGAAGTAGACGATATTGTTGCTGAAATGGCTCGTTTGGCATCAGAGGGATTTACTCCTTTACAGGAAGAGCCTTTTCTTGGAGCAGACAATAAAATGGTTGCTTTTTTTCATCCCAAAAGCACCCGTGGAGTATTGGTAGAAATTTGTCAAGAAATCAGCTGATCGATGGCTCAATTATCTCCTACTATTGAAACATTAAAAATGGGATTACTGGCTGGAGATCGCGCTAGCTTAAGTCAAGCAATTACCCTTTGTGAGAGTAGTCTAAGTGTTCATCAAGATGAAAGTATACAACTGTTGGAAGAGTTGCTGCCGCAAAGTGGAAATTCGCTTAGAATAGGGGTAAGTGGTATTCCCGGTGCTGGAAAAAGCACGTTCATTGAAGCTTTAGGAATGGAGTTGATTGAAAAGCACCATAAAAAAGTAGCTGTATTGGCCATTGACCCAACCAGTGAGTTAAGTGGGGGGAGTATCCTAGGTGATAAAACCCGAATGGACGATTTAAGTCGTAATGTAAATGCCTTTATTCGCCCAACAGCCTCGAGTACTCAGTTGGGCGGTGTGGCACAGTATACACAATCTGCTATTGTTCTTTGCGAAGCTGCTGGCTTTGATGTTGTAATTGTGGAAACGGTTGGGGTTGGCCAGTCAGAAATAAAGGTAAATAAAATGGTAGATATCTTTTTACTACTGCAAATCGTAGGTGCAGGAGACGACCTACAAGGAATGAAACGAGGAATATTAGAATGTGTCGATCTAGTGGTGGTCAATAAGGCAGATGGGGAGCTAAGGCAGAAAGCAGAATTGGAAGCGGCAAACCTAAAAAAAGCCTTGCATTTGTTTCCTCAAAAACATGCCGGATGGTCTACAGAAGTCAAGACTTGCTCTTCGATTGAAAAAAGGGGAATTGCCTCTATTTGGCATACCATTCAAGCCCATCAAAAGCATTTAAAATCGAGTGGTCAATTTGAACTTCAGCGACGGCTCCAGACCGAAGCTTGGTTTGTTGATTTACAAAACAAAAGTCTATTTGACTTTTTACAAACCTTGCCAACTGTTCAGGCACTCTTAACGAAAACCAAAGCGGAACTTTCTGGAGCAAACCCAAACCCAATTGGCTTATTGCGTGAAATGAAAACGGCATTAAAGGAACTCTTCATCCGCTAGAACAGAATCAAGTGCTAATGTTTTTTTCTTACAACTCACCCTTCACTTTTTGTTTTGAAAGAGTTATTGTATTTTTATCCTTTAATTATTTTTCCATGAAAAAAGTAAATGCTTGTTTATCGCTCACCATTTTAATATTTATGGCTTCTTGCGCTGGAGATAATTCAAAGGCTAATATTGAAAAATTAGCCGATGGTGTTTTTAAAAAAAATGGCTTTATCTATGACATGAAAGAGTTGCCCTCTGGGAAAAATGTGATTCCTTTTTACACCATTGGAAAGTTATCGGATAATGTGTTGAGCAACTCCTTTACTAACCCTGCCTCGGAAATGGGAATTACCCTTTATTTTAGTTTGGGTAAGAATGGTAAAAATAAGGGCGAAATTATTTCTGCCTATTTAGAGTCAACTGCAACAGACGAATCTCTTTTCAAGTTTCCTAGATGTTTGAGTGTATGTCCAGTAAATGTTGAAGTATTCAATCCAAACGGATCAATAGAAACAACAAAAACAATGTACGCCAGACCCAATGTGTTCAAAATGGAATTGGAAGATATGGTCTTGGCAGAATTGGCGAAGAAACAACAGAAATTTCGTCTTCGGGTTGCCATTTCTCGTAACAATCAAAACACCATCTATGAATGGTTTGATTTTGATCTTTCTGATTTTACTCCAGAACTCTAATTGATTGACTTTAGGCTAAGGTCTATGTTTTTAGCCGAATGGGTTAAGGCGCCTAATGAGGCATAGTCAACACCAGTTTCTGCAATAGCAACCAATGTTTCCTCGCTAATATTACCTGAAGCTTCTGTGGGAAATTGTCCCGCAATTTTTTCAATAGCAGCCTTTAATTTAGCAGGATTCATATTGTCCAAAAGTAAACGATGAATCCAGGGAAATGCCAAACATTCTTCAATTTCGTTGAGGTTACGGACTTCAACAATTGTCTTTAGATCACGATTAACTTTCTTCAAATAGGCTTGTGTTTTTTCTAGCGTTAGGCTTATGGAGCCATTAAAGTCAACATGGTTGTCTTTGATCATCAGCATGTCAAACAAACCAAATCGGTGGTTCTCTCCCCCTCCAATGGACACCGCCCATTTTTCAGGATAGCGAAAATTTGGCGTAGTTTTTCGAGTATCAAGTAATTTACAATGGGTGTGTTTTATCATTTCTGAAAGTCTTCGAGTCAGAGTTGCGATACCACTCATGCGTTGCATGCAATTTAGAACAAGTCGTTCTGTGGTTAATAGATCATACTGCGGACCTTCTACAGTAAATACGATATCCCCAACGGCAACGTTCGAACCATCTTGAATTAATCGGTTAAATTCTATGGAAGGGTTTACCTTTCGGAAAATTATTTCAGCTAATTCTACGCCAGCAATTACCCCTTGTTCTTTTACAATTAGCTTTGCTGAGTTGCGTTTAGAGTTATCCAAACAAGACAAGCTGGTATGGTCTGCTTCTCCTATGTCTTCGTTTAAGGCAGCAATAATGAACGCATCAATGTGTGCTGAAAAGTGCTTATAAAACAGGTTCTTTTCCATAGTTGTGGTTATAAAAAACGCCTTTATTTTCCTTTAGTTCTAGAGATTGATTCACCAATACATAGGCAACACTCACCATGTTTCTCAATTCGCAAATTTGTGGAGACAGCTTATTGGAGTTGTACAAATCGACAACTGCAAAATACAAATCTTTAATGATCTTTTGAGCAGCGAATAGACCATCAGTTGTTTTGAAAATACCCACTTGTTCACTCATAATTTTTCTGAGTTGTTCACTCAAAGTATGGGTAATTTCTTGTTGATTGTCTTTGCTAAAATGTTGCCCTTTCCAATTGGGAATGGTTGCATAGAAAGAAAGAGGTAGGTTTACTTCTTTGAGATCTTGAATACTCTTCAATGCTGCTCGATGAGAAAAAACAATGGACTCCAAAAGTGAGTTTGATGCCAATCTATTTGCACCATGCAAGCCTGTGTAACTACATTCTCCAATGGAATATAAACCATCGAGAGTGGTTTTAGAATTTTCGTCTACGCTAATGCCTCCACAGCTGTAGTGTGCAGCAGGAACAACCGGAATAGGTGTTATACAAGGGTCAATACCAATGGAACGACAGGTTTCTACAATGGTTGGGAAGTGATTCAAGAGAATGTCTGTATTGATCCCGGTAGCATCCAAGTTTACATTGGTTTCATTTTGCAATAGCATTTCTCGAATAATGGACCGTGCAACAATGTCTCTTGGCGCTAATTCTTTTAACGGATGGTATTTCTCCATAAACCTTTCACCCGATAAGTTTTTTAATAGAGCTCCTTCGCCTCTCAATGCTTCAGTAATTAAAAAGGTTTCTCCAGCCACCTTTGGAAATAAGGCTGTAGGATGAAACTGGATGTAGGGAAGTTTTTCTAATTTAACTTTAGCCCTGTAGGCAGCCCCCAATCCGTCTCCAGTTGCACCAGAAGGGTTGGTAGTGATGGCATAAATCTGTCCAACGCCACCCGTGGAAAGTACCGTAATTTTAGCTGTAATTTTTATAATTTCTTTATCTTCAGTAGAGATGATATAAGCTCCATAACAGCGCTTATTTTTTGTTCCAGTATGGTGGTCTGTGATTAAATCGACCAAGATGTGATTTTCGAAATACTGAATATTTTCAAAGTCTTTTACTTTTTCAATCAACGCGCGTTGGATCTCAGCTCCTGAATGATCTTTGTAATGAACGATTCTTTTTTCTGAATGTCCTCCTTCTTTGGTTAGATTGAGTTTTTTCTTATTATTACGATCGAATTGAGTTCCCCAATCAATTAATTCTTGCAAACGTTCGTTTCCTTCTCTAATGACAAACTCTATCACATTTACATCTCCCTCTTTATCGCCAGCGGCAAAGGTATCTTCAATGTGTTTTTCAAAGGTGTCTTTTTTAAAGTTTGAGACTACAGCAATTCCACCCTGTGCATAACGGGTATTGCCTTCTTCTAGCCTGTCTTTACAAATTAATGTAATTTTTGTAGTTGGCGATTCTTCGGCTAATTTAATGGCATAAGTCAATCCAGATATTCCAGTGCCAATAACAAGTACGTCTGTATGCATTTATTTTATGGCTAACATGCGTTCAATGGGTAAGCGTGCTTTTTCCATTAAAGATTCGTCTAAACTAATTTCAGGAGTTTCGTTTTTTAAACAACGATACAGTTTTTCCAAGGTGTTTAATTTCATGAAAGCACACTCACTACAGGCACAAGTATCATCTTCCACAGGAGCGGGAATGAAGTGTTTTGAAGGACATCTTTTCTGCATTTCAGTTAAGATACCCGCTTCAGTTGCAACAATAAAAGTGTCGCTCAAATCTTCTTGCACAAAATTCAATAAGCCAGAGGTGCTTCCAATATAATGAGCGATGTCCAAGACTTGACTTTCGCTTTCTGGGTGAGCAATGAATTTAGCTTTCGGATGTTCTTTGGCAAGTTGTACAATTTTTTCGAATGAAAAAGCCTCGTGAACAATACATGCTCCATCCCACAATATCATATCTCGTCCAGTTTCCTTGATTAGATAACGACCTAAGTTTTTGTCGGGTGCAAAAATAATTTGTTGGTCTTTAGGGATGCTATTAATGATTTCTACGGCATTACTGGAGGTACATACAATGTCACTGAGTGCTTTAATTTCTGCCGAACAATTGATATAGGTTACGACAATTGCTTCAGGATACTTTGCTTTGAAAGCTTTAAAATCTATTGGCGGACAAGAGTCGGCCAAAGAGCAGCCCGCTTTTAAATCAGGTAGAAGCACTTTTTTAGAAGGGTTGACAATTTTAGCGGTTTCAGCCATAAAATGTACCCCAGCAAAAACAATGATATCTGCTTTTACTTTTTCAGCTTGCTTGGCCAAATAAAGACTATCACCTAGATAATCAGCAATCGATTGAATCGCTTCTTCTTGATAGTAGTGGGCTAAGATGACTGCGTTTTTCTCCTTTTTTAATCGCTTAATTTCTAACGCAAAATCCAAGTCATCCATCTTCTTAGAATGATCAGTAGTTACTTTTGCATTGTTGATTACACTTTTCATCATCAATTCATTTCATTGACTGGGTTGCTGACAAATTTACAAATTTTATGTCTGGTTAAGGCGCAAACCATATGTTTTGTGATAAACAAGAAAATCTTAAGATGCCTAAATTATTGCAGTTATTTTTTTTTTGTAAATTGCACAATAATAATAACCAAATCGTGTTTAAAACCTATCTAGGTGTACAAACACTAATGCTAACTTAACAAAAATAATTCATGAAAAAATTAGTACTTAAATCATTAATAATGGTGCTTATGACAACAGCTGTCTTTGCACAAAACTCAGACAACCCATGGTTGGTTTCTGGGGGGATTAATGTTTTGTCGTTACAAAATGACTTTTCAAATCCATTGAATGATAATCAGGTTTACCGAAAAGGAGATTTTCCAGGCGCTAACATAGGTGTACCTTCCTTAGCTGTTTTTAGAACAATAAAAGGAGGTTTAGCTATTGGTACTCAATTTTCTCTAAATCAAATGAACCGTGAAACGGGAACGGGAAGTGTAGACTTTTTCGCCATTGATGCAGCATTAAAATATGGAATTAACCGCGATGGTGGTGTAAGTCCATATTTTAAAGGGGGATGGGGATTTAGTTCATTCGACGCAATTGAAGGTGGAGATTATGATTTTTCTAAAAGTCTCACCAATACCTATTTTGGTAGTTTTGGGTTAAATTTCAAATTAGGGGATCGTTGGAGCGCATTTGCTGAAACTAGCTACCGCGCAACACAAGATCGCCCAGAGGTAAATTATTTATTAACCTCCGCTGGGATTTCTATTGGTCTTGGTTCTGGCGATAGAGATAAAGATGGAATTTCTGACAAAAAAGATAAATGTCCAGATACTCCTGGCTTAAAAGAATTTGATGGATGTCCAGATACAGATGAAGATGGTCTTCCTGACAATGAAGACGATTGTCCTGAAGAAGCTGGGCCTATCGAAAATAAAGGATGTCCAGATACAGACGGTGACGGTGTATTGGATAAAGATGATTCTTGTCCAGATGTTGCTGGTTTAGCAGAGTTGAATGGATGTCCAGATGCTGATGAAGATGGAATTGCTGATCAAGAGGACGAATGTCCTGAAGAAGCAGGTCCAACAGAGAACAATGGCTGTCCTTGGCCTGATACAGATGGAGATGGAGTCTTGGATAAAGATGACGAGTGTCCAGAAGAAGCTGGAACTGGAGCTAACGGTTGTCCCGAAGTTTCTAGCGAAATTATAGAGGCATTGAATGATGTAGGATTAAATATCTTATTCGCAGCTGATAGTTACCGTATAATGGGATCTAAAGCAATGAAAGCTTTTGAAGCATTAAAAGATATACTTGATAAAAATCCAAAAGGCATAGTGCTTATCCAAGGGCACGCT
>Ga0115550_1001901_pt1 | contig 15022 bp, 17 predicted proteins | sample COGITO_mtgs_1005_FD_87177 | JGI IMG/M metagenome (GOLD analysis project Ga0115550, IMG submission 87177) | Pelagic marine microbial communities from North Sea - COGITO_mtgs_100511 | ecosystem: Environmental > Aquatic > Marine > Epipelagic | place: Germany:Helgoland, sampling site Kabeltonne... | reverse complement strand
TGGGCTTTTAGGAAATAAGAAAAAAAAACAGGATTAATGAGGAAGGTTATTGTTTCTAGACCCACAACACATTACCTTTGCAGCTTATAAATTAAAGTATGATCGCAATTACTCTTCCTGATGGATCAGTTCGTCAATACGAAAACGAACTAACTGTCATAGATGTAGCTAAAGATATTAGCGAAGGATTAGCCAGAAATGTACTTTCTGCTCGATTTAACGACACCATAGTTGAAGCTTCGACTACTCTGGATACTAGTGGAGAATTAAAGCTCTTTACTTGGAATGATGACGAAGGAAAAGCTGCTTTTTGGCATTCCTCTGCCCACATACTAGCCCAATCGATTTTAGCTCTTTATCCAAAAGCCAAGCTTACGATTGGTCCTTCTATTGAAAATGGCTTTTATTATGATGTAGATTTTGGAGATCTTTCGTTTTCTGAAAATGATTTGAAAGGTCTGGAAGAACAATTTTTAACCTTTGCACGTCAGAAGTTTGAATTTAAAATGCGTTCGTCGACAAAGGCAGAAGCCTTATCTTTTTATAAAGAGGAAAACAATCCCTTCAAAGTTGAATTGATTGAAAACCTAGAAGACGGAACCATCACGTTCTGTGATCATGCCGATTTTACGGATTTATGTCGAGGGGGGCATTTACCCCACACCGGATTCATCAAAGCTGTAAAATTATTGAGCGTAGCAGGTGCTTATTGGAGGGGGGATGAAACCAAGCCGCAACTTACTCGAATTTATGGGATATCTTTTCCAAAGCAAAAAGAGCTTACAGCTTATTTAGAACTTTTGGAAGAAGCGAAAAAGAGAGACCATAGGAAACTGGGGAAAGAACTCGATCTATTTACTTTTTCTAAAAAAGTAGGACAGGGTCTTCCTCTTTGGTTGCCCAAAGGAGCAGCCTTACGAGAGCGTCTTGAAAACTTCCTAAAAGTCGCTCAAAAAAGAGCCGGCTACGAGCAAGTAATTTCTCCCCACATTGGAAATAAAGAATTGTATATGACCTCTGGTCATTACGAAAAATACGGTGCCGATAGCTTTCAAGAAATTCAAACTCCCGCCGAAGGTGAAACATTTTTACTAAAACCCATGAATTGTCCGCACCATTGCGAGATATTCAATGCTCGTCAGTGGAGCTATAAGGACCTTCCTAAGCGTTATGCTGAATTTGGTACCGTATACCGTTACGAGCAAAGTGGGGAACTACACGGCCTTACTCGTGTGCGCGGGTTTACACAAGATGATGCGCATATCTTTTGTATGCCCAATCAATTGGATGAGGAATTCAAACGGGTGATCGATTTGGTATTATACGTGTTCAGTTCTTTGGGCTTTGAAGATTTTACTGCCCAAGTATCGCTTAGAGATCCAGAAAAGCCAGAAAAATATATTGGTTCAACCCATAATTGGGAATTAGCAGAACAAGCGATTATTAAAGCTGCTAAAGAGAAAAACTTAGATCATGTAATTGAAACTGGAGAGGCTGCATTTTATGGTCCAAAACTCGATTTCATGGTCAAAGATGCTTTAGGCAGAAAATGGCAACTCGGAACAATACAGGTAGATTATAATTTACCCGAACGTTTTGAACTTACTTACAAAGGGAGTGATAATGAGTTGCACAGGCCGGTGATGATTCACCGAGCGCCATTTGGTAGTTTAGAACGTTTTATTGCCATATTATTAGAACATACAGGGGGTAATTTTCCGCTTTGGCTGACCCCTGAACAGGTAATTATCCTGTCTGTGAGTGAGAAATATGAAAAATACGCCGAAAAAGTTTCAAATGAACTGGAAAATCACGAAATTCGCGCCCTCGTGGACAATAGAAATGAGACTATTGGTAAAAAAATTCGCGACGCACAATTGAGTAAATTCCCCTATATGCTCATCGTAGGAGAAAAAGAAGCCGCAGACGGAACTGTTTCTGTACGCGAACGAAAACAAGGCGATTTAGGCAGCATCAGTACTGCTACCTTCATTGAAAATATAAAAACGGAAATAGATAAAACTATTTCTAAATTTGAAGTTTAACTAAAAAAAGAGAGTCATAGCAATACGGAGAAAAAGGACCAATCGTCCAGGACGTGTAATCAAAGTTGATCCCCATAAGATTAACCAAAAAATCACCGCACAAGAAATTCGCTTGGTCGGAGATAATGTGGAAGTAGGCGTTTATAGTTTAAATAAAGCCCTTGCGTTATCGCGTGAATTGGAATTAGATTTGGTTGAAATTTCACCAAATGCAACGCCTCCTGTTTGTAAAATTCTTGAGTATAAAAAGTTTTTATACGAGCAAAAGAAAAGAGACAAGGCGCTTAAGTCTAAAGCTACTAAAGTAATCATCAAAGAAATTCGTTTTGGTCCACAAACCGATGAGCATGATTATGAGTTTAAGAAAAAGCATGCTGAGAAGTTCTTGAAGGATGGTGCAAAGCTTAAAGCTTTTGTGTTTTTCAAAGGAAGGTCGATTGTCTTTAAGGAACAAGGTCAAATTCTGTTGCTCCGTTTAGCCCAAGATCTAGAAGATCTAGGAAAAGTGGAACAACTCCCAAGATTAGAGGGAAAACGTATGACCATGTTCATCAGTCCCAAGAAGAAATAAGAAACGAGTACTAATTTAATAACAATAGAATGCCGAAAATGAAAACTAAATCCAGTGCCAAAAAGCGATTCAAGCTTACCGGAACTGGTAAAATCAAAAGAAAGCATGCGTTTAAGAGTCATATCTTAACGAAGAAGTCAAAAAAGCGTAAGCTTAAACTGACTCATTCGGGATTGGTTCATGAAAACGATGTAAAAAGTATCAAGCAGCAATTACGTTTACAATAACGTAGTTCCGCTTAGGTTCAAACAAATGTTAACCCTGTTATGGGCAACAAATCAGAAAGTGTAGTTTATACTACCGCCTATAACAAAACAGAAAAATTATGCCAAGATCAGTAAACGCAGTTGCCAAAAGAGCACGCAGAAAAAAAGTCCTTAAACTAGCAAAAGGATATTTCGGTCGCCGTAAAAACGTATGGACGGTAGCCAAAAACGCAGTAGACAAAGCCATGCTTTATGCTTACCGCGATAGAAAAACCAATAAAAGAAACTTCAGATCGCTCTGGATTACACGTATCAACGCTGCAGCACGTCTTCACGGATTGTCTTACAGTCAATTTATGGGTAAAGTAAAGAGCAATGGAATTGAATTAAACCGTAAGGTTTTAGCCGATTTAGCAATGAATCATCCAGATGCTTTCAAAGCTGTCGTTGACAAAATAAAATAATTACTCATTATTAGTACTCAAAAAAAATCAGCCACTTGGCTGATTTTTTTTTGCAGTGAACTGAAAAAATTTATTGAAACTAAAAAGGCATATCATCATCGTCAGCTCCAAACGCATCGTCTGGATTTGGAAGCGAATTGGGATTTATGGGAGCTTCGTTCATTTTGGACTGGAACTCAAAGGGGGAGTCGAAACTTTCTAAATTATCGAACTTTCCTAAATGGCCAATAATCTTCAAGCGTATATTATCCAATCCACCGTTACGGTGTTTTGCGACAATAAATTCGGCTTGCCCCTCAGAAGGTGTTCTTTCATCATCATCCCATTCGTCTATACCGTAGTATTCTGGTCTGTAAATAAAAGAAACGATATCAGCATCTTGTTCAATTGCTCCTGATTCACGTAGGTCAGAGAGTAGAGGACGCTTAGTCCCTCCCCTAGTTTCTACCGCACGTGACAATTGAGACAGGGCTATCACAGGGATATCCAATTCTTTGGCTAGCGCCTTGAGGTTTCGCGAGATGGTTGAAATTTCTTGTTCTCTGTTTCCCGATTTATTCGATGTCCCGGCAGTCATTAACTGCAGATAATCTACCACGATCAGTTTAATTCCGTGTTGAGAAGACAAACGCCTAGCCTTGGCGCGTAAGTCAAAAATAGACAAGGATGGTGTGTCGTCGATAAATAAAGGAGCACGTTCTAGGTCACCAACTTTCACATTGAGTTGTTCCCATTCATGACTGGCTAGCTTTCCTGTTCTTAGTTTTTCCGAAGAAAGTCCTGTTTCTGCAGAAATCAATCGTGTGATTAACTGCACCGAAGACATCTCTAAGGAGAAAAAAGCAACAGGAGTTTGTTTTGTTACCGCAATATTTCGAGCCATCGAAAGGGTCAAGGCGGTTTTACCCATACCCGGACGTGCAGCAATAATAATCAAATCGGAAGGTTGCCAACCCGAGGTTAAAGCATCTAACTTTTCGAAGCCGGTAGCAACACCACTCAAGCCATCGCGCTTTGCGATCTCCTCAATACGTTTTTTAGCCTGTATAACTAAGTTTTGAGCTGTTTCCGAAGACTTCTTGATATTCCCTTGGGTAACGTCGTAAAGCTTCGATTCTGCAACATCCAACAAATCGAATACATCAATGGAGTCTTTAAAAGCGTCCTCAATAATTTCGTTTGAAATTTTAATCAAACTGCGTTGAATGAATTTCTGTAGAATTATCCGAGCGTGAAATTCGATATGGGCAGAGGTAGATACTTTCTTGGAAAGTTGAACGAGATAGAAATCACCGCCTACTTTTTCGAGTAAGCCCATTTTCCGTAAACAAGCCGACACGGTGAGTAAATCAATTGGTTCTGATGTTTCGAATAAGGTGTGAATCGCAGTAAAAACGTGCTGATTAGCTTCTTTGTAAAAAGCCTCTGGTTGTAAGATATCAATAACCTCATCAACCCCTTTTTTATCAATCAGCATGGCCCCTATGACGGCCTCTTCCAAATCAACAGCTTGAGGAGGAAGCTTTCCTCTTTCAAGATTAACAAGGTTTCCAGCTGATACAGCTGGAGCTATAATAGGGTTTCTCTTTTCCATGAATCGAAAGTAATTATAAAACTGGAAAACTCATTTGTAAAAACAAGTTGAGATATAACACGAATTTAAACAAAGGAGGTGTATAACTATTTTATTTTGTTAACAAGCGAAAATTAATCGTTGAAGATGCCCATTTCATTGTACTTAGCTCTACGAGCTTCAATCAATTCTTTTGTTTCAAATTTGTCTAAAACTTTAAACGTTTTTAGAATTTCATCTTGAACGATTTTAAAGGTAAGCTCACGATCATAATGAGCACCACCAAGAGGCTCTTTTATTATTTTATCGATTAGCTTAGACTTTTTCATGTCCGTAGCAGTCAATTTGAGGGAATCCGCTGCCTGTTCTTTGTACTCCCAACTTCTCCATAGTATAGAAGAACAAGATTCAGGAGAAATTACAGAATACCAGGTGTTTTCGAGCATATACACCCGATCGCCTACTCCTATTCCCAAAGCACCTCCAGAGGCCCCTTCTCCAATTATTACCGTAATAACCGGTACTTTAAGAGACATCATTTCAAAAATATTACGAGCAATCGCTTCTCCTTGACCACGTTCCTCTGCTTCTAAGCCCGGATAAGCACCAGGAGTATCAATAAGGGTAACAACAGGAATTCCAAATTTTTCGGCAGACTTCATCAAGCGAAGGGCTTTTCGGTAGCCTTCTGGATTAGCCATTCCAAAGTTTCGGTATTTACGGGTTGTTGTATTGTAGCCTTTTTGAGTTCCGATAAACATGAATGACTGATTCCCGATTTTACCGAGACCGCCAATCATGGCTTTATCGTCTTTTACATTACGATCGCCATGCAATTCCAAAAAAGTATCACCACAGATACCTTTAATATAATCTAAGGTATAGGGTCTGGAAGGATGACGGGACATTTGCACACGTTGCCATGCAGTCAAGTTCTCGTATATCTCTTTCTTGGTTTCAATCAGTTTTTTTTCTAACTGATCACAGGTATCAGTTACATCAATTTCGCTTTCATTTCCAATAATTTTACACTTATCTAGCTGTTCGACAATGTCTTTAATCGGAAGTTCAAAATCTAAATATTCCATAATGGTTTTCTTGAGAGCTAAAGTATAAATTTTTAAGAATTGGAACTAGTTTTTTTTGATTTGCGTGCTTTATAAATTCCATTTCCGATTACAGAAACAAGAATAATAAGAACCCCAATGTAAAAATTAAAACTCATGATCTCTTTTTCCCCAAAAATATAAATGGAAAATAAGATAGCATAAATGGGTTCCATATTCAATGAAATCATAATGGTATAAGGTGATAGTTCTTTCATTATTTCTACAGAAGCAATAAATGCATAGGCCGTACAAATCGAGGCTAATAGGAACATCCACAGAGCATCGTACTTTTCAAAAACAAAAAGGTCTTCAGGAATTTCCATTGTAAAAATCAACCACAGGGAAAGAGCCAAACTTCCCATCAATAATTGGTAAAAAGATATTGTAGTTGATTCATAGTGTTCAATCAACTTCCCGTTAAGCAAAGTAAATAGAACCGACAGCAGGGTTGACAGTAGGGCAATGTAGATTCCTAAAGAAGCATCTTGTTCTGCCTTAAAAATCATGCTCAATCCCAGTACAACAAAGGCTCCAAAAAAGACCTCATAGGGCCGGATTCTTCTTTTATAAAAAAGTGGCTCCAAAAGCGAAGTCATTAAGGATGCAGAGGATAATACAGATAAGGTTACCGATACAGACGATATTTTTATGGCATGAAAAAATAAAATCCAATGAATTGAAATGAGTAGTCCCCCTAAAATAAAATAAGGTATTGCCTTGGGTGGGACTTTTAATAATTTTCTTTTAAAAAAAAAAAAGTAGGTCGCGATAAACCCAGAAGCAATTACTACACGAAACCATACGATTTCAAAAGAATTTTTCTGAATCAATGCTCCTAAAATGGAGGTAAATCCCCAAATAAAAACTAAGACATGAAGGTGGATCAGGCTCTTGGATCTAGCGCTTAGCATTGGCTAATAATACGATTGCAAGGAGTCCGAAAACACCTAAAGGTAACCAAGCTCCAACTGCAGGAGACATGTCGGTTTTGTCTACCAAAACCCCAAAAATTTTATCGAAAAATATAAAGGTAAACCCGGTGATAATTCCAAAGGCGAGATTTATTCCCATCCCCCCTCTTCTTTTAAATGAAGAAACGGCTACCCCAATAATGGTTAATACAAAAACGGATAACGGGATGCTGTACCGTTTGTGTCGAACGAGTAAATGAACGTCAATCAAAGCTGACCCACTGCGCTCTTCTTCAGCAATAAACTCATTCAAATCTTCGAGTGAGAGGGTTTCTGCCAAATAGTTTAAAGGAGCAAGATCTTTTATTTCAAAACCAAAGAGGGTGTCTTTTCGGTTCTCTTGCACATAAATCTCATCATTTTCTGTGAACGTTCGCTTTCTGTAATTGATTAACCGAAAAATTGAATCACTCTCGACCCATCGAATGGTTTGGGCGAAAATCTTGAATTTCATTTGCTCACCTTCAAAATGTTCTAAGGTGAAATTGTTTCCTCGCTTTCGATTGGGATCGTAACTGCTTACATAAATGTATTCGTTGTCGTTAATCTGTTTATACAAGTTGGAGGTTGTTCGGTCGTTTTTCTTTCGACTGATGTATTTGTGGCTAAATTCTTTAAAACCTTTACTTGCTTGTGGCACAATATACATTCCTGCTAAAAAAGCAGCAAGTGCAATTATTGAAGCAGCGATAAGAAAGGGTCTTAAATACCTGTAAAAAGAAACTCCTGAACTCAATATTGCAATGATTTCAGAATTATTTGCAAGTTTGGATGTAAACCAAATGATTGCTAAAAATAGAAAAACAGGATAAAGCAGGTTGCCAAAATACCACATGAAATCAAAATAGTAATCGATGATTGCATCGAGCGGCACTTCTTTTTCTTTGAACTTATCAATTTTTTCAGCTACATCAACCATGATCCCAATTGGAATAAATAGGAGGATCATTACAGTGAATGTTCCTATGTAGCGTTTGATTATATAAAGGTCAATTTTTTTTAACAAAACTATAAACGTTTATCCATATTCTTTACCATTTGCTCTTTCCAGCTATAGAAGTCTCCCGCAATGATTCTTTTTCTAGCTTCGCGCATCAACCACAAATAGAAACCTAGATTATGTAAGGTAGCAATTTGCTTTCCAAGCATTTCATTTACTTTAAACAAGTGTCTAAGATACGCTTTTGAATACTCTGTGTCAACAAAGGTATAGCCAGCTGCATCAATGACAGAAAAGTCATCTTCCCACTTCTTGTTCTTAATATTGATGGTCCCGTCTGCGGTAAAAAGCATCCCGTTTCTGGCATTCCGTGTTGGCATTACGCAGTCAAACATATCGACACCCAAGGCTACATTCTCAAGTAAATTGATTGGTGTGCCTACCCCCATCAAATATCGGGGTTTATCTTCTGGTAAAACAGCACAAACAATTTCAGTCATACCGTACATCTCTTCAGCTGGTTCGCCTACAGAGAGACCGCCAATCGCATTACCCTCAGCACCTTTACTTGCAATATATTCGGCCGACTGTTTTCTTAAATCTTTATATACACTCCCTTGAACGATTGGAAAAAAGGTTTGAGCATAATCGTATAATAAGGGGCTTTTCTCGTTTTGAGTCAGGCAACGTTCCAACCAACGGTGCGTCATGTGCATCGATGCTTTTGCATAGCGATAATCGCAAGGGTAAGGCGTGCACTCGTCAAAGGCCATGATAATATCCGCTCCAATTTTACGCTGAATATCAATTACGTTTTCAGGAGTAAAAAAGTGCATTGACCCATCGACATGGGATTTGAATTTGACCCCTTCTTCTTTTATTTTTCTATTGGCTGATAAAGAATATACTTGATAGCCTCCTGAATCGGTAAGAATGGGTCTTTTCCAATTCATAAATTTATGTATCCCACCAGCTTGATGGATGATGTCAGTTTTGGGGCGTAAATATAAATGATAGGTGTTTCCTAAAATGATATCGGGATTTACTTCCTGCTCCAAATCGCGTTGATGTATCCCTTTTACGGTAGCAGCTGTACCCACAGGCATAAAAATTGGAGTTTCTATAACACCGTGATCCGTAGTAATAGAACCCGCACGGGCTTTACTGTTTGGGTCGCTAGCTGTACGTTCAAATTTCATAAATAAAAAATATGGGCAAATATAGCGAACTTGCCCCTAAGGAAAGGCTTCAATTTAAATTTTAGTGAAATGTTGAAGAAGCCGTTAATAAGTATTTAAGATAAGTTTGTTCGCCGTAAACAAAGGTGTATTTTTGTGCTATATATTATCAAAATTCATGCAAACACAAACAACACTAGAACAAACCGTTTCTCAAGTCCGCAGAGATATTGTACGAATGGTACACAAAGTAAATTCTGGACACCCTGGAGGATCTCTTGGTTGCACAGAATTTTTGGTTAGTCTTTATAACGAAGTAATGGATCTTAAAGAAGGGTTCGATATGAACGGCCAAAACGAAGATGTATTCTTCCTTTCCAACGGACATATTTCTCCTGTTTTTTATAGTGTTTTAGCCCATAGAGGATACTTCCCTGTAGAAGAACTGAACACCTTTCGCCTGATCAATTCGAGGCTGCAAGGACACCCTACAACTCACGAAGGTTTACCCGGAATCCGCATGGCTTCAGGTTCACTCGGACAAGGACTTTCGGTTGCACTAGGTGCTGCTCAAGCAAAAAAACTAAATAACGACAGTCATTTGGTATACACACTTCTAGGTGACGGAGAACTTCAAGAGGGTCAAAATTGGGAAGCAATCATGTATGCTGCTGGTAAAAAAGTAGATAACCTTATCGCAACCATTGACCTCAACGAAAAACAAATTGATGGGCCGACTGATGTAGTAATGCCGATGGGAGATCTTTCTGCCAAATTCATTGCCTTTGGATGGGATGTGCTGACCGTTGAAAACGGAAACGATTTAACCGAGATTGTTGCTACTTTGAAAGAAGCAAAATCGATGACTGGAAAAGGAAAACCGATCTGTATTTTATTAAAAACAGAAATGGGTAATGGGGTTGATTTTATGATGAATACCCACGCATGGCATGGAAAAGCTCCAAACGACGAGCAGTTGGCTATTGCTTTAGCTCAAAATCCAGAAACTTTAGGAGATTATTAAATACTGCATTGCAGGAATACGAAAGAAATTATTATGACAGAATATATTAATCAAGGTTCAAAAGATACCCGTTCAGGATTCGGAGCTGGTCTTACAGAACTCGGAAGAACCAATCCTAATGTTGTAGCACTTTGTGCTGATTTGATTGGGTCTCTTAAAATGGATCAATTCATCAAAGAAAATCCAGAACGCTTTTTTCAAATTGGAATTGCTGAGGCCAATATGATTGGAATTGCAGCAGGTTTGACCATCGGAGGAAAAATACCTTTTACAGGTACTTTTGCTAACTTTTCTACTGGAAGAGTATATGACCAAATCCGTCAATCGATTGCATACTCTGATAAAAATGCAAAAATTTGTGCTTCTCACGCCGGAGTTACTTTAGGTGAAGATGGTGCAACCCATCAAATCTTAGAAGACATTGGTTTGATGAAAATGCTTCCTGGAATGACCGTAATCAATACTTGTGATTACAATCAGACCAAAGCTGCTACTATTGCAATTGCAGCATTTGAAGGTCCAGTATACCTTCGTTTTGGAAGACCTTCTGTTGCTAATTTCACTCCCGTTGATCAGCAATTTGAAGTTGGTAAAGGATTGTTATTACAAGAAGGAACTGATGTCACAATAGTTGCAACTGGTCATTTGGTTTGGGAGGCACTCGAGGCTGCAAAAATTTTAAATGAGCAAGGCATTAGTGCTGAAGTAATCAACATACACACCATCAAACCTTTGGATGATGAAATCATCATAAAATCGGTTGCTAAAACAGGTTGTATTGTAACGGCTGAAGAACACAACTATATGGGTGGACTAGGTGAAAGCGTTGCTCGTGTCCTTGCTTTAAACCAACCTACACCTCAAGAGTTTGTTGCTACACAAGACACCTTTGGGGAATCGGGTACTCCAGCTCAATTGATGGATAAATATGGATTAAATAAAGAAGCAATTGTTACTGCTTCTCAAAAAGTTATTCAACGTAAATAAATAATTATGCCTTTTAAATCAATCAAATCCTTAACCTTCCTTGCTCTTTTATCTACTTCTCTACTGCAAGCTCAATTTGAATTTGGAGTAAAAGCAGGCTTGAATTACGATTCTCTTGGCGATGTAGATTATACTGATCTTGCGGCTACCGATCTTTCTGCTGACTCCAAAACTGGATATCATATTGGTGCTTACGGAAAAATTGATTTACTCCTTTTTTATCTGAGACCCGAAATTCAATTCACCAAGATTAATAGTGGTTTTGACAACAAGAGTATAGGACTTAGTAAAATCGAAGCTCCAATTCTCTTGGGCTATAAAATCCTCGGACCCTTGAGCGTTTTTGCTGGTCCAAGTTTTCAATACATTCTAAATGAAGATGTAGAAGGTACGACGCTTACAGATATTGAAGAAAACTTTACAGTTGGTTTACAAATTGGGACACGAATTTCCTTCGGTCGTTTAGGTCTGGGGATACGTTACGAACGTGGCTTTACCGATAACGATGTGCGTATATTAGGACTCAACGGAATAGATGTGGATGGTCGAATTGATGCACGTCCAAACCAATTCATCCTAAGTGCTTTCTATGAACTCAAAACCCGCTCAGGTGGTGGTGATTAAACGGTTTGTTACTTCTTTTTAGTAATAGGTTCGAACACACCAATGCTTTTATTTTTCTCAACTTCATCCCAGTTGAACAGCATACCATTCATGGCAATATATACGCCAGGATTAAGAACTCGCACATAAGCCATTGCAGAACCCAAATTAAAAAAACCATCGGAAGAACTTCCAAAGGTATAGGGAATCATTGCACCCGTAAGGATAATGGTTTTATCTTCAATTGCATTAGCTTCTGTTGCTATTTTCATAGCCGTATCAACCATACAATCGGTTCCGTGTGTAATTACAATTCGTTTTCGCTCAGAAGTCTCACAGGCCGCTATAATGGTTTTGAAATGATCTGAGGTAAGCTCTAAGCTATCCAAAAGCATGAGTGTTTTCACATCAACATCCAATTTGCATCGGCTACGATCTAACATTTGAGGTAAATGGGTTTCTTTAAAGTCTAAAGTCCCATTGATATAATCATAGGTTTTATCAAAGGTCCCACCCGTAACAAAAACTTGAATGCTTTGGTCTAATGGCATCATAGAAAATAAATTTGGTAGTGTATCGTTTAACTGTCCGAGTCTAGATAATCTGGAATTCCGTCATTATCAGTATCGTCGATAACCCCGTCGTTGTCTACATCGAGCTCCAAATAAGTTAATATGCCATCACCGTCATCATCAAAGTCAAGCAGATTTGGCGTACCATCACCGTCAGTGTCATCATTAAGAGGATTACCATCACCATCTGGATCTTCGTCAATAGAAAAGACACCATCATTATCATGATCGGCCACGTTGGATGTATAAACAGAAACAGTGAATACGATGGGTGCATAAGCTGGAATTAATCCTTGAGCGGAAGAGTAGTACCCTAAACCTGATGGCATGAAAAGAATTCCTTGTCCGTAATCTCGAAAACTAATAATTCCATCAGCATCTTGACTGAAAGTACCGGGAGCAAAATTCTGAAGACCATAACGAAAACCTGAAACTACTCGAATGTTATCAAACCATATTGGCGTATTTCTTTGATCGAATATAGTACCTGTTAGCAACTCTCCTCTGTAAGATACGTAGGTTGAATCTACTATAGAAGGATTTTTTTCTAATTCAGATCCTTGTTGTGCTACTAAATAATAGAGTGTGTGGTTCGTTACAACACCATTTGCGTCGGTAATCGGAACCGAAAGTTGTTGTACTTGGTCAATCATTGGCGTTTTATCTGCATTATCTCCAGAGATCGTATCAATTGAAATTGTTACCACAGTATCATCCGCTCGAGGAAAATCTTCGTAATTATAAAAGTGATTAGATAAGTAATCAACCAATAAGGCATCATCTGTTATAGATTGTTCCGAAAAATCTCTCAACGCTACAGGTTCGGTTGTATTATTATCATCGGAACCACAAGAGCTTAAAGAAACTGCAAGAAGCAAAGCAAGTGTACCTGATTTTGAAATATAAAACATATAGGTAATTTAGGTGCGCAAGATACAATTTTACTTTATTTTTGATAGAAATTTAACGTAGTTTTAAAGAATGAGAATTGATCAATATTTATGGGCCGTTCGCTACTTCAAATCGAGAAGTATTGCTACTAAAGCCTGTAAAAAAGGGCAGGTACGTGTCAACGATCAAGTTGTAAAACCCTCCAGGGAAGTATTCCCTATGGATAAAATCATCTTACGAAAAGAACAAGTAAATCTCAGCCTTGATGTTCTGGATATTCCAAAAAGCAGGGTTGGTGCCAAGTTGGTTGATCTTTATCGAGTAAACACCACACCTAAGGCAGCTTTTAAACAAAATGAACTTCAAAATTTAGCTCAAGACTACTACCGTCAAAAGGGAGAAGGAAGACCTACTAAAAAAGACAGGAGAGACTTGGATGATTACGCAGAAGGAAGCGATCAAAATGAAGATTAGTTTGTATCCAAACCTGCGCGGTATCGCAAAGTAGAATAGGCTACACCAAAATGATCCCCTACTAAAGCTGCTATGCCCAATTCTTTCAATGCATGATGATGAATTGCATGATCCAAACAATACAACAATTCGCGATCGAATGAAGTTATAAAAGGCTTTGTTTTTCTGAGAAGAGAAATAATAATGGACACCCTCTACAGTAGACTGAATGGCTTTGTCTCCCTCTTTTGGCTCATCGTTAAAGTAGGAAACAACATCATACCCCTGAACGGCTAAACGAGTCTTGGATAAATTAAAGTCATCAGCTGTTTTATTCTGAGCATAAACAATGCTGGACATAAAAACAAATAATAGGATAGCAGTTTTTTTATAAGTAAATTAAGGTTAAGTTGATTTGGGACTATAAAACTTTATAACTTTGCAAAAGTAGAAGTCAATTTGTATGCCAAAAATAAATTTATGAGAAAAGATGCAACGCTAATTGTTGATGGACAAACGATAAAACACAGTACTCGTAGAATTGCATATCAAATATACGAAGCCAATTTCAACCATAAAACGTTGTATGTAGTCGGAATCGCAAAAAGTGGGGTTCTGTATGCTAAAAGTATTATTGCTGTTTTGGAGGAAATTTCCGATCTCAAAATTCATTTTATACAATTAGAAATCAATAAGAAAAACCCACACCTGCCCATCAAAACATCGGAGGATCTCCATCAACTAAAAGATCAATCGGTTGTATTGATAGACGACGTTTTGAACACGGGTAGCACGCTGATATACGCAGTAAAACACTTACTAGAAGTACCCTTGAAGCAATTGAAAACAGCGGTATTAGTCAACCGTAATCACAAGAATTATCCTATAAAAGCAGATTATAAAGGCATTTCTCTATCTACTTCGATCAACGAGCACATAGAAGTGAATTTGAATTCAGAAACTGAAGGAGTGTATCTAAACTAAGTCTTTAATCTTTAGGGCAAGCAGTTCAGGAGAATCGGTATCAACCGATAGCATATGATTTGCTTTCCCATAGAATGGGAGTCGTTCGAATAAATGCTTTCCTATAAATTCGGTCAACTCTTCTTGGGTTTGAAGATGAGAAATTAGGGGGCGCTTGTCCTTTTCCAAAAACAATCGATCACTCAAAGTTGTAAGGTTAGCTTTCAGATAAATGCTAATTGCATTGGCGTCTACTATATAATCCATTGAATCGTAGTAACAAGGTGTTCCCCCACCTAAAGAAAGGATGATTGGGTCTTTTTGAGTAAGTAATTGTTCTAAATATTGACGTTCAATTTTTCTGAAAAACAACTCTCCTTTACTTTTAAATATACTTTTGATTGATGTTTTTTCTTGCTGCTCAATAAAAGAATCTAGGTCAACATATGGAATATCAATGCATTGCGAAAGC
>Ga0115550_1001880_pt1 | contig 15121 bp, 8 predicted proteins | sample COGITO_mtgs_1005_FD_87177 | JGI IMG/M metagenome (GOLD analysis project Ga0115550, IMG submission 87177) | Pelagic marine microbial communities from North Sea - COGITO_mtgs_100511 | ecosystem: Environmental > Aquatic > Marine > Epipelagic | place: Germany:Helgoland, sampling site Kabeltonne... | reverse complement strand
GTAAAAGCGCGACTTCCTGTTATTGCAATGATTTCGTGTAATCCGCATAGCTTTTGCCGGGATGCACAACAGCTTCTTGCCGCAGGATATGTATGTGACTGGCTTCAGATGATAGACCAGTTTCACCTCACCCCGCATACAGAACTTGTAGCCCGCTTCTCGCACGACGCTGGAACAGCGGCATGATGCAAAAATATTCTGTCTCTATCAGAGGCCATGCAACATCAATATCACTGGAACCGGAATTCTGGGATGTTCTCTGCGCCCTTGCGACAGCGCAAGATAAGCCTGTTGCCCAGCTTATCGCAGAGATTGATACAGACCGTAGCCGGATATCTGGCGGCCTCTCAAGTGCTATCCGCCTGCACATCCTAAACGAAATGCGTCAGCGCCTGACACTACCCCCAGAATAGCTGGCCTCAGAATAGCTGGCGCCAGAAAAACAGAAACGTCTTATTTGCACGAGTTTATGGCGGGTGGATAGTTTTTATCCTGATATTTCTAAGCTAAGTTTTCCTAATCCGAAACGGGCTCTTCGGGCAAAAAAATAACAAAAAGAAGATAGTCATACAAGGAAGCGCAGAAGAGATGAAAATTGGAATCCTAGAAGTCGGCCAGAATAACGCCAAGATGGACCAGCGCCACCCTCACTATGCCGAAATGTTCATCAGCATGTTCGCTTCTATCGGCGCGCCCCTGTCATGCACTGCAATTGCCGTCAAAGATGGTATTTTCCCGGCGTCAGTTTCCGCATTTGATGGCTATCTTATTACGGGATCTGCCTTTGGCGTTTATGATGATGTGCTATGGATTGACCAGCTAGTGTCTTTTATCAGAGAGGCACATGCACAAAAAATTCCGCTGATGGGTATTTGTTTCGGCCATCAGCTTCTTGCTCATGCGTTAGGGGGTCGGGCTGAAAAGTCAGAAAAAGGCTGGGGTGTTGGCGAACGTAAGGTAGATATTAAGGCACATGCCCCTTGGATGGGCAGCGACAAGAGCAACGTAACACTCATCTATTTCCATCAGGATCAGGTCACAGAACTGCCGCCAGGCGCAACTTGTATTGCTGGTGATGCCTTCTGCCCGAACGCAATTTTTGCAATTGATGATACGGTCTTTAGCGTTCAGGGACACCCAGAATTTTCTGCCGACTATTCCAGAGACTTGCTTACAATTCTGACACCAAAGGTTGGCGAGGAACGAACAAAGACTGCGCTGGCTACTCTGAATAACACAACAGATGATATTATTGTTGCAGACTGGATACAGACATTTTTTCGACAGCCCCGCACGGCATAAATAATGAGGCGAATAAAACTGACCTGTCTTGCAAGGACCGGAGTGAGGGAGCAATAAGAGCGATATGACACTTGTAGTTGGGCTTGATACGGGCGGCACCTTTACCGATGCTGCATTGCTAGACATGACAGAGCGCCGTGTTGTTGCGTCTGCCAAATCGCTTACCACACGCCATGACCTTGCTATTGGTGTTGGCAATGCCATTGAGGCTCTGCTTACCTCATGGAAAGGCAACCGTGATGATATTTCTCTTGTCAGCCTATCAACAACATTAGCAACAAATGCTGTGGTTGAATCTGTTGGCGGTGCTGTTTGTCTTATTCTGATTGGCTTTGATGCGGAGATGACCGGGCGTGCGGGCCTTACCGACGCTCTTGGCAGTGACCCTGTTCTGCATCTTATCGGCGGCCATAGAACAGATGGCAGTGTGCAGGGGCCACTAGATGAAAAGGGGCTGCTTGCTGGCCTTGAAAATGTGGCGGGGCAGGTTTCAAGCTTTGCTGTTGCCAGTCATTTTGCCACCCGCAATCCTGAACATGAACAGCGGGTGCGCGATATGCTGCGTAAGGAAACAGGTCTTCCTGTGTCCTGCAGTTATGAGTTATCATCCAGCCTTGGCGGGCCACGCCGCGCCTTGACGGCGCTCCTGAATGCCCGCCTGATAAGCCTGCTTGAACGACTTATTACGGCCACCGAACAGGTGATGATAACCTCGCATCTCTCCTGTCCGTTAATGGTTGTCAAAGGTGATGGCTCATTACTTCATGCAGATTTTGCCCGCTCGCGTCCAGTTGAAACAATTTTGTCTGGTCCGGCAGCCAGTCTTGCAGGGGCAGCCTTTCTGGCAGACGAAAAAACCGCACTTGTGGCTGATATTGGCGGCACAACAACTGATATTGCGCTGCTGCGTGGCGGCGCGCCCCTGCTGAGCAGTGAGGGCGCGCATGTTGGCGGCTGGCAGACAATGGTGGAGGCAGCCCGCATCCGCACCTCCGGCCTTGGCGGGGATTCAGACGTACAAACGGCTAGCAGATCGCGCGATGGCGGCGTTATTCTTGGCCCACGGCGCGCTATCCCGCTGAGCCTATTAAGCACCCAGCATGACGGCATAAATGACTGGCTTGAAGAGCATTTAGCACAGGCCATTCCGTTGGCTTCTGATGCCCGTTTTATTGTTGCGGTTATGCCAGATGGGGTGCCGGACTGGCTATCACGATCTGAGGCAAAACTAGCTGAGATAGCATTAACCCATCCTGTCATACCGCTTGCAAAGCTCGCAACCACTCAAGTAGCTCTGGGGGCAGTTGATAGGCTAGTGCGACGCGGCTTGCTAATGATGTCCTGTTTTACCCCAACTGATGCGGCTCATATTTTGAACCGGTTCGATGCTTTTGATAGGCAGGCAGCGATGCGCGGGGGCACCTTACTAGCCCGCCAGAAATCTGCTGCAGGAACGCCTATTGCCGCCTCACCCGAAGCGTTAGCAGAGTTAGTGTTAGCGGCCCTTACACGCCAATCAGCGATTGGTTTGATGGATGCAGCGCTCGCCGAAGATGGTAAGGGTGAGCGCGCTGTATCCTCCTCGCCCCTGCTTGTTGGCCTGTTTGATGAGGCCCGTCACAGCAGACAGACAGCAACCTCACATAGTTTGTGCCTTGATGTGCCGCTGATTGCCCTTGGGGCGTCTGCTGCCACCCATTACCCCGATATTGCAGCGCGCCTCGGCGCAACGCTTATTGTGCCAGAGCATGCTGATGTAGCCGGCGCGGTTGGCGCAGCAGCCGGCTCAGTGCGCCAGCGTGTAAGCATCATTGTGACCCAGCCAACTGACGGGCTGTTCAGAGTGCATCACCCTGATGGAGTGAATGATTTTGCCGCCCGTGATGAAGCGCTTCAACATGCCGAAGACGTTGCAAAGCTGCTAGCTGAAACCCGCGCTAATGCCGCAGGTGCGCGCAGCCCAAGCCTCACCTGTGATAGACATATCTCAGAGGTTGATATTGGCGGCAGCACAACCCTGTTTATGGAGGCAACGATTACAGCTGAGGCCGTTGGCGCGCCGGCACCCAAACCAGAGCGCTAGAGACAACCACCAGACAAAAGAGCTAGCCTGTCCGGTGATTTTTTGCCAAGCTTATTTTCTGCCCTTTGATGTAATGGATAATAATGCATGACCCACCACGACCGCACGCTGATTACCAGTACACATTGGGGGAGCTTTCGGGCTGACTTGCGTGATGGCAAGCTTATTGGCCTGAAAGATTTTGAAACAGATAAAGACCCCTCGCCGATTGGTCAGGGGCTACTAGATGTCTTAGAGGGCCCGACCCGTATTGCCCGCCCCGCCATCCGGAAAAGCTGGCTGGAGAACGGCCCCGGAAGCAATCCGCATTTGCGCGGCAAAGACCCCTTTATTGAAGTATCATGGGACGAAGCCGAGACGCTGGTTGCAGCTGAATATAAACGGGTTAGTGAGACCTTCGGCAATCAGGCGATTTTTGCTGGCTCTTATGGCTGGGCGAGTGCTGGCCGGTTCCATCATGCCCAAAGCCAGATTCACCGGTTCCTGAATTGTATTGGCGGTTATACCCGCTCAGTTAACACCTATAGCTTTGCGGCGGCAGAAGTGATGGTCCCGCACGTGCTGGGGGATTTCCGCTCGTTCGTATACGATATAACAAGCTGGCGGAATATTGCCGCCCATACCGAGCTGATGGTAACATTTGGTGGTATCCCACTTAAAAACGGTCAGATAAGTCAGGGCGGAACAGCCTCTCATATCCAAAAAGACAGCCTGATGAGCGCGGTGAATGCCGGTGTCGAATTTATCAATATCTCGCCCTTACGCAGTGACTTGCATGATGCCTGCCAGGCTGAATGGATTCCGCTTCGCCCGAATGCAGATACAGCTCTGATGCTTGGGCTGTGTCATACATTATATGATGAGGGCTTGCATGATGCTGATTTTCTAGCCCGGTGCACCGCAGGGTTTGACCGGTTTGAACGATACCTTCTTGGCACAGATGATAATGTGCAGAAATCAGCCGACTGGGCCGCGCCATTATGCGATATGAACGCAGATGATATTCGCGCCCTTGCCCGCCGCATGGCAGCCAAGCGCACAATGATTTCTATCAGCTGGTCGCTCACCCGCCAGCATCATGGCGAGATGCCCTATTGGACAGCGATTACGCTAGCAGCGATGCTTGGGCAGATTGGTCTGCCGGGCGGCGGTATAGGCTTTGGCTATTCTGCGGTGAATACGATTGGCAATGCGCTGCGCCAGCTTGATTTTGCTGCCCTGCCGCAAGGCCGCAATGCCGTTTCCTCATTTATTCCGGTTGCGCGCATTAGCGATATGCTGCTGAATCCGGGTGCTGAATTTCAATATAATGGCACGCAATATCACTATCCTGACATTGAGATGATGGTCTGGGCAGGCGGCAATCCATTCCACCATCATCAGGATCTTACGCGGATGCTGAAAGCATGGCAGAAGCCAGCCACTATTCTGGTGCATGACTGGTGCTGGAATGCCAATGCGCGGCATGCTGATATTATCCTGCCCTGCACGCATCCGGTTGAGCGTGAGGATATGGCGCTGACACCGCGCGACCCTTATGTGCTGAGCATGGATAAACTGATTGAGCCCTATTGTGATGCGCGCGACGACTATAGCATTCTGTCAGGCATTGCGCGCCAGCTTGGCGCTGAGGACGCCTTTACAGAAGCGCGAACAGCAGCAGAATGGCAGCGCTGGATTTACGATGTAAGCCGTCAGAAAGTTGCCGAACAGGATGTTTCCTTCCCTGATTATGATACGTTCCGCGCCGAAGGCTGGTTTAAAATTCCGCCGCCAGATAAAGACCCTATCTTGATGCAGTCTTTCCGCGCTGATCCGGCTGCCAATCCGCTCAAAACGCCTAGTGGCAAGATTGAAATTGGCTCAGATGTTATTGCTGGATTTGAACATTCCACATTTCCGCCGCATCCTGCTTGGGAGGCACCTGCTGAATGGCTTGGCAGTGCAGATCGCGGCACCCGCTTACATATGATTTCGAACCAGCCTGTCTCAAAACTACATTCCCAGCTTGACCATGGCAGTGTGAGCCGTGCGGCAAAAATCCAAGACCGCGAGACAATGACCATTCATCCTGATGATGCGGCCCGCTTGCAGATTACCGAACATGAAGTTGTGAAGGTGGTGAATGACCGCGGCGCGTGTCTGGTGGCGGCTGTCATAAGTGATGATGTGATGCCGGGGGTTATTGTGATTAGCACCGGTGCATGGTTTGACCCTGATTATACGGTAGGCAATGCGCTGGCAGATGGCCCACTCTTATGCAAACATGGCAACCCAAATATGCTGGCACCTGATAATGGGACCTCTTGCCTTGCCCAAGGGCCCGGCGCTCATTCCTGTCTGGTAGAAATTATGCGATTGGCCAGCCCGCCGCCTGTCACAGCGTTTGACGCTCCTGATTTCTGCGCCCGTACAAAGTAGCTTTGTTGCAGCAATGCGGCAAAAATGACTGTTTGTATCAGAGGATTTTAGCACTGTTCTCTCACCCCAGCAGCCGGCGCATATAAATTACTATCAGCTAGAAATGTGGTCAAATATTGCGGTAGCTTCAGGACTTGAAGACGCTACGGAACTAAGAGATACAATGGCATTAATAATGACCTCAGAGCAAATAGTCGAGGTTCAACTACATGCCCGTTATTGTATGGCTCAGGGCCTGAAAGGCTGTTGAGGCTGGCCCCTGCCCTTATGGCAATGTGGCGCGGCAGAGGAGGAGGAGATGGTGGGCCCGGCAGGACTCGAACCTGCAACAACACGGTTATGAGCCGTGGGTTCTAACCAATTGAACTACAGGCCCGAAACACCTTCTGCTTAGGCTCGCCCCCCAAATGGCGGCAAGCCTTATTTATCTTAATGCTCGAGGAAGCTGCGCAATTTGCGTGACCGTGACGGATGTTTCAGCTTCCGAAGCGCTTTTGCTTCGATCTGACGAATCCGCTCTCTGGTCACAGAAAACTGCTGACCAACTTCTTCTAGCGTATGGTCGGTATTCATACCAATGCCGAAGCGCATACGCAAGACACGTTCCTCACGCGGGGTCAGACTAGCCAGCACCCGTGTTGTTGTCTCACGTAAATTGGAATGAATTGCAGCGTCCAGCGGCTGAACGGCGTTTTTATCTTCGATGAAATCACCAAGCTGGCTATCTTCTTCATCACCAATTGGTGTTTCAAGACTGATTGGCTCTTTGGCAATTTTTAATACCTTGCGGACCTTATCCAGCGGCATAGACAGCTTTTCAGCAAGTTCTTCTGGGGTCGGCTCGCGGCCAATTTCATGCAGCATATGGCGTGATGTCCGCACCAGCTTATTAATCGTTTCAATCATATGCACCGGAATACGGATGGTGCGCGCCTGATCAGCGATTGACCGGGTAATTGCCTGCCGGATCCACCATGTTGCATAGGTTGAAAATTTATAGCCGCGGCGATATTCAAACTTATCTACCGCCTTCATCAGCCCAATATTGCCTTCCTGAATCAAATCAAGGAATTGCAGGCCGCGATTTGTGTATTTCTTGGCAATCGAAATGACCAGACGCAGATTTGCCTCAACCATTTCTTTTTTAGCCCGCGCTGCTTCTCTCTGGCCGCGCTGAACTGTCTGGATGATGTCACGGAATTCAGTGATCGTCAGGCCAACATCATCAGAAATAAGCTGCATTTTATTGATGATGTCTTTAACCGATTCAGAACCGCCTTCTGTGACGCGCTTCCATGCTTGGGTTGTGTAAGTATCACCCGGCCATTTCTGCATTGTCTCGCGGTCATGCCATGCCCCGATAAACTGGGTGCGCGGCACGCCGGCATCTGTACAAAGGCGGATCATCCGGCCATCAAGTCCAATCAGATGACGGTTTAGGTCAGCAAGCTGTTCGCTCAATGATTCAAGCCGGTTGGTATTCAAATAGATACCTTGCATCTGTTCGGTCAGCGTAATACGTAAATCCTGTAGCTCTGTATCCTGCGCGACAGTAATTTTTTTATCTTTCTGGCCCAAGGATAGCTTGCGATCCTGAATGGCGGAATATTTAGCGAAGGTCGCTTCGATCAGATCCAGATGTTCCATCACATCATCAAACACAGCCGCTTCCATCGCAGCCAGTGACATGGTGATATCGTCTAGGTCCTCATCGTCATCATCGCTTTGTTTGCGTGATTCGTTTTCCGAACCTTCATCTTCATCTTCATCTTCGTCATCATCATTGCTATCTGCCCCCGCAACCAGCCCAACAACGCCAGGAACAACAGCAGGAACAGCAGAATTATCTACAATAGGGACACCGTTCAGACGCGTATGGGTCAGGTCAAGATCGATGATATCGCGCAACGGCACAGCATTATCACGGATTTGCTGACGCCAATGCAGCAATGTGCGGATCGCCAGCGGAGATTCGCAAATCCCGCCAATCATCATCTCGCGGCCGGCTTCAATCCGTTTTGCAATGGCAATTTCACCTTCGCGCGACAAAAGCTCAACAGAGCCCATTTCGCGCAAATACATCCGCACCGGATCATCAGAGCCACTTACATCGCCATCAGACAGATTGCCCGTCGGCTTTTCTTCTTCATTATCATTATTGTTTTCGACTTCTTCGGCAGCCTCAACAACTGAAACGCCCATTTCATTCAGCGAGGACATCACATCTTCGATTTGCTCTGATGATAGCTCATCCTGCGGTAATGCGGCGTTCAACTCGTCATGTGTAACAAAGCCCCGCTCCTTACCTTTTTTAATGAGCGTTTTGATATTTTGATTTTTTGTATCAAGAAGTGGGGCGTCAGTGACAGGCTGTTCAGTTGCCTGCGGTGCCGCTTTGGTTGTTTTACGCGCCATTAGTATTCTGACCCCCTATGTGTCGTTAGCTATTATAACGACCAAAAGCTTATGTTTGAAACGGTCTCGATGATTTTTGCCGCACCATTCGGCGCCCATGATTACGTGTAATAGCTTCGATAAGCATTACACGCGCTTTATCAGCAGGAAGCCTTTCAGGCGGCATGCCAAATCGAGCCGTGGTATCTGGGCTAAAAATTTCTTCGAGACGACCATTCATTCCAGACTCAACTAAATGATGTCTAAGCCCGCCTGCGTCAAGGTCTGGGTCGCGAATCAAATGATCTATCACCGCTTTTTTTACCTCTTCCAAGGCATCATCGCTAAAACGCGCCAGTGAAAGCTGCTCTGCACACTCTCCAAAACACTCTGGAAAACTAATCAGAAGAGCTAATATTGCCCGATATTGAATGATTCGGCCTGTTTTTGGGCGGCGGGTATTTACAACTGCTCGCTGATTGCTACTGCCATACCCTCCTTTGCCAAAAGCGCCTTTCGTAGCAGCCCGCATTGAATTAATCCGGAAATCCAGATCATCCAGAAAGGCTTGGCGTGTTTGATTATGAGCGATGGTCTTCACAACCTGCCGCATATCCTGCCAGAAGGCTGCCCGTGCACTTGGCTGGGTTCGGCTATCATCTATTCTATATTCAGCTGATTTTTGTATCCAAAGCGCATCAGCAACGCCCGATGCAGACGCCAGAATACGTTGCAAGCCATCTGGTCCATCCTGTTTCAGAATATCATCAGGGTCCATGCCCTCTGGCAGGGCTGCAAACCGGGCACTGCGCCCCGGCTCAAGCAATGGGATCAGGCGTTCAAGCGCCCGCGCCGCTGCTTTCTGTCCTGCCACATCCCCATCAAAACATAAGATAGGCTCATCATGCAGTTTCCAGACAAGCTGAATTTGCTCTTCGGTCAAAGCTGTTCCAAGCGGCGCAAGGGCAGCAGCAACCCCGCTTCCCGAAACAGCTATGACATCCATATACCCCTCGACAATCATTAAGGGGAGCGAGCGCCGAACACGCTCACGGGCTTGCCGCCAGCCATAAAGTACAGCTTTTTTGGAAAAGGCCGGCCCTTCTGGAGAATTCAGATATTTCGGCTTCGCATCACCAAAGGCACGCGCACCGAACGCAATAATTTGCCCTTGCCGGTTTTCGATGGGAAACATGACCCGGTTTCGGAAATAATCATAAAATGAGCCATCCTTATCCGAAACCCCAATAAGACCAGCTGTCTTAATAAGGTCATCAGCAATTTCATGTTGGTGGAGTGTGGCACGCAAGCCAGCTTTCGGCGAATAGCCAAGCCGGAAATCTTTTATGACATCCTCATTAAGCCCGCGCGCCGCAAGATACTCACGCGTTTCCGCGCCGCCGCCAGATGTCAGACTGGATTGATAGAATAATGCTGTGCGTTCCAGCGCATCCAGTAATGTTTTCCGGCGCTCAGTCTTTTGCCTATCAACCGGCGTTTCTTCGGGCACAACCATACCGGCCATATCGGCAAGCCGGCGCACAGCTTCGATGAATTCAAGACCATCGCTTTCCCGTAAAAAAGAGATAGCATCACCATTCACGCCGCAGCCAAAGCAGTGATAGAAACCCTCAGCATCATTAACATAAAAAGACGGTGATTTTTCACTATGAAAGGGGCAGAGACCAGACATACGCTGACCTTTACGGACCAGCTTGGTGCGCTTGCCAATGATATCTGACAGCGATACCCGCGCTCGCAACTCTTCGATAAATTCAGGTGAGACTGCCACGATGTTTTACTTACCGCCCGATATCATGGGTTTTTGTATCATGCGTTCTTCAGGTAAACAGCTTTGGTGCCTGCAAAGCAAGACTGGCATGACAGGCTCTTACAGCAGACGAAACAGAGTTTCAGTCTGCCACAATCAGCCTAATTCATCAAAGCTGATTTTACGTTCTGGCTAGCGGCTGAGAAATCAAGCTGACCAGCATATTTTTCTTTCAAATGAGCCATGACTTTACCCATATCGCGGACAGAATTTGCGCCTGTCTCTGTTATGGCATTAGCAATAGCAGATGCAACATCTTCATCACTGAGCTGAGCAGGAAGGAACTGCTGGATAATAGCAATTTCTGCTTGTTCAGCAGCAGCTAGTTCAGGACGGTTGCCCTGCACATACATTTTGACTGATTCATTCCGCTGCTTAATCATCGTCTGCATCAATGATAGAATCTCATCGTCCGAAATGCCCTCATTATTATCAGCCGAGCGGGCGGCAATATCTCTATCTTTCAGGGCTGCTGAAATTAACCTGATTGTCGAAAGACCAACCTGATCTTTTTCCTTTAACGCTGTTTTCATCGCGCTTGCAATTATTTCACGCATGTATCAGATACCTTCCTCTAAAAAACAGATTGATGGATCGTCTCTTACTGAGCATCACACTTATCATCGGGTCTGTTATCGTGAGCCATTCCTCTAGCTTCTTTTTTTTCTAAGAATCAGCTAAATAAAATCTACCATTCGGCCTGCCTGAATTTCTGCACAGCAAACCCCCATCCAATAAACCCGCCTTTTACGCCAACTGCTTCGGTGATGCAAGACAAGACTTGACCTACCTGCCCTTGGGATAGTAGGAAGTGGCAATTTTGACCTGCTTCACTGCGACCGTTTTTCTTGTGATGCGATGTTGGATGTTGTGGTGTTTGCAAGGATAGCTCGTCTATCTTCATCAACACTTCGCCAGCAACCCGCATTTGGCAAGGTGCGCCGCAAAGAAGCAACCAAATTCTGAATGATTATAAAAGGGGTGCTATTAGGATGTCAGACATCGTTTTTGGGACTGAATTTACGCCTGTCTTCTCACCCCCTCAAACACCTACAGCACTTTTGATTCTTGATGATGGCACGCAGTTTTACGGCATGGGATTTGGCGCAGCGACAACCCATGTAGGCGAAGTCTGCTTCAATACCTCAATGACAGGTTATCAGGAAATTATGACCGACCCCTCCTATGCTGGTCAGCTCATTACCTTTACCTTTCCGCATATTGGCAATGTTGGCACCAACAAGATTGATGTTGATACAGCAACCCCTTCTGCGCTGGGAATGATTGTACGTAATCCTGTAACGCAGCCGGCAAGCTGGCGCGCTGAAAGCCCGCTTCAAGACTGGCTCGAAGCGAACAACCTGCCTGGGATTTCTGGCGTTGATACCCGCGCCCTGACCCGGCATATTCGTGATAATGGCGCGCCAACTGGCGTGTTATGCCATAATCCAGACGGGGTATTTGATATCCCTGCCCTCACCAAGCTTGCCTCTGACTGGCCGGGACTTGCCGGCATGGACCTTGCCTCAACCGTATCCATCACTGAGCCTCATATCTGGCAGGAAACCAGCTTTGATTTGTCATCCGGCGCAGCCGGCATAACAACTGGTGCTCATCATGTGGTAGCGATTGATTTTGGCTGTAAACAGAATATCCTGCGCTGTTTGGCAGATGTAGGCTGCCGGGTTGAGGTTGTGCCTGCAGACACGTCAGCTGAGGATATCTTAGCGCGCAATCCAGACGGTATTTTTCTTGCCAATGGTCCAGGTGATCCAGCCGCAACCGCAACTTATGCAACCCCTGAGCTGTTGAAACTGACAGATAGCGGGGTTCCGATTTTTGGTATCTGTATTGGACACCAGCTTTTGGCGCTTACCTTTGGCGGCGCAACAATGAAAATGGCGCGCGGACATCGCGGCGCAAACCATCCGGTACGTGACCTTGCGTCTGGCCAGATTGAAATTACCAGCCAGAATCATGGCTTTGTTGTTGATGCAGATAGCCTGCCTGCTGATGTTGAAGTCACGCATATTTCGCTATTTGATGGATCTGTCGAAGGGCTACGACATAAAACCAAGCCTGTTTTCAGTGTGCAATATCATCCCGAATCTTCTCCGGGGCCTCATGATTCACGTAATTTATTTGCACGTTTTGCTTCATTAATGTCACAGACAAAATCAGGGTAATTCGCCATGCCACGCCGTTCTGATATTTCTTCCATCCTGATTATCGGGGCAGGACCGATTATCATCGGTCAAGCTTGTGAATTCGATTATTCAGGAGCCCAAGCCTGCAAAGCGCTCCGCGCCGAGGGCTACCGCATCATTCTGGTAAACTCCAATCCGGCGACGATTATGACCGACCCGGGCATGGCTGATGCAACCTATATTGAGCCCATCACTCCGCAGATTGTTGCCCAGATTATTGAAAAAGAACGCCCCGATGCGTTACTGCCAACAATGGGCGGCCAGACGGCTTTGAATACAGCTCTTGCGCTGCATCGTGATGGTGTGTTGGATAAGTTCAATGTTGAGCTGATTGGCGCACGCCCCGACTCTATCGAAAAAGCCGAAGACCGCACCCTGTTCCGTAATGCAATGGATTCTATCGGTCTTGAATCTGCGCGCTCGCGCACCGTGAATAATTTTGAAGATGCGCTCGCAGCTCTGGAGATTGTTGGCCTTCCCGCTATCATGCGCCCCTCCTTTACCCTTGGCGGCGAAGGCGGCGGCATTGCTTATAATCGTGATGAGTTTGAAGCTATTGTGCGTGATGGCTTGCGTCTCTCACCTGTTTCCGAAGTTCTTATCGAAGAATCTCTTCTTGGCTGGAAAGAGTTCGAGATGGAAGTGGTGCGCGACCATACCGATAATTGTATTATCGTCTGTTCCATTGAAAATGTTGACCCGATGGGCGTTCATACCGGCGATAGCATCACCGTAGCACCAGCCCTTACACTGACCGATAAAGAATATCAGGCCCTGCGTAATGCTTCGATTGCCGTACTCCGTGAAATTGGCGTTGATACAGGCGGCTCGAATGTTCAATTTGCCATCAGCCCGACCGATGGACGTATTATTGTTATTGAGATGAACCCGCGGGTTAGCCGCTCATCAGCTCTTGCTTCCAAGGCGACCGGGTTTCCGATTGCAAAAATCGCAGCAAAGCTGGCCGTTGGATACCGACTTGATGAGCTCGATAATGATATTACCGGGGTTACACCTGCCAGTTTTGAGCCAACAATTGATTATGTTGTTACAAAAATTCCGCGCTTCACATTCGAGAAATTCTCTGGCACACCAGCCGAGCTTTCCACATCGATGAAGTCAGTTGGCGAAGCAATGGCTGTTGGTAGAAGCTTTGCTGAAAGTCTTCAAAAGGCCTTGCGTTCGCTTGAGACAGGCTTGAGCGGTCTTGATGAAATGGAAATGCCAATCGTTGATGGCACCCTTGGCGAGGATAGTTTGCGCGGCTGGATTGCAGGGCAGACACCAGACCGCATCTTGCGAATTGCACAAGCAATGCGTGCCGGAATGAGCCTTCCTGACATCCATAAAGTGACCAAATGGGACCCCTGGTTCCTTACCCAGATTGCTGAAATTGTTGGCGCAGAAAACTGGATAAAGGAAAACGGACTGCCTGCCGATAAAGCAACGTTCCATAATTTAAAATCACGGGGCTTTTCAGACAGTAGACTAGCCCAGCTTGCGGCCAAGACAGAAGCTGACGTTACAGCCGCGCGCCTGTCACTCGATATTCGCCCTGTTTTCAAACGCATTGATACCTGCGCCGCAGAATTTGCCTCAGAAACCGCCTATCTTTACTCAACCTTTGAAGATAGTGCAGGGGCAACCTGTGAAGCTGACCCATCGGACCGGGAAAAAGTTGTTATTCTCGGCGGCGGCCCGAACCGTATTGGGCAGGGTATCGAATTTGATTATTGCTGTGTTCATGCCGCTTATGCTCTGTCTGATGCTGGCTATGAGACCATCATGATAAATTGTAACCCTGAGACGGTATCAACCGATTACGATACATCGGACAGATTATATTTTGAGCCTCTAACAGATGAAGATGTCATCTCGGTCATTCAGCGCGAAGCTGAAAATGGCCGTGTTAAAGGGGTGATTGTGCAGCTCGGTGGTCAGACACCGCTAAAGATTGCGGCAGGCCTTGAAGCTGCTGGCATTACAATTTTAGGCACCAGCCCTGATGCTATCGATTTGGCAGAAGACAGAGAACGTTTTCAGAAGCTTCTGCAAAAGCATGACCTGAAACAGCCTGAAAATGGTCTTGCAACCTCAACCGAACAGGCCCGTGCGATTATAGAGCGTGTTGGCCTGCCCGTGGTTATTCGTCCCTCATATGTGCTAGGAGGCCGCGCAATGGAGGTCGTCTATCATATGAATGATATGGAACGCTATATGCGCGATGCAGTGGTTGTGTCTGGTAGCAGTCCGGTGTTGATAGACCGGTTTGTTGAAAACGCCATTGAAGTTGATGTTGATGCTTTATGTGATGGTGATGACGTCTTTATTGCCGGCATTATGGAACATATCGAAGAAGCTGGCATCCATTCTGGTGACTCAGCCTGTACATTGCCGCCGCAGACACTTTCCTCTGATATTCTGAGCTCTATCAAAGAGCAAACAACAACTCTGGCTCACGCCTTGAAAGTTGTCGGACTGATGAATGTTCAGTTTGCTGTCAAAGGCTCAGATATTTATCTGCTAGAAGTTAATCCGCGCGGCAGCCGTACTGTGCCGTTTGTTGCAAAAGCGACTGGCAACCCGATTGCAAAAATTGCCGCCCGTATCATGGCAGGCGAAAAACTATCTGCCTTTAATCTGATAACCCATCAGCAGGATCATGTTGCTGTTAAAGAAGCTGTCTTCCCATTCTCTCGCTTCCCGGGCGTTGATGTATTCCTTGGCCCTGAGATGAAATCTACGGGTGAAGTAATGGGGATTGATACGAATTTTGGACGGGCTTTTGCCAAAAGTCAGCTTGGGGCCGGTACGGTTCTGCCGCTGAAAGGAAGTGTCTTTATTTCGGTAAAGGATGCTGACAAGGAAGCCTTCATTCCTATC
>Ga0115550_1001878_pt1 | contig 15145 bp, 8 predicted proteins | sample COGITO_mtgs_1005_FD_87177 | JGI IMG/M metagenome (GOLD analysis project Ga0115550, IMG submission 87177) | Pelagic marine microbial communities from North Sea - COGITO_mtgs_100511 | ecosystem: Environmental > Aquatic > Marine > Epipelagic | place: Germany:Helgoland, sampling site Kabeltonne... | reverse complement strand
TATTTGTAGGTCGCTATGGAATTGGGTAACACTTGGAAGTCAAAACCTAATTGGGGTTGGTACGAACCTTAAATTCTACATAGAAAATGGTGGGCAATACAACGATATAACCCCCTTACGTGCCACAGTAACACTTACAAACCCGTTTGAGACTGTATCTGGGTCGCCCATTGTCACCGTCACAGATGCTGCTGGGGGGTATAAAGATGGAGACTTTGTTACTTTCAGCGGCGCTACCGATGTAGGCGGGCTTACTTTGAACGGCGAGTTTGAAATAACTTTTACCGAGGCGGTCAACGAATACGCTATAACAGCAACGGCAAATGCAACCTCCAGTGCAACGGGTGGCGGCACAGTAACCGCAGCGTACCAGATAAGCGTCGGCACCGGATTCGCTGTACCCGTTACTGGTTGGGGCGCGGCTGAGTGGGGTTTTGGTACGTGGGGTGTGGGAGAAACATCTATAGAATCTATCCGACTTTGGAGCCAATCTAATTTTGGAGAAGATTTAATTTTTGGCCCGCGCGGCGGCGCTATCTATTATTGGGAAGCTGGCGCGGGGTTAGGCAGCCGTGCAGTGGAGTTAAGTACCTTGTCGGGCGCATCTGGCGTACCAACAACACAAAACTTCCTAGAGATTTCAGACATTAACCGTTTTGTGTTCGCTTTCGGCGCAAATGAGTTCGGTACATCTATAGTAAACCCCATGTTGGTGCGGTGGTCAGACCAAGGCAGTGCGGTAAACTGGACGCCTTCTTCTACGGCGCAAGCAGGGTTCCTCACGTTATCTCGTGGCAGTGAGATCGTCACATCAAAGCAAGCGCGGCAGGAGGTTCTAGTTTGGACTGATTCCGCCCTATATGCTATGCAGTACGTTGGCGCGCCTGTTGTTTGGTCTGCGCAGCTTGTAGGTGACAACATATCCATTGCTGGACAAAACGCTGTAGCCTATTCAAACGGCGTAGCTTACTGGATGGGTAAAGATAAATTCTATAAATATGATGGACGCACTCAACCGCTTCGCTGTGACCTGCGTAAGTTTATCTTTGACGATTTTAACACACAGCAGTATGACCAGATTGTTTCTGGCACGAACGAATCTTACCATGAAATATGGTGGTTTTACTGCTCGGCAGGGCAAACAGTGTCAGATCGTTACGTAGTATACAACTACCTAGAAGACGTTTGGTACTATGGAACCATGTCTCGTACTGCATGGTTAGATTCTGGGCTACGTGATAGCCCTCTTGCAGCCACGTATGACAGTAACCTCGTAAACCATGAGCAGGGTGTAGACGATAATGCTGGAGAGGAAACTTTACCCATTCATGCGTTTGTGTCCTCTGCAGAATTTGATTTAGAAGATGGTCATCAGTTCGCTTTTATTTGGCGTGTTCTACCGGACATTCGGTTTGACGGGTCTACCGCGGGTTCACCTAGCGCAACACTGACGCTGTTACCACTGGCTAACTCTGGTTCGGGGTACAACAACCCTGCGTCTGAAGGAGGCAGTAATACTCGCGCTATAACACGTACGGCTGTGTTACCTGTAGAAGAGTACACGGGGCAGATATACACTCGCGTGCGCGGTAGACAGCTTGCGATGAAGGTAGAGTCCACAGAAGCGGGTGTTACATGGCAGCTAGGAGCGCCTCGGATTGATATGCGTTCTGACGGGAGACGGTGATGCCCAACGAAATTGACAAGGTAGCACCCCCTGCGCTTCCTCTTGCGCCAGAAACCTATGATCGACCTTTCATGGACCAGAACAACAACGTATTACGTCTGTTCTTCAATAGGTTTGTCGGTTCAGTAAACACGTTACTGAGCACCGATGACGGTGGCAAGGTTCTATATATGCCTCGCGGCTTGTTCTACAGCACAACGGATCAGAGCGCCACGGTGGTGGACACGGGATACCCTGTGGAGTTCGAGAATGCCTATATCGGCAACGGGGTGAGTATAGCGGGTGCAGATAATACACAGATTACTGTGACGGCTGATGGAGTTTATAACTTCCAAGTGACATTACAGACCGCGCACACTAACTCTTCTGATGTTAAGATAACTACGTGGATTAACAAAAACGGAACCGACGTAGCTTATGGTGGGCAGGAACAGACAATTAAAGGTAATGCTAACCAGCCAGTGTTTTGGAACTTTTCTATTGATCTAACAGCAGGTCAGTACATCGAAATGTATTGGGCTACAGCAGACTTATCTTTATCACTTGACTCCACTGCACCTACGTCTCCACATCCCGGTATTCCGTCCGCAATCGTTGCGGTATCATTTGTTAGTAACTTGTAGGGGATGTCCTTTTATTGTAGGCTATAGGCACCCTTAACAAATAGGTGCAAAATGGACTTTATAGAACTATTCGACGCTTGCGTCCGCGAAACTAAACTTCACTTAGACGACTACACAAAACCCACAACGCTAGATATTTCCCTTAAAGAAGAAGACATTGGGTTAGATAGCCTAGATGTAACTCTCACTCTGGTGCTTATATCTGACATATACGGTATACCTGAAACGGAAGACTTCAACATTCCTGTAGGCTCCCTGCGAGAAGTGCGAGACTATATGTTGGAGAACAAAAACAAAGACTTCGATTCTGTAGAAGCTGCTATGGAGTCCGTTGCATGATATATTTATCTAAATTCTTTAGCACTTCAACCACGGACACAACACTTGTATCTGATATAGCATTCCCGCAGCACGCGCATATTATACCAGCCACGTTTAGACGCGCCAAGTCTGGGTTGAAGTATCCTCCTCACACGTTACTAGAAACTGTGGTTACCTCTGAAGCGTTGAATTACGTTAAAGATAATCCTGTAAAGGGTAAGACAGGGTTTATATTCGCTGCAGGTAACCAAGGCTGGATGAGCAATAGTAACAGGTACGACAAAAACCCCGACGCCGAGCTGCACTACAAAGTCAAAGTTCCGTTTATCGTGCTGACAAACATATACGCAGGGCGTATCGCCAGCATGTTTCACGTGCACGATCATGTATCTACGGACGCTAGCGCCTGTGCCTCTAGCCTAAAAGTTATGATGGACGTTCAAAACTTGATGAACAACTTTGGGTTTGACCGTGTTATTGTGCTCAGTGGAGAAGACGCCGTTAACAACCTTACGCTAGAGTTTTTTGGAGAAGCTGGGGCTAGCCTGCAGTACAAGGATGAAGATCAAATACGGCCTTCTGCCTTTGATAGCACCAACCAAGGGTTTTTCTTGGGGCAAGGCGCTACACTATGTATATTTGAAAAAGACCACGCGGGACTAGATAACCCCGAAGCTAGGTTTCTTGGGGCGTATACGTCTGCCGAAGACAACACAAACCCACTTGGGCAACGCCCCGATGGCGAGGGGTACTCTAAAGCAATTGAAGGTTCCTTACATATAGCGGGGGTACGTAAGGAAGATATAACAGTGGTAAAGACTCACGGCACAGGCACCGCAGTCAACAATAAGGCAGAAAAAGCGGCGTTAGAGCGTAGTCTTGAAGAGTTTGTTGCTACCTCGTACAAACAACGAGTAGGGCATACAATGGGCGCTAGTGGGTTATTGGAGACAGGACTGTTGCTAAATGACATGAAACACGGTATTGTACCACAAATCCTCAATAGGACCGAAGACGATGACGTGTTCCTGTCCTACGATGCGCCAGCCCCACGAGGGCCATTCCTTAGTCTAGCCGCTGGCATGGGTAATATATACTCTGCGGCAATATTTTCTGCGGAGGTGTAGGATGCAAACTGTTGTAGACAGCAAAGAAAGACCCCTACCAGCCCCTACAATCATTACTACTGCGCTCGGAGAGCTTGACCTCGGGGGCATAACCCCCGCAGCCGCCATGGCGGGCATAGCCAAAGAGATGACTATGAAAGACACTGATATGGTGCAGATAGGCAATACCGTATTTATTGGACACCGGGGCACAGGTGCTAACAAAGATTTGATGTGGGGCCGTGCGCTCAACATAGATACAGCTCAGAACTTTGTGGCTAACGGGTTAAAGTATTTTACGCACATGCAGAAAATAGGCGTTAAACGCTACGTGTCTGATTATGATGGGGCTATATATGATAGCGCGTTTAAGGCGTGGAAACGCTACGCGGACAAACTTGACACTAAAATTGCTGTGGGACGTAAAGCTACCGGGGGGTCAAGGGCGTATGTGACCTTGGGCAAACTACCGTTGAATAGGACAACTTAATATGTCGTTTGTTAGTAACATCCTCGAAGGTGCAGTCGATCTCGTTGGAGATGTTGTTAGTGGCGCGGTCGATATTGTTGAAGATGTCGTTGGCGCAGTCGGTGATGCTGTTGAATGGGTAGTAGATGAGGTAGTCGAACCTGTTGTTAGCGGAGTTGGCGATGTAATTGAAGCCGCCCTAGATGATCCTATTACGACCGTAGCGAAAGTCGCGGCTACCGTTGCGTCTGGTGGGGCGTACTTATGGACCATTCCAATTATCGACGGTGCGTCTACTTTAGCTAAAGGTGGAGACCTTGGTGACGCTCTTAAATCCGCTGCGGTATCGTACGTGGGCGGTAAAGTTGGCGACGTTGTAAGCACTAACATCAACCCCGCAATCGCAGATACAATAGCCAGCACGGGTATCTCTGAAGGCGCTAGTGATGCGGTCACTACGGTGGTACAGACGGCTGTGGCGGGCGGTACAGAAGCTGCGACTACTGCTATCATATATGGGCAAAACCCGTTAGATGCTTTTGTTGAAGGTGGTCTTAACTCTGCGGTGGGCGCTACTATTGGGCAAATCGCGGATAGCCTAGATAATAAATTTGGCGATACGATTGACGACACCGTTGATGGCGCTGTTGCTACGGTTACCGATGGTGTTGATAGCGTTGTTGCTGAAATTGCAGGCGGGGTTAGCGACACTGCAGGAGCTATAATAGAAGGTAGCGGGTGGGAGAACCTACAAGACGGTTTAAAAGACATCGTCGTCGCGGGTGTGACGGCTGAACTTACTGGAGGTGAAATATCTGCCGCTCAAGTAGGGAGTATCGTAGGTAAATATACGGGCGTCACAGAATTTGTATCAGATTTTATAGGCGAAAACACTAACATAGACGACGCGGGGGTTAAAGTTCTTACCTCTGCAGTAACTAATGCTGCAAGCACGGCTATAGCAGGTGGCTCTACCGCGGATGCTTTCTTTGGCACGCTAGATGCTGCTGGCGCAACGGCTCTAACAGAGGTCATAGATAAACCTGTAGACAAGTTTATTGATAATGTGTCCGGCACCACTGCGAAAGTAGAAGCGGCAGCGGCAGCTCTTAGGGCCGCGGAAGAACAAGCAGCTACTGCCGCAAACGGGTTTAACGGGCTACGCGACGAGTTGAATAGTCGTGTTCAAGAACAAACTCGGCTTAGAGAGGTCTACAACGCCGCTCTAGATGCACACAAGGCTAATCCCAGCCAAGCCACAATAGACGCGCTCAATGCTGCAGCGAATACGTTTAACGACTACGCAGACGACCTCGATACGTACTACACCAACACTAAGTCGCAAATGGATGCGTATAAGGCTGATTACGAAGCAGTAATGCCCCAGCTTGATGACCTGCAATCAACATACGACGAAAACTCGCAATACTTATTGTCTGACATAAACGACCTCGACGCAGCTATGAAGCCTATCTACACTGAGGCTAACAGAGTTATAGCTACCACGCTGCGCCCCGGCATTGACGAAGATAAATATAGAGAACTCAACGGGTTAGATGCAGGTGAAGATGTATACACACACTACTTGGGTAACATAAACGAAGCGCAAGTATTCGACCCTGCAGATTTAAACGAAGCCAACCCTGATGCTTTCGGCGACGGATATACGTATGACGCAACAACCAATCGGTACTACGTAGATACCCCCGGCGGGCGTCAAGAAGTCGATCCATACGCCGAATACGGTGCGGGGTCTACGACATATGACGCTCCAGAATTATCCACGCTTCGTGGTAAGGTAGCCCCTGCGACTCTTGGGACGCGCATTACCAAGGACATGAACAACATTCTAGGAGACTCCGCGCCTGTGGGCGGTGTGGTGTTGCCAGAACATTTCAAAGCTCTGCGGGATGCGGGGTACAATATTGTTGGAATTAAGAGTGGTTTGCTAGGTGGTAGGTTAGTAGACGGCACTCAAGATTACGACGAGATGGTCCAAGAGTTTGAAGAATATACCAAAAACTTGGCCGACGAAGAAGCGGTTATGAGTCAGGACGTGTTGAGTGATGTTGACCGCTCTGACGAGTTTGCAGCTAACCAAGCCGCGGCTGACGAAGCCGCACTTATGAGTCAAATCGTATACGACGAAGAAGCGAAAGAATACATACAGTCACTAGAACCAGCAAAAGTCTACAGCGGCAGAGGGTTAGACCCAAGAGATTTTCTGACGTACACCGTTGATGGTACTATGCAAATCACGTCGCAAATCCAAAACATAATACAAGATGCGCTAGGGTATTCAGATGAGGATGTAGACCGATATTTTGCTGTGGGCAGTCCTTTAAACGCAGATACAATGAGTGGTACGGACTCTGCCGCAATACAAAACGCGTTGATGGAAGAGGGTTACGAACCACTAGAAAACCGTTCTATCGGTGCCGTGGCCGCGCAGGTATATGCCGATGAGTTAGCTAAAGACCCTAGCAACACACTGTCACCTGCCGAAGCCGTTGTTAAATCTTTCCTTGTAGGCGCTCCTGAAAATCTGTCGGAAATGATCCGCGGTCTTGGTATCGGCAGTACAGCGTTGCGGAATGAAGCGCGTAATTACTTTGGGTATGGGGGTCTTAATGTACAAGACATACTCGAAACCACCACTGCGTTCTTAAACCCAAATTCCTACGCCACTGAGATGGAATTAAACGCCCTCATTGGTTCGGCAGTAACCGCGATAGACGCCGATAGCGCAGCACAACTGCAGGCTCGCATGGACAGTTTCGACGGCAAAGACTCCGCTGTGCAATATGGCACAGAATATGTAGCAGACTTTTTAAGTAGTATTGCCACTAATTTAGAAGACATGTTGTTTACCCCCGAGCAAAAGGCAATATTAAACGCATCGGGACTTGAGGGTGATAGCCTTTCAGACCTAAAATATTTTGGGGAAGACGGCAATTTAGTCGGTCTTTCAGGGCAGGTCGCTAACGAAGTTGGTGGAGAAATAATTGACCTGTTCCTAAAAGGTAATCCTTACGTTGTGGGTGCCAGCGCGGCACTGAACGCCGGGGAAGCTGTATCTGGAGCCGACTCTCAAATTGCGCAGACTCTGGATCAAATGGAAAGTGCTGGCGTACTACAAGCAACAGACATCTATAAGGACGCTCTAGCGGCGTATGACGGCGATGCTGATAAAGCCAAAGCGTTCGTTGCCTCTGAAATATTACGAGATAGCATACTTAAAGTCTCCACTGTAGGCTCGGTAGACGCTTTCCTACCCGGTGCAGGTAAGAACCTTGCCAAAAATGCTATCATTCGTGGTACTAGCGAAGGTGGACAAGAAGTAGCTGAATCGGCGTTTGTGCTTAATTCCGTCAACAAAGTTTTAGATACAAACTTAAATATTATGAAGGACGCTGGGGGCAACTTTGTTATGGGTGCCCTTGTAGGTGGCACCACGCAAGTAGGCGGCGAAATTATAGACATCGGCGCAAAAAAATTTGGCGGTAAGACTGACGATACAAAATATGAAACTATAGTCGCACCAGATTTACCTCCTGAAGTCACGACCAAAGCTCCTATGCTTGCCGACCCGTCGATAATGAACCTTATTGTCAACAGCCCAACAGCCACCAGCTATGACTCCTCAGTAATACAAGAGCTGACTTCTAAGTTGCAAGCGTTGGGTATAGACAACATAGACACCATAACCAACATATCTAACGCCGCTTTCGATTCTGGGTTTACCACTAAGGCCGAAGTAGAAGAGTTTGTAAAACTTAGTAATCCAGAGTTTACGTTTACAGGCAGTATCGCAGATAATGCGTTTGACCAGTTTACTGGCGCTAAGTCCGATGCAAACCTTGCCGCTGAAGTAGCTTCATACATAGACCCGTTTTTTACAACTAAAGAAGAAGTTATCGAAGCCGCGGTTAAAGAGGGCGTGACCCTAACAGACGACCAAATTAACGATTTGATTGACGACGGTAACGTACTTGAATCCGAAGTAATAGACATAATAGACAGCGGCACCGTGAGTAGGGAAGAGGTAATAGCCGCTTTCGCAGAGTCTGGGTACACTCCAACGGAAGAAGAGATTCTTGAGTTGATGAAGACCGACACGGACTTCTTATCATCATTTGTCGAAACAACGAAAGCCGAAGTGGAGGCAGCGGCAACGGCGGCGGCAGAAGCAGAAGCAGCGAGAATAGCAGCAGAGACCGCGGAAGCAGCAAGAGCAGCGGCAGAAGCAGAAGCCGCGGAAGCGGCAAGGATAGCAGCAGAGACCGCGGAAGCAGCAAGGATAGCAGCGGAAACAGCGGCGGCAGAAGCGGAAACAGGGGCCGCAAAAGCAGCGGCAGAAGCGGCAGCAGCAGAAGCAGAAGCAGTAAGAGTAGCTGCGGAAACAGCGGCGGCAGAAGCAGCAGAAATAGCGGCAACAGAAACAACAGCGGCGGCAGAAGCCGCGGAAGCAGCAAGAGTAGCTGCGGAAACAGCGGCAGAAGCAGAAGCGGCAAGGATAGCAGCGGAAGCGGCGGCTACTGAAACGGATACCGCAGTTGATGGAACGGTCGAAGACACACAGTTAGACGTACTAAAAGATTATGTAGACGAACGTCAGGTTACTGAGGACGAAGCAGAGCGGTTCTTTGAAGACCTTGGATACGACCCAACTGTTGAAGAAGTAGCTGAACGTGTAGGGCAGGGTGGCGCAGGGTTTGAAGATAAAACAGCGGAAGAGTTAGGTTCTTATGTAGACGACCGTCAGGTCACTGAGGACGAAGCAAAACAATTTTTTGAAGACCTTGGATACGACCCAACTGCCGAAGAAGTAGCCGCGCGTGTCGGTCAGGGTGGTGAGGGCTTTGCCGCGAACACGGGAGCAGACGTAGGTGCGTATGTAGACCCAAGACAAGTTACTGAAGACGAAGCACGACAGTTTTTTGCTGATCTGGGATACGCGCCAACCGACGAGCAAGTTGCGCAGTTTGTTGCACAGGTTGAAGAAACTACACAGCAAGATGTCATATCTAAATACGTAGACCCCCGGCAGGTAACACGTGATGAGCTGCAGGCTATAGCAGAACAAGAAGGGTTAGACCTAACCGATGCCTTGGCGGCTACGTATGTGGGCCAAGGTGAAGCTGAAAACTTTGCCGCAGAGACCTTAGATACGGCTCGAGCAGAGTACGACCCACTTGCGACTACCACTGCGGAAGCCAAACAATTCTTTGAGGGTCAGGGGTTCACACCTACAGATCAACAGGTTGCGGACTTTGTTGCATCTAAGACTGAAGAAGAACAAAAAGCTGCTATTGCAGAGTTTGTTGACCCACGGCAGATTACCACAAACGAAGCCAAGGCGTTGTTTGATGCGTTAGGGTATGAAGCTACCGACGCAGAAGTAGCTGATTTTGCAGGTCAAGGTGGAGCAAATTTTGCGGATACCGTAGAAACGGGTGTTGGAGCATACGTAGACCCAAGACAAGTCACCGATGCAGAAGCGAGACAGTTCTTCGCAGACCTTGGATACGCGCCAACCGACGAGCAAGTTGCGCAATTTGTTGCGCAAGTCGAGGAGACTACACAGCAGGATGTGATATCCAAATATGTAGACCCACGACAAGTCACGCGTGCAGAAGTGCAGGCTATTGCCGACGAAGAAGGGCTTACTCTAACTGATGCTCTAGCAGCTACGTATGTAGGCCAGAGTGAAGTTGAAAATTACCAAACCGAAAAATTATCGGAAGCGCGCGCAGAGTACGACCCACTTGCGACTACAGAAGAAGAGGCCGCAGAGTTCTTCGCTAACACGGGGTACACCGCGGATGCTGGTGAGATAGCTCAGTTTGTCGCCTCGAAAACAGAAGAAGCTCAAACGAGTGCTATCGGTGCGTATGTAGACCCACGACAAGTTACCGAGGAAGAGGCCACAGAGTTCCTTAGTGCTATTGGGTACAATCCGACACCACAAGAGATTGCTGACTTTACTGGGCAGCTTAACAACGACAACTACCAAGCTACACAACAAGCGGCCATTGATGCGTATGTAGACCCACGGTACGTTGACCCTGCGGAAGTACAAGAAGCCTACGAAGCCTTGGGCCTTGCAGAGGTAACTCAAGCTGATGTTGATAAGTTTGTAGGGCAATATAACGAAGAAACACAGCTCGAGGCAGTTACAGATTACTTGCCTACAGCACAATATAACGTCCAAACAGGGCGGATTGAGAACCTAACAGCAGAGCTTGAAACTGTTTCAGACCTTCTAGGTAAGCCAGCACGCGACGTTACACAGACAGACATTGATTTCGTAGTTGATCTAATAGCGCAAGAAAATATCAACGCAGAGCTAACAACGCAGTATGATGTCAATGCAGATGGTGTCGTTGACATAGCTGACCAAACACTGCTAGAAACAGCATTACAGGGTGACCAAGACGTAACCCTTGCGGATACATCTATATTTAACCCTGCCACGGGTATGTATCAACAGCTAGATCAACAGCAGCAGCAACAGCAAGACATGATGCAGCAGATGGCGCAAGATCAACAAATTGCGCAAGATCAACAGCAAGAAATGATGCAGCGAATGGCTACGCAGATAGAAGTACAGGATCAAGAGCAAAGATTACGAGATTTTTTACAGATGGAAGATCAAGGAATGTTTAAAGGCGCTAAAACTACAGTTACTACTCCCGAGCTTATGAACATAGACTACCTATACGACATATCTGGTCCTAGTATTTTTGCCACAGAACAACAGGCTGGGTTATTTAACACCGCGTTTGGTGGAGATCGTAGACAACCCCAACCCGCAAACGCACCTTTTGGTCCAACGCCTTTGACTTCAAAGTTCGTCGAGGGTGGACAGGTAGAGGATGAAAATGATAGGCTGTTAAGAATACTTGGAGAAATGTGATGGGCAACTTCCTAACTGATTTAGCATATACTGCTCTAGGGTATTCCCCAGACAGTGGGTTTGATACTGACAAGTTGTATTCTACTTTAGGGTTCGGAGCGAGTGCTCTAGGGCTTTTGGATGGTGGAGGTGGTGGCATTTCTCAACCGGGGTATCAAGGCACTATACCGAAGTATGACGCTGTGCGAGAACGTGTTCCCGGCACATATGACCCCAATAGACGCCCCGGCAGTGGAGGCCAGCGTTATTTTACGCAAACTCAGTTTGTGCCCAAAGCGGCTGAACCCGCCACACCTATGTCCGCAGAAGGTCTTGCAGCGCTTAATGCCGCTAACCCCGCACGAGAAGTAGTACAACAACCCGTACAACAGATGGCGGCTGGTGGTATTGCTACGTTAAAGAAGGGTAAATACCTAGACGGCGCAAGCGACGGCATGGCAGACAAAGTGCCTGCAAACATAGACGGCGTGCAAGAAGCACGCTTGAGTGATGGCGAGTTTGTTATCCCTGCGGATGTTGTGAGTCACCTCGGCAATGGTAACTCCGATGCTGGTGCAAAAGTGTTAGAAGGTATGATGTCTAGGGTACGTAAAGTACGTACAGGCAGTGAAAAACAGGGTAAAGAAATAGACCCTAACAAATTCTTACCGGCGTGAGGTGAATTATGAGTATTGTTGGCGATATTGCGACTACAACAGAGAAACCCATTCAAACGGGTGGGGAATCCTCTCTATCTAATTGGGCTGGTGAGTACGTTACCGATATGCTTGGCAAGGGTCAGGCTCTTGGAAACGAAGGATATAACGCTTATATGGGACCGCTTACGGCGGGAGCTTCCGACCTACAAACTCAAGCATTTGAAGGACTTGGTGGGCTAGCGATTCCCACGGATACTATGGGTGTGGCGGGATACACTCCGCAAGATTTCACTGGGGCCAACGTACAACAGTATATGAACCCCTACTTACAGGCGTCTCTTAACCCGCAGCTAGAAGAAGCAAGGCGTCAAGCGGGTATCACCGCTACGCAAAACGCTAACAAATTCGCAGGTGCGTATGGTGGGTCAGCTCAAGCATTATACAACGCAGAAGCAGATCGTAACTTAGCGCAAAACTTGTCAGCCATCACGGGTCAAGGCTACGCAGATGCGTACGACCGAGGACTAAATCAGTTTAACACTGCGCAAGAGCGGGCTATGACCGCGCAAGATAAAACAAATTTATACGGTATGACAGGACTAGGCGCGTTAGCGGAAGCAGGTACAATACAGCGAGGTATAGAATCTGAGGGTATTACCGCTGATCGACTGCAGTTTGAGGAAGAACGTGATTTCCCATACAAACAAGTGCAATACATGCAATCTTTATTGCAGGGTTTACCAATCGCGGCTCAATCGTACAGCTACGAAGAACCTAGCTTTCTATCTAAACTAACGGCAGACGCAAACGATGTTGAAGGGTTTTTAACGAGATTGTTTGGAAGTAGCAGTACCCCCGCGGCGACTACCACGGAGAATTCATAATGGCATTAGGTGACGGCGGTTTAGACGCACAAGTAGAAGCGCGTATGGATGCTTATCGGAGTAATCCAGATAAGTTAAAACAGCGTTACGGGCAGAACAAAGAACTTCTGGACCTGTTGGCGTTGCAGAAACTTACGTCTGAGAAGAAAGCTGTAGCTGCAGACATGCAGATGAAGGCGCAGCAGAACCCTAACACTATAGCGCAGCAACGTGAACAAGAAGCCCTAGAGCTAACAAAACAACAGATGGGCGGTACGCTCGGACAGTTGGCGGCTAACACAAAAGGCACGCTCGACCAGAAACAAGCCATGCAGAAAAAGAACATGGGTAGGTTGGCGCAGAATGCCTCTCGTCCACAACCCGGCCCCGGCGCTGGCCTTGCGGGTCTTATGGGTGGTGCTGCACGTCCTCCTGCACGTCCTGCTCAAGGTGGTGGTGTCGAAGGTATGCTTATGGCAAGGAACGCACAGCGTCCCAATGCGCCCGTTCGTATGGCCCAAGGTGGCATTGTATCTTTTGCTAACGGCAAAAAAGTTACGCTTACTGAAGATCAGAAAAAGAAAGCTCGTGAAATATATGGGCCATTGTACAACAATGTAATAACCCCTCTGCTGCAAATGGACGAAGACAACCCAGCAGCCGCGCTTATTTTGGAGCGACTTGGGCCTGCGGTGCAGTCCACTCCGATAAGTCGTGGGATAGACAACATTAAAAGTTACTTTGGTAATGCCGCAACACGGGCCAACCTAGAAAAAGAAGTACGGGAAAAATTTCGTTCTTTTGCGGCACCTGTGCCCGGAGCGTTTAAACAACAATCCGCCGAGCAACAGGCGTATGCCAAATCCGTTTTAGCGGCACTTCCTACTCTTGATGACGCGCAACTAGACGCGCTTTTAGCGATTCCATTTTCAGAAGGTATGGACCCTACAGCAGTAGCCGCACTCCCCGTGGTTTCGCCTTCCATTGCTGATCCTTCTACCGACACGCCACCCGTAGTTGCAGCGCCAACTGATAACATGCCACCAATATCCCCAATAACGTATGAAACCCCCGAGTATGAAACTGAGATGTCTCAACTTGATGAGACCGTGCTTAATGTACCTACAATAACAGTTGGCTCTGCAGATGAGAGTGAAGTTGATGCGGCGCAAAATTCTTTGCTCGGCGCTGTTGGCAACGTCCCCGAAGATTATGTACCTGAAGAGTTTACGCGTACTCCACTAGAGCCAGTAGACCCATCCGAGTACCTAGACGAACAAGGATTGGAAGCGCGTAGATTTCTTTTGCAGCGCGGCAGCGACTTGGCAGGTGCGGATGTAGACGCCGAAATTTCAAGTGCTCGTGAAAGCGCGGATGCGTATTCTATGCGCGACGAAAAAAATGCTATGTTCCGAGATCAGCTTGCAAAAGAGCAAGCGCTTCAAGATCGTATATTAGACCCCAAACGCGTAGAGAAACTTAAACGTATGGAGACCTACGCTGGCGGCGCTAAGTACGGTCGCGGTGGTATCGGACAAGGATTTGTCGAATCAGAACGTCGGTTTGACGAGTTAGAGAGCGGTGGACTTAAAACACTGCGCGGTATTCAGGACAACGCAATTACAAACGACTATAACTTAGTTGCGCAAGGTATAGGCGCAGGCTCACGTGCAGGCGCTAGGGCGCAAGCTGACAGAGTAGCTGGCGCTAACATTGCGTTAGGCGAAATTAATCGGCAGAAAGAAATGGCTACTAACCAGCAAACAGGTCAGCAGGCTGTAACTACTGCAAACACGCAAGCGGCCAATGTAGCCAAGAGTGACGCATATAATGCATACGCCGCGGCGTTGAACGCAGAGGTATCCGCAAGGGAGACTATTCTCAACCAAGAAGCTGTTGAATTAAGAGTAGATGCCGCGCGTCTCGTACAGTTGGGAGCAAACGCGCAGGAGGCAGCAGTTGAATCGGCTAAAAACAAAATTACGCGAGCGCAGAACGCAGATAATTTTGCCGCGGAACGAGCAAGGATACAGCTCCTAGACCTACGAGAAGCAGAGGCTTTGTTCTATAAGCATCTCGGTGAGTTAGAGGCAGAAAAAAGCGCCATTCTTGATTCAGATCGTAACTTCCAAGTTCTTCGGGCTAACCTTGCACAGGCCGAAACGGAAGCTGAATTTGAAGCCGCTAACAATGCGCTAATGCTATACGATGATGCAATGGAAACACTGCTTGCGAACCGATTTGCTACCGCGTATGCCCGTTTGTCGGAACTTAGACAGCGTGTAGACGCGGGACGGGCGCAAAACATATACACGGGCGGAATACCCTCCGCATTAGAAGAAGATGATCCAAACGTAACTGTTGACCCCGTGGAGTAATAGTCCCTATGGCAAAATACAGGCTCTCCACTCCGCAAGGTAGCGTGCTAGTAGAGGCACCTGAAGGTGCTTCAAAGGCGGAAGTTATAAGACAATACAACGCCACAGTGGCGTATGATCTGGGGCGTGAAGCCAGACAAG
>Ga0115550_1001874_pt1 | contig 15170 bp, 12 predicted proteins | sample COGITO_mtgs_1005_FD_87177 | JGI IMG/M metagenome (GOLD analysis project Ga0115550, IMG submission 87177) | Pelagic marine microbial communities from North Sea - COGITO_mtgs_100511 | ecosystem: Environmental > Aquatic > Marine > Epipelagic | place: Germany:Helgoland, sampling site Kabeltonne... | reverse complement strand
TCGGGGTACCGTTGCCAGCCACGAACTTGGCCTCGTCGGCGCCGTCCACGTCGGTCACGGTCAGGCTGCCAGTCTCGGTCAGGGTCGGGGTGCTTTCGTCTTCCACCACGGCACCAGTGTCGGCACCGGCAATAATGGCGGCATCATTGATCGGGGTGACAGTACCGGTAACACCGCCAGTCGAGCTGTGCAAACCATCTGTGATTGTGTATTCGAACGAAATATTGCCATTGAAATCAGGGGATGGCGTAAAGACCAGCTGACCGTTGGTCAGGGTGACGGAACCATTGCCAATGGCCACCGAGCCACCTTCGGCAATCGCCTGGCCATTGATGGCGGTGATGCTGAGACTATCGCCATCCAGGTCAGTGTCGTTGTCGAGCACCTTGATGGTGACCGTCCCGTCTTCTTCCACGGTGAACTGGTCGTTCCCTGGCACAGGCGCGGCATTCACAACGCTGTTGTCAGTACCCTTGGGAGAGGTATTGCCCACTGGATCGGTCAGAGTGGCATCCACAATGACAGGGCCATTGACCGGCAGATCCGTAGTGGGAATAGTCAGAGTAACCTGTGTATTGCTAATGTCATCGGCAGTCAGGATGGGGCTGGAGTCAGGCACACCATCACCATTCCAGTCCACATCGAGGCGATCACCGACTTTGGCATCGGCTGGCAAACGGATAATCACATCCACGCCATTTTCACGCTCATTGGCTGAAATGACATTGTCCGCACCATCCTGTATTTCCACCAGGGGAGCAGAGGGAGCCGTGCTGTCCACACTGCCATCATCGGTGGCTGAGGCTGTGTTGCCGGCAGGATCGGTGACATTGGCGGTGACCGTGTAGGAGCCATCTGCCAACGGAGTGACGACGTCCACACTGAAGGTTCCGTCCGGGTTGACGGTTGTGGTCAGGGTCTGTTGATTGCCATTGGCATCAGTGACCAGCAGGGTCACAGTGCTGCCTGCCGGCGCATCCGTGGTGCCAGTCAGGGTCGGGGTGGTGTCATTGGTATTGTCTGGCGCAGAGACGGTGATCACCGGCGGCACCAAGTCGAAGGGATCATCTTCACCCGCGACCGCATCGCCTGTCACACCTGCATCCGTCTGGTTGGCGGTATCAAATCCCGCCGCCGCTATGGTGGCATCGCCGGTACGATCTATGGTGACGAAGCCGCCATTGCCACTGGCACCGGCCACACCACCTATGTTGCCACCGCCTGCGGCAGGAGCACCGCCGGCTGCAGCCGCTTCAAACGCTTGGGTCGGGTCGGCCCCGCCCAAAATGGCTTGTTGCAAAGCCGATATCTCATCAGGAGTGCCAGTGGCCACATCCTGGTTCTGGGCCAGCAAAGGTGCCTGAGACGTTTCATCCTCAGCCTGCTGCTCGTTGGTCGGGCTCAGGGTGAAAGTCTGGTTGCCGCCGTTGAAACTGGCACCCTCAGGAGTGATAAGCACCGCATCCCTGGGCAGGATATCGCCTTCGGCAAGCTGCTTCTGGCTGCCATCTGCGGCGACCAGGTAAATGTTGCCTTTCAACTGGGTAACAACGACGTCCTGTTCCAATGCGATTTTATGGCTGCTCATGTTCTCTCCTGAATCTCTATTGGCATGCAATATTCCACCGTCTAATGTGCCCGTGAATGACGCCAGAAACCAGTTAGAAAATTCGAATGGATAGACTGATTTGAGGCTAAACCGGCCGGTTAAACAGAAGGGTCAATGACGGAGGAGGTAAAAATAAAATCAAGATGATCAATGTGTTGCGTTTTGATGACGGGAGCACATGGTTGTGCCCCCGTCCGGGTCATGATCAGACACCCGCCCACAGCAGGATGGCAAGCAACTGGGGGGAAATGATCCGCAGAAACATCACCAGGGGATAGACGGTGGCATATGACAGGGCACTGGCACCACTGGTAGGGTGCATGCCGTTGGCAAATGCCAGGGCGGGAGGATCCGTCATGGAACCTGCCAGCAAGCCGCACAGGGTGAGGTAGTTCATCTTGCCATACAAACGGGCCAGCACACCGACCACCAGCAGCGGGATCAGGGTGATCGCCATACCGTACATCATCCAGGCTGGACCATCACCGTTGATCAGGGTATCGACAAAGCCGGCACCGGACTTGAAGCCCACCACCGCCAGAAACAGTACTATGCCAATCTCCCGCAGCGCCAGGTTGGCACTCGGCGGCATAAACCAGTAGAGCTTGCCGATGCTGCCAATCCGCGACAGGATCAGCGCCACCACCAGCGGACCTCCCGCCAGACCCAGCTTGAGCGCCGCAGGGAACCCGGGCAGATAGAAGGGGATGGAGCCGAGCAGCACGCCAAGGCCGATGCCGATGAACACCGGCAGCATCTGCACCTGCTGCAGCTTCTGCTGCACGTTGCCCACCACATTGGTTACCGCCTCTATGGCGTCGAGTCGACCCACCAGGTTGAGGATGTCACCAAACTGCAGGCTGGTCTGACTGGTCGGCACCAGCTCGATACCGGCCCGGTTGAGGCGCGAGATGACAACGTCGTATTTCTGCTTGATGTCGAGATCGCGGATCTTCTTGCCAAGTACCTGCTCGTTGGTGACCACCACCCGCTCTACCCGCAGATCGGTGCCGCGAGTCGATAGCGAGGTCTCCACCTCCTCCCCCAACACCAGCAACACCTTGTGCAGCGCGTGGCGTTCACCCACCAGGTGCAGCAAATCACCTAGCTCGATGCGTGAATCCGACCGGGGTACCATCAGTTCCTCACCGCGCTTGAGGCGGGAACAGATCACATCAGACTCGTCGAGACTCGGGATCTCGCAGAGCATCAGACCATGCATATTGGGGTTGCGCACCGCAATATTGATGGTCTGCAGGCTCTCCTTGGTCTTACCTGCATGTTGTTCGAACAGGTCGGCTTCTTCGTCGATTTTGATGCGAAAAAACAGGCGCACCAGCCACATGGTCAGCAAGATGCCGCAGATGCCGAACGGATAGGCAACGGCATAGCCCATACCCATCAAGCCGGTCGAGCCGGGATCGGCTCCCAGTTCGGCCAGGATCTGCTGACCCGCACCGAGGGAGGGAGTGTTGGTCACGGCACCGGAGAAGACCCCGAGGATCACTGGCAAGGGTACATCGAACAGTTGATGCAGCCCTGCCGCGACCACACAGCCAAGGATCACCAGCAAGGCGGCGAATCCGTTCAGCTTGAGGCCGGAGCTGCGCAGGGAGGAGAAGAAGCCGGGACCGACCTGGATGCCGATGGTGTAGACAAACAGGATGAGACCGAACTCCTGAATGAAGTGCAGGGTTTGCTCATCGAGCGCCAGATCCGACACTCCCGCGAAGTGGCCCACTATGATGCCACCGAACAGCACACCTCCTATTCCCAAGCCAACGCCATAGACCCGCCAGTTTCCCAGCCAGAGCCCCAGCACCGCCACCAGCGACAACATGCTGATGGAAAGCGCGATATCACTCATCGTGTGCATCCTTTCTGAATTGAACTGTCCCTAGCTTGTCAGCAAACGCTGACGCCAACTGTGTGATACCGCACGATTTTATCCTTCTTAGCGGCAAAAATACCAATTAAGGGCTAGTCAAGCGATGTAACCATAAATGGCCATAAAGTGACAAACACTGCCACCCAGCACGAACAGATGCCAGATGGCGTGGTTGTAAGGAATGCGCTTGGCCACGTAGAAGATGACCCCCAGGCTGTAGATGAGACCACCTAGCCCGAGCAGCAACAAGCCCTCGCCCTCCAGATGGAGGTTAAGCTGATAGATGACCACCAGCGACAACCAGCCCAGCATCAGATAGGTAAACAGCGACAATTTTTCGAATCGGTGGATAAAGAACAGCTTGAACACCACCCCCGCCAGTGCAAGCCCCCAGATCACCACCATCAGCCCCTGCGCCAGCGGGGTATCGAGCGCCACCAGCAGGAAAGGGGTATAAGTGCCAGCGATCAACAGATAAATGGCACAGTGATCAAACACCTTGCACCAACGTCTGGCACTTCCCTCCGCCATGCTGTGATAGAGGGTCGAGGCAAGATAGAGCAGCACCAGGCTGCTGCCATAGAGGCTATAGCTGATAAGCGCCTGGGTACCCTGCCCCCAACCCTTGTTCAACAGCAGGATCAAGCCCAGGATCCCGAACACCAGCCCCAAGCCGTGGCTGAGGCGATTGGCCAACTCCTCGCGGGGAGAATAATCCGTCACACTGCTCATAACATACTCCTGCCCAAACTGGGCTCACTCTAGCCGCCGTCATTTCAGAGTACAAGTGTTAGCTTAAATGAAACCTCATCTGATTGGGCTCATCCCCATGATGCGCTCATGGCTGTCACCCGTTTACCTTTGGTGTATGCTCTGCGGCCGATGCCCACGTCGCTGTCGCTGCCACGGTTGCTCACCTCCCGGTGACACCCTGGCAACCTGGTCTGGAGAACCTGATGAAGTTGACTGAACTGTTTGCACTACCGGATCCGGCCTTCGGTCAGGCCATGACGGCCCTGCTGGAGACCTTCCATCACTCGGATGACAGTCAGGCCCCCTACCAGCACGATCACTTCACCCACCAGCTCGATCAATCCCGGATGCCCACTGTCGGCATCTCGATGGATGACTATCTGGCGCGACTGGCAACCCTGGTGCCAGGGGCCTCCCATCTGACCTCCCCACGCTACATGGGGCACATGACGGCGCCACTGCCCGCCTTCACCGCCGAGTTGTCACGCCTGCTGGTGATGCTCAACCAGAATCCGATGAAAATGGAGTCCTCCCGCCTGCTCAGCTTTCTGGAGCGGGAGGTGCTGGCCAAGTTGCACCGTCTCATCTATCGCGCCGATGATGCTTTTTATGGCGAGCAGATGCATGCCAAGGATGCCGCCCTCGGCGTCATGACCAGCGGCGGCACCATCGCCAACGTCACCGCCCTCTGGCTGGCTCGCAACCGCGCCTGTGGCGACAACCTGTTCGCCCTCTATGAGCAGGGCTATCGCGGCGCAGTGATCCTGGGCTCGCGCCTGATGCACTACTCCTTCGACAAGGGGATGGATCTGCTGGGGCTGGGCGCGCACAGCGTCTGGCGGCTCGCGACCGACGACCAGAACCGGCTCGACATGGCGGCGCTGGAAGCCGCACTGACCCAGTGCAAGGAGCAGAAGTTAAAAGTGCTGGCACTGGTCGGGGTAGCCGGCAGTACCGATTTTGGCTCCATCGATCCCCTGCCCGAGCTGGCGGCCATTGCGGCCCGCGAGCAGATCCACTTCCACGTGGATGCCGCCTGGGGCGGCCCGACCCTGTTTTCGCCCCGCTATCAGGGGCTGCTTGCAGGTATTGAACTGGCCGATACAGTGACTCTGGATGGTCACAAGCAACTGCTGGTACCGCTCGGTACCGGCATGCTGCTCTGCCGCCAGCCGGATCTCATGATGACAGTCAAGCGAGAAGCGCCCTACGCCATCCGTGCCAGCTCCTTTGATCAGGGCCGCTTTACCCTGGAAGGCACCCGTCCCGCCAATGCCCTCTATCTGGACGCGGCCTTCCAGCTGTTTGGCCAGCAGGGTTACGCCCGGCTTATCGAGGCCAACTACGACAGAGCCAGATTGATGGCGGATCTCATCAACAAGGATCCCGCCTTCGAGCTGATGTCGGCCCCGGTGATGAACCTGCTCTCCTACCGCTGCATTCCGCCCCATCTACAGGGCAAAGCGCTCGATGAGGCGGCCAACGACCAGATCAACCAGTTCAACGTCGCCCTGCAAAAAGCCCAGCGGGCCGAGGGGCACAGCTTTGTCTCCCGCACCCAGCGAGCGGTAGTCCGCTATGGTGCCCAGCCGCTCACCCTGCTGCGCGCCGTGCTGCTCAATCCGCTGATTGAGGAGCGCCATATTCGCGAGCTGCTGGCAGACCAGCAACGCCTCGGCGCCGACATTGCCCGGCAGTTATTCGGCCAGGCAAGCGGCCGGGAACTGGACGCCAAATGAGCGGTCTTATTCATTTGCCGTTGTCTACCTTGCAGGTAGACTGGACAAAATTTTGAGGTCTATTTTTGAGGGCTATGAGCCAGACATGAAGCAATTTATTGAATTTATTCCACTTATCGTTTTCTTCGCGGTCTACAAGTTCTACGACATCTACACGGCTACCGGCGCCCTGGTCGTCGTGACCGGTCTGCAACTCATCTATAGCTGGGTGCGTTACCGCAAAGTCGAGAAGATGCAGCTCTTTACCTTCCTCTTGGTCGGCTTCTTCGGCGGCCTCACCGTCTTCTTCCATGACGACGCCTTCATCAAGTGGAAAGTCACCGTCATCAACATCTTGTTCGCGCTGGGCCTGCTCATCAGCCGCTACGGCTTTGGCAAGAACCTCATCAAGCAGATGCTGGCCAAGGAGCTGCAAGCCCCCGATGCCATCTGGGATAGAGTCAATCTCGCCTGGGTTGGCTTCTTTACCGTCTGCGGCCTGCTCAACCTCTATGTAGCTTTCAACCTGCCGCAAGAGATGTGGGTCAATTTCAAAGTGTTCGGCTTGCTCGGCATGACGCTGGTATTTACGCTGCTGAGCGGTGTCTACCTTTACCGCCACCTGCCGGCCGAGCAGAAAGGCGAACTGAAAAAATAATCGCCATCAAAGAAGAAGGATTGTCTCATGTGGTATCTCATCTACTCCGAGGATGTTCCCAACAGCCTGCCCCTGCGCAAACAGGTCCGTCCTGCCCACCTGGCCCGCCTGCAGGCGCTGCAGGATGAGGGACGACTGCTGACTGCAGGCCCCAACCCGACCATAGATGCCGACGATCCGGCCGATGCGGGTTTCTCCGGCAGTACCGTCATCGCTGAATTTGCCAGCCAGGCCGATGCCAAGGCCTGGGCAGATGACGATCCCTATGTGGCAGCCGGTGTCTACGCCAAGGTCACCATCAAGCCCTACAAAAAAGTGTTTTGAGCTCAGGTGGTGGGCAAAAACGCAAAAGGCCGGACAGTGTCCGGCCTTTTCACATCTGTGCTGCCCTTGTTTAAAGGTCGCTCAGGCCCTCGCGACAAACCAGGGGTTGAGAATATCGGACTTGTTGTAGGCAAGGGGTGATCCATCGAGCCGGGTCACGCTGCCCCCTGCCCCTTCAAGCACAGCCTGCGCCGCGGCCGTATCCCACTCACAGGTAGGTGCGAGGCGTGGATAGAGCTCGGCCCCCCCTTCGGCAATGATGCAGAACTTGAGAGAGCTGCCCATGGATACCAGCTCAATCTCGCCCCGCTCTATGTCACCAAAGCGCGCCAGATAATCGAGGGTCTCCCGGGACAGGTGGTTACGACTGCCCACCACCCGCCATGGCGCCCCTTCCTGATGAGGCAATGTCTGAATGGCTTCACGCTTGCCATCGGCCACACGCCAGGCACCCATCCCCTTGCCACCATACCAGAGCCGCTCCAGCACGGGGGCATAGACCAGACCCCACAGCGGCTTGCCATCCTCAATCAGCGCGATATTGACGGTGAACTCGCCGTTGCGGGAGACAAACTCCTTGGTGCCGTCCAGCGGATCCACCAGCCAGTAACGGGACCAGCCATGGCGCAACCCCATCACCTCTGGGCCGGACTCCTCCGAGAGCACGGGAATATCGGGGGTAAGCCCTGCCAACGCCTGCACTATCACCTCATGCGCACCCTTGTCGGCGGCGGTCAGCGGGCTCTCATCCCCCTTGTACTCCACCGTAAAGGGCTGGCTGTAGATGGCCATGATGATGTCACCGGCGGCGCGGGCGATGGGCTCCAGCTCGGAAATTGCAGGGAAAAACATAGAAAAGACATCCTGGTCAAATGGTTAGCACAGTGTACCTATTTTGGATTGATATGGCTTATAGCTGATTTAGCTGAGTTATTACCCTGTTACTTCTGACAGACAAAAAGTGGCGCGACTCGACTAATCCTCAATAGCTACTCCACACAACACAAGGACGTGAAACCATGAACTACAAGACCCTGACCGCCACCCTGCTGCTGAGCTGCCTGCCCCTGTTGAGCCAGCCTTTGCTGGCCGCCGACAAGCCGGCAGCCAAGCCAGCGACCGCGGTCACCACCGCCAAGGAGAGTGGCAAGGTGAACCTGAATACGGCCAGTATCAATGAGTTAACTGCCCTCAAGGGGATCGGAGAGAAGAAGGCGCAGGCCATCGTCGATTTTCGTGAGAAACAGGGCAAGTTCACCACGGTTGAACAACTGGCGGATGTCAGCGGCATAGGGCCGGCCACTCTGGAAGCAAATCGGGACATGATCATCGTCAAATAGCCGGTTTGGACTTCTTCCATCATGAGGGCAGCCTGTGGCTGCCCTATTTTTCTTCGGGTATCATGGGGCCACTTTGTATCTCTGGACTCTCTCCATGAAAAAGACACAGCTCGTTGTACGCAAGGCCGTTCTTCCTGTCGCCGGTTTGGGCACCCGTATGCTGCCTGCCACCAAGGCCATCCCCAAAGAGATGCTGCCCGTGGTCGACAAACCGCTGATCCAGTATGTGGTGCGTGAAGCCATCGCTGCCGGCATCAAGGATATCATCCTGGTGACCCACTCGAGCAAGAACTCCATCGAGAACCACTTCGACAAGAGCTTCGAACTGGAAGCCACCCTGGAGAAGCGGGTCAAGCGGCAGCTGCTGGAGGAGGTGCAACACATCTGCCCCAAAGATGTCACCATCATGCATGTGCGCCAGGGCGAGGCCAAAGGTCTGGGTCATGCCATCTTGTGTGCCCGCCCGCTGATCGGCGACAACCCCTTCGCTGTGCTGCTGCCGGACGTGCTGATCGATGACATGGCCAGCAACCTCAAGCGCGATAACCTGGCCGAAATGGTACACATGTTCGAAGGGGATCAGATCAGCCAGATCATGGTGGAAGCGGTTCCCGACAGCGAAGTGGACAAGTACGGCATCGCCGACATCAAGGGCGAAGCCCTGACCGAGGGCATGTCCCTGCCGATGCAGGCCATCGTCGAGAAGCCGCCCCGTGACGAGGCTCCTTCCAATCTGGCCGTGGTCGGCCGCTACGTGCTGTCAGCCAACATCTGGCCACTGCTGGAGCGCACCCCCGTCGGTGCAGGTGACGAGATCCAGTTGACCGACGCCATCGCCATGCTGATGGAACATGAGCAGGTCAACGCCTACTTCATGAAAGGACGCAGCCACGACTGCGGCAGCAAGATGGGTTTCATGAAAGCCAATGTGGAATACGCGGTACGCCATCCGGAACTGAACGGGGAATTCACCGCCTGGCTGAAGCAGTTTGTCAAACAGTTGTAAACGCTGAATATTTAACCTATCTACAGAATAAATAACTGGGCATCGTTCGATGCCCTTTTTCATTTTATAAACAATTATTCAACCATTGATAGATAAAATATCGCTAAATCATAATATTGTAATTTAATCACGCTTGTTCTATAAGGATTAAGGCTTGTTCCTAGCCCTTGCATAAAACTCCTAAAAAAATATAAGACACAGGTGGAAGTTCCAATGAATAATCCGTCCAAAGGGACCTTTTTAGGTCACCCTAAAGGGCTTTTTTTGCTCTTTAGTACCGAACTGTGGGAGAGATTCTCCTATTACGGCATGCGGGCCGTGCTCGTTCTCTATCTGACAGACATGACTGCCAACGGCGGTATGGGCTGGACTCAGGCCGATGCCCTCAAGCTCTACGGCATCTATACCGGTCTGGTTTATATCACTCCCATCATAGGTGGCTGGCTGGCAGATACTTTCCTCGGCCAACGCCGCGCCATCCTGATCGGTGCCATCTTCATGGCAGCGGGTCAGTTCACTCTGGCCCTGCCGCATGCCATGTTCCCGGATATGGTCAACAGCGTCTTTTACGCGGGTCTCGGCTTGCTGATCCTGGGTAACGGTCTGTTCAAGCCGAACATATCCACCATGGTGGGTGACCTTTACAAGGAAGGTGACCACCGTCGTGACGGCGCCTTTACCATCTTCTACATGGGCATCAACCTGGGTTCCCTGCTGGCAGGCGTTATTTGTGGCGCCGCCGCCACTGCCTATGGCTGGCAAGCTGCCTTCGTCAGCGCCGGTATCGGCATGCTGCTCTCTCTGGTAGTGCAGGCCACCATGGCGCAACGCTTCCTCGGGGACATAGGTCGTGTACCGGCCGCCCAGCGCGCAGCCCAGCAACGTTCCAAAGAGCAGAAGGCGCCGCTGACCAAGCAGGAAGTGGATCGCATCAAGGTGATCCTGGTGCTGGGTCTGTTCACCATCATCTTCTGGGCCGGCTTCGAGCAGGCCGGTGGTCTGATGAACCTGTACGCACAGGAATATACCAACCGCATGATCGGCAGCTTCGAAGTGCCGACCGCCTGGTTCCAGTCCTTGAACCCCTTCTTCATCATCACGCTGGCCCCCATAGTCGCAGCCATCTGGATCAAGCTCGGCAACAAAGAGCCGAACTCACCGGTGAAGTTCGCCATGGGTCTGCTGTTCCTGGCCGTGGGCTTCCTGTTCATGATCGGTGCCGTGCTGGAGCAGGGTGGCGATCAGAGCGTCAAGACCTCCATGTTCTGGCTGGTCGGTGCCTACCTGTTCCACACCCTGGGTGAGCTCTGCCTCTCCCCTATCGGTCTCTCCATGGTGACCAAGCTGGCTCCGCTGCGCCTGGCCTCCCTGATGATGGGTGCCTGGTTCGGCTTCGTTGCCCTGGCCAACTATATCGCCGGCTTCGTTGGCTCCTTCGTCGGTGAATCCGGTCCCATCGCCATCTTCGGCGGCATTGCCATCGCGGCCGTGATCAGTGCCCTGATACTGTTGACCATGGCCAACCGCCTGGTCTACTGGATGCACGGCGCCGAAGGTCCGGCCAAAGAGCCAGAAGAGCACGACAAGAAACTGCAGTCTGCTACCGTCTAACCGGTCAGGATTGTAAAAGACAAACGGGGCACCCAGTGGGCGCCCCGTTTGTCTATGTCTGCCACAAACCAGCCATCAGTGATGACGTACCTGCATATGGAGATCACTGCCGCTATCGTTGTGAAACTGCAGGTCAAAGGGTTCGTGCCAGCTGCGCTTGTGCAGTGCGTAGTGGCTGCTGCGCATCAGACCGAGCGGCAAACCGCCAGCTCGCATCAACCAGTGCGGTGAGGTCAGCCCGGCATTGGCAAATACCAGCCCGTCCTTCTGATCAAACAGCAGAGCCGCCATGGCAAAGGAGTGACGCAGACCGGACTCGATAAGTTGCAGATTGAGGTAGTCGAGCAACCGGTGTGGCTGGGTCAGCAGCAGGCTCTCCTTGTGCTGGAACTGGCGATAGGGGGCATTCATCAGGGAACGCACCAGGGCGCCGCAGAAAGCCGCATCCACCCCGAGGATCGGCAGCTCCATCACCAGTACCAGCAGCTTGTCATCCACCTTGAAGGTATCCGGGATAAACAGGTTGCCCATCCCCTTGAAGGTGACTTGCCAGGGACCCCACTCCTGCAGTGATGGCGGCCTCAGCCAGGCCAGCAAGCGAGTGGCGGCTTTGTCGTGATCACGAAAGAAGTCGATGTGATCCATCAGTTCCAGCTGCTGCCCATGACCATAGTTGGCCGTCAAACACTGCTCTATGCTGTGGCGCACCAGGCCATAGTCAGACACCGGCTTGATGAGATAATCACGGGCACCAGCGCGCAGCGCACGCTCGACCGCCTCCATCTTGCTCTGGGCCGAAATGACGATGACGGGAATATGGGGATAGCGGGCAGAGAGACAGGCGATGACCTCATGCCCATCCATGTTGGGCATGTTCAGATCGCACAGCACCACATCGGGGTGATAAATCGCGGCGGCAGAGAGGCCTTCAATCCCGTCTTCGGCCTGAAATACGCACGCCCCGTCATGCTCGAGATAAGTTACCAGAGAGTGGCGAAAAACGGCTTCATCCTCCACCACCAAGATCCGTAATCCGGCTTTTGACATCTTGATAAAGCTCTTATTAGTCAATCAGTTATTTTAGCCTCAAGCCTAGACCATAACTGGCTGGCCTGACCAACATGATGCTTGAACAACGGCATTTTCCTACAGGTTCGATGACCAACTATCTGATAAAAGGTGGGTAATTCCAATCGATGAGCACAGGCCCGGATTTTCCGGCTTGATGGTTTTCGCACAAAAAAAGAATTCACATGAAGCCTGTTCGTCCCGCTCTTATTCCCGCAGTAACGTCAGCGGGGAATGCTGACAAATCCCGACCTGACCACTTCTGCGCTCGGCGCGAATTGTATGAGACCCCGCCATGGGGGATAATGCCTCCCACGCCAGCCCCTGAAGAACATCATGACACCAGCCGAATACAGCGCCCTCGCCCATCCCAGATTGTCCCATCCGGCTCGCAGCCTCTATACCTTGCAGCTGCGCAGACTGGTGCTGGAAAATCAGCTGGCCCGTCTCAACTATCCCGAGCTTGGGCGCTCATTGGCAGTGGTTGATCCAAGCGATCCCAGCGGCTTCTGTTTTCAGGTCAACGCCCGCCAGCTGACCGAACTGTTCGACGAGCTGATGGAAGCCGGCCTGCTGCAGGTCGAGGCGCAGGCCGACAGTGAGCACTACCATCAGTGTCCGTTCCAGCTGCCGCTGCTGACCCAGAAGGTGCGCAGCCCGCTGCCGGAGCGTCCCTTCCAGATGCACCTGCAATGGCGACCGGATGAAGAGCTGCCCGCCCTCGCCCGCCTGTGCGGGGTGATCGATGCCAGCTACAACGAAGAGGATCTGGGGGAGTTCATCGCCTACTGGCTGGGCCGCCCCGAGGTGTTCGACTCCCAGCATCAGTGGATGCTCAAGTTCATTCGTGCCCTCAAGACCCGCCGCTACGTCCGTCGTCAACCCATGGAAGCGAAAGGCTACCAGCAGGTCACGTCAGCCCCGGCGGAGGCAGGACCGAGCAAGCGGGCACAACAGATGATCGAAGAAGCAAAACGGCTGGCCCATGGTCAGAAACGGGAACAGGCGCCACAGCAGGAGCCGGATAATGATTGATAGCGGCCCCTGCCTGCAGGCAAAATCAACCCCTTGCAAACCCATCCCTGACCCAGCAGAAGGAGCATTCCATGACTGACCCGCAAGATCCCCTGCGCCAGGAGCTGGAAGAGATTGAAGCCAAACGCCGGAAGATCGCCAAAGCCAAACAGGATCATCGTGTGCACGACACCGAGCTGAGCCAGCACGTGGGCGGCCTGCTTGAGCGCATTCGCCGTCTGCAGGCCCAGACCGGTGGCAGTCAGTACGACTACGAGACTCTGCGCAAGGAGTACGACGCCAAGGCCAACGCCGAGGTACGCGAACTGCAGAAGGCGGCTCGCCAGGAGCGGATCCAGAAGCTCATCGCCCAGGCGGATCTCAACCCGGACTGGGTATTCGAGAAGATGGATGCCACCGATCCGGCGCTGCAGTACCCCATGGAGACGGCCCGCTACTTCATCAGCGGTTTCGAGCACTGGGAGAAGAGCGGTGGCGGCTGCATGCTCATCTATGGCGACTATGGCACCGGCAAATCGACCCTTGCAGGCGCCGTGGCCCATGAACTTATCGCCCTGCACCAGAAATCGGTGATCTTTCAGCAGTGGGCCTCCATAGTGGATCGCCTCTTCTTCAACGTGATCCAGGATCAGGAGGAGCGCAATCAGTACCGCCGCGCCCTGGAAGAGGTCGACCTGCTGATCATCGACGAGGTGTCCGCCAATCGTGCCAAGATGGCGGAGAGCCAGTCCAGCTTCCTCGGCCACCTGCTACGTCGCCGGCGCAACCTCTCCAAAAGCGTCATCATCATCACCAACCACAGCCCCCAGAGCCTGCATCAGGCCATCGGTGATTTCAGCTTCGAGGCAATCAAGGCGTTCAACCCGGTGGATATCCAACTGAGCGGCCCCAGTCGTCGCCCCAACATAGGCCACTACAACGGCTGATCTCCACGCGAGCCCGTGCCAGCTGGCCGGGCTCGTAGTGCCTCCCTGCTTACCCGCTACCAAATAAAAACAACTCTCATTTACAGAGCAATGCCAACCCTCTAGGCTAACCCTTTCGCCAAAGGGAACAGAACCATGCCAACCACACTTATCTTCGGAGCCAGCCGCGGGCTGGGCCGCGCCTTCACTCATTGTGCTTTGAGCCAGGGTCACAGAGTCGTGGCCCTGGTCCGTAACCCGGAGATGGCCGCAGAGCTGCGTACATTGGGGGTCGAGGTCGTTGAGGGTGACGCCCTCGACCTAGAGGCAGTGGCACAAGCTTGCAGGCTGGCTGGCCACGAAGCCGGAGTGGTCTCGACCCTCGGCAGTTTCCGCCAACCGGAACCCGTCGACTATTTGGGTAATCGCCATGTGATCGACGAGATGGAACAAGCCGGGCTGACACGCCTGCTGCTGGTCACCTCGCTCGGTTGCGGCGACAGCTGGCAATACCTGCCAGAGCGGGCGCGGGCTGCCTTCGGTCATGAGGTGCGCTTGAAGAGTCTGGCCGAGAGCTGGCTGCAAAGCAGCGCACTGAGCTGGACCATATTGCGCCCAGCGGGCTTGCAGGACGGTGACGCCACCGGACAGGCGGAACTGAGTCAGGGGAAAGAGATGCACGGTTTGGTACGACGCCAGGATGTGGCCGCACAGGGATTGCGCCTGCTTGCCGATGGGACGGCGCAAGGGAATATCTACGCCATCAGTGACCCTACACTGCAACGCGGTTAATCCTGCCAGCCAATTAAAAAAAACGGTCAGCCTCAGCTGACCGTTTCCATATCGGGCAGGGTTCAATTGACGGCAGGCACGGACCGCTGGCGCCATGCCAGCAGCCAGCAAGCGAGGCCGCCGTTGAGCAATGCCAGCCCCCACAACTGCCACCAGTAGCGGGAAACCTGGTCAAAATCGGCGCCCATCTGGTTGAGACGCAAGAAGCCCTCGATGGCCGGAGTACTCGGCACCCACTGGGCCAGCCAGTTGAGCGGGGTCGGGATCAACTCCAGCGGCCAGATGAAACCCGCCAGGAAAACCAGCGGCATGGAGGAGAGCAGCACCACTTGGGTTGGCAAATCCCGCCGTGTAAACAGGGCGCCCAGCAGCATCCCCAGCCAGGTAGTCGCCAGCAGGAACGGCAGGGTGAACAACCACAGCGCGGCCGGCTCTGCGGTACGCACTATGTTGTAGTGATCGA
>Ga0115550_1001868_pt1 | contig 15195 bp, 13 predicted proteins | sample COGITO_mtgs_1005_FD_87177 | JGI IMG/M metagenome (GOLD analysis project Ga0115550, IMG submission 87177) | Pelagic marine microbial communities from North Sea - COGITO_mtgs_100511 | ecosystem: Environmental > Aquatic > Marine > Epipelagic | place: Germany:Helgoland, sampling site Kabeltonne... | reverse complement strand
CGACGAGCTACCGAGCTGCTCCACCCCGCGTCCGAATTGTACTGCCTTTATCACCGCGCACTACCGAGCAGAAGTAGTTCGCTGTCTTTACGTTCACCGCTTGGCACCAGCCTCACCATGAGCACAAATAGTTGGTTGCGGGGGCCAGATTTGAACTGACGACCTTCGGGTTATGAGCCCGACGAGCTACCGAGCTGCTCCACCCCGCGTCCATATTTTTTCCGAATTGGCCGAGCAGTAGCCAGTTCGAATTATCTTTGTCTTCAATGCGTTAATCAGCGTTTTCGACTCTGATACCCAGATGGTTGCGGGGGCCGGATTTGAACCGACGACCTTCGGGTTATGAGCCCGACGAGCTACCGAGCTGCTCCACCCCGCGTCTGAGGTCGCCAATAATAGGCGCCAGCGCTCAGATTGCAAGTAAATATCCTAAAAAAACTTCATTCGAAGGTTAAAGCGGCACAAATTGAAGGAATTTGCAACAGGACGCTGTTTTTTCAGACAAGCAGGTTTGGGGCCAGCTTGGCGCACTACACTCAAAAGGCTTGTCACTCCTCTTTTTAGGTAGCCTTATCATGCGCATATCCGCCGGTCATTGCCGTCAATTGGGGGCCACACCCGAGAACGACGGCGTCAACTTTGCCATCTGGGCCCGCCTGGCCAGTCGGGTTGAACTGCTGCTCTTCACCCGTGCCGATGATGACACCCCTGAGGTGATAGTGCTCTCTCCCCGTCTCAACCGCACCGCCTACTATTGGCACATCCATATCGAAGGCATTCCACTGGGCCAGCGCTATGCCTATCGCATCCAGGGTCCCTGGCGTCCCTACTACGGTACCCGCTTCGATGCAGACAAGGTACTGCTGGACCCCTATGGTCGCAGCATTGAGCTGGGGCCGACCTACGACCGCTGGGCTGCGGCCCGTCCCGGCAGCAATCTGGCTGTGTGTGCCAAGAACCGGGTGGTGGATACCCGCGACTATGACTGGGAAGGGGACAAGCTCCCCGCTCACTCCCTCTCCCGCTCCGTGATCTACGAGCTGCATCTGGGGGGATTTACCAAGTCGCCGAGCTCGGGGGTGGATCCTGCCCTGCGCGGCACCTATCTTGGCCTCATCGAGAAGATCCCCTATCTGCAATCCCTCGGCATCACAGCCGTCGAGCTGCTGCCGGTGTTCCAGTTCGATCCTCAGGATGCCCCCAAGGGGCTGTCCAACTACTGGGGCTACAGCCCGATGTCGTTCTTTGCCCCCCACGCTCAATATGCCAGTGGCGGCGATCCGCTCACCGAGTTCAGGGACATGGTCAAGGCCCTTCACAGAGCCAATATCGAGGTGATCCTGGACGTGGTTTACAACCACACGGCCGAAGGGGGGGACGACGGCCCCATCTTCTCGTTTCGCGGCATAGACAACGAGGCCTACTACATCCTCGACAGCAATCAGAAGGACACCAACTATTCGGGCTGCGGCAATACCTTCAACGGTGCCCACCCAGTGGTGTTGCGCATGATCATGGACAGCCTCCACTTCTGGCGTCAGGAGATGCACGTGGACGGCTTTCGATTCGATCTGGCCGCCATACTGTCGCGGGACGAGTCCGGCATGCCGCAGGCCAATGCACCAACCCTGCGCACCATAGACACGGATCCCCGCATCGCCGACATCAAGCTCATCGCCGAGGCCTGGGATGCGGGTGGGCTTTATCAGGTGGGCAGCCTGGCCGGCGCGCGCTGGCGTGAATGGAACGGCCAGTTCAGGGATGACGTGCGCCACTTTCTGCGCGGGGATGACAACGCCGTCACCCCCTTCGTGGAGCGACTGTGCGGCAGCCCAGATATCTATCATTATCACCACGCCGATCCGGAGAAGAGCATCAACTTCGTCACCTGTCATGACGGTTTCACCCTGTGGGACTGGGCCAGTTATGACCACAAGCACAACGAGGCCAACGGTGAGCAGAACCGGGACGGGTGCGATCACAACTTCAGCTGGAATCATGGCCATGAAGGGGTCACTGAGGATCCTCACGTCAATGCGCTGCGCATACGCCAGGCCAAGAACATGATGGTGGCCACCCTGTTGTCGGTGGGCTCCCCCATGCTGCTGATGGGGGACGAGGTGCTGCGTACCCAGCATGGCAACAACAACGGCTACTGCCAGGACAACGAAACCTGCTGGATGAACTGGCAAACCAGTACCATGGGGCAGGAGATGTTCCGCTTCATGAAGGAGCTGATCCAGTATCGCAAGCACCTGTTCCAGCGACCGGAGCAGGAGAGCATGCCGCTGTCGCTGACCGAGATCCTGCGTCACAGCGAGATCTGCTGGCACGGGGTCAATGCCGCCCAGCCGGACTTCAGCCCTCACTCCCACGCCATCGCCATGTCGGCACTCTCCAGCGAAACCAAACTGGCACTCTATGTGCTGTTTAATGCCTACTGGGAGCCGCTCACCTTCAATCTGCCAAGCCCCCCCAAGGGGGTGGGCGGCTACTGGCGCCGGATCCTGGATACCGCCCTGCCCTCCCCCCACGATATCTGCACCTTCGGCATGCCGCTGGAGGGGCTGACCCGGGAGTATCTGGCCCAGCCGCGCAGCAGTTGCCTCTTTATCTGCGGGGCGGATGACTTCTACTAGGCCCGGATTGCACTGTTGCGGCCATCAAAAAGCCCACCCTGAGTGACTCGGGGTGGGCTTTTCTATTCATGCCGTGCGGTACTGCTATCAGGTCAGCTGGTGCAGCACGCTGGTTGCCGCTATCTGGGCAATGACGAGGCCGCACAGGGCGGTGGAGACCACAACGGGCGCCGTCTCTTTTTGCAGGTAGATGGGACTGAACCAGAGCAGCAAGGCTGCAATCAGCAAGATGGCCTGGGTCAACACACCGGGGATCAGGGCATCAAGCGCAGCACCATTGCCCTGCCAGCCCACCAGCACAGCCAGCCAGAGCAGGCTCAGCATGGCAGCCACCAACCCCGCCAGTGGCAGCAACAGATTGAACGCCTGCAGACGGTGGCGGGCCCGCAGCAGCATCAGGTGTGCGAAGGCCGCCCCCAGCAAGGTCATCTGCAGCAGGCCACTCAGCCAGCCCTGGATCTGCAGCAGGCCGACCCCATAGACCAGCAGCGGCATGGCAGGCAGCCAGAGCAGGGTGGACGGGATGGCACGCTTGCCCTCCAGCCGTGACTGGGCAAGGGACAGCACTATCCCCAGGATCAGGGCGGCGCCACCGCTCCAGACGAGCCAGCTCGCCACCTTGGCCTCCACCGCCAGCATCAGTGAGAGCCCGGTGATCACCCAGATGGAGAAGAGCTGGGCCGTGATCCGCGAGCGCTGGCCCGGGCAGAGATCACCGCGCCACAACACTATGCCGAGGGCAATGAGGGCCCCCAGCGCCATCAAACCTGTCAGGGGAAAAAGCCAAAAAGGGAGTTGGACGAACATGACGCCTCCAGCAGCAAAGATTCGGGATGCGCCTGTGGGGCGCCAGAAGAGAAGGGGCCGAGTATACCCAAACCCAGCCCCGTCCCCAATCTCTGCAAGCGCCTTGCGAGGGATTTGACGCTCAGCACCATCTGGATGACAAGGCGGGATCACTCTTGGCCAGCATCATTGGAGACGCCGGCCAGCACAGGCCATCAGCCCTGACCGCGCGCCAGTGCCACCACCTTGGCAAACATCTGCCGGATCACAGGCGGTATATGCTCGCCGCCGAGGCGCTCAGCCTCCTCCACCACCGCCAGCGCCATGCCGGGCTTGCTGCGATGATGAATGGCCTTGTTGATGATGCGCCCGGCATTGAGGGTCGAGCGGCCACCGACCCCGGCCTCGCGCCGAAACACAGCTTCGAAGCCGTTGTTATAGAGGTAATGCTCGATATCAGCCGCCGGCAACTGGGTCAGCCGGTCTCGCTCCCGCTCCCCCTTGAGCAGCGCCCGGGCCGAGGTGGCGTATTTGATCCCCGCCTCGTCACCGTCGGTGAGCAGATGCCACTCGATGCCAAAGTCGCGCGCCACCTTGATGAGAGGCGACTGACCGCACTGGGCAAATTCGATGATGCGCACCCCTTCCGCCCGCAGGCTGTAACCGCAAATCTGGGCCAGCTCGGAGAGCAGCCAGATCTCGGTCTCCCCCTCCACCAGCAGCCAGCAACGGGCAAACATCGACATGGGCCGGTTGATGCGCACATGAAAAGCAATCTTGCGCAAATCATCGCTGCTGTAACGCTCGCCTCCCAGCTGATGACAGACGATGTCCTGCTGGCGGCGCACCAGACGGCGTACCTGATTCAGAGGCAGGGAGGAGAGCAGGTCACCCGAATTGGTGGTCAGCAGCTTCTGGCCCGGCAGGTGCTCCAGCAGACCCCAGGCCAGCGCCATCATGGTGGGGTGCAGGCGACTCTCGGGGTCTTCCAGGATCATGATGGGCCGCGCGCCCTGCTCCAGCTCGCGGTTGCCGCGAGCGTTGAGCAGGGTGGCCGCCATGCCTGCCATCGCCAGTTGCAGCGCCCGGTTGTCGGCATTGCGCAGCAGCGTCTGCAGATTACCGGGATTGCGCAGTGTCATGGGGCGATTGACGATGTCCCGCTGGCTGCGAGGCTTGTGCTTCATGGGGGCAAGGGCGTTGAAGTAGTGATCCATCAGCTGGCGCACGGCCTGCAGCGCCTCTTTCAGCTCAGCCTCACCGATGCGCTGGGGTTCGTCGATGAGCTTGTCGGCGAGCTGGCTCAACCGGTTCTGTGACAAATCCCCCCACTGCAACATCTCGACCCCGTTGCGTGCGGTGCGGGCATCCCGCAGCCGGAACACAGGGTTCATGGTGATCAGCAGGCAGACCAGTTCATGGGCATTGTCGATGGGCAGGCTCTTGCCGATGCCGTCGAGAAAATCATGGGTGGTGAGCACGGAACCATCGGCCTGCAATTCGGCACTGGCACGGTAGTGAATGCGGTGGAATTTGTCTTTGTGCTTGACCCAGGAGGCGCCAAGACGGGCAAGGCGATGGGAGTGCAGACACATCTGGGGTCTGTGTTCACTGAAGGTGAGCACCAGTTGCAGATGACGGGCGGGTGCGAGTTCGGGATCTTCCGGTTGGTGAAAATCATCGCTGCTGAACTGATAGGGTTCGGCATCCTGCCCCAACAGACACCAGAGGGCGCGCAGCAGGCTGGATTTGCCCCAGGCGTTCTCACCGATGAGAACCGTGGTGTTATCCAGCCCGAGCGAGAGGCGATTTATCCCGCGAAAACCTTTGACTTCAATGCGTTCCAGAAACATGCAGCCATATCCAATCCATTCAGATGGCGCAATAGTGGCAAAGTTGCCGGAAAAAACCTATCGGGTCGTATCGATTTTCAGCGGGAACTGTGAGGCACTACGGGTTCGGGAGGGGTGGGAATACAGGTGCGATCTTGGGGAGCATTCCAGTGGCTGAACCAAAGGTGACGAGTACGGGTCTGGCGTTTGCGATAATTCAATGGGCATTCCTTTCAATGGGTAAGTGGCAGATGGTACACCTCTTTTGCCCAGAGTCTCAGCGTTATCTGTGACGAGAAGATGACAATTGTGTACGCCACTGGCCCGGGGTGAGACCAAATGCCTCGCGAAAACGATTGCCGAAATGCGCCTGGGAGGAGAAACCGCACAGGATGGCGATGCTGGCCAGGGAGTCGGGCCCTGCCAGCAACTGCTTGGCCCGTTTGAGCCGCAGCCCAAGCAGATAGCGATGAGGCGGGCAACCCAGGCTCTGGCCAAACATGCGGGCGAAGTGATATTCGCTAAGGCTCGCCTGCTGTGCCAGCTCAGCCAGAGTAACCGGCTCGGCCAGATGGGCTTGCAGGTACTCCTGTACCCGCCGGATCACCCCAGGAGCCAGGCCGCCGCGCACCTCGGGCAGGCTCGGCGCCTCCCGGGTGTGGTGGCGATAAGCATGCAGCATCAGCATCCAGACGCCGTGAGAGAGCGCCATACGGTCGATGCCGTGCTGCCACTCCAGCTTCATCAGCTGTGTCTGTACCAGCGCCGATGCCTGGGGGTCATCGATGAAGGTCTTGTCTTCCAGCAGCAGATGGCGCCCCTCCTTGTCGCAGACCTGCTCGGCGATGCGGGTGAGATGGGCCGGCGTGAAATAGAGGTGGAAAAAACGGAACTCTTCGCGCACCAGCCACTCGGATCTGTGGTGATCCGGCATGATGCACACCTTGCCGGTGCCGCCATGGCCGCCGGGACCATCGAGGCGCTCAGTCTGCTCGCCCCCCTGCAAATAGACGCTCAGGGTATGGTGACCCGGTTTGTGATAGCGAGTCTGATCGTAGCAGTTGCGCCAGCTGGCTACCCCAAGGCCCGGCTCCAGCCAGCAGGAGTCTTCCAGCCGCGCTCCCGTGCTGACCAGTGCATCGAATACGCCCGCCTGTCTTATCTGTTGCACCTTGCTGCCTCGCCCATCATGCCTTGCGGCTATCTTACCGCGCCAGCCCGCCAAAGGCTGCGGCCCGGCTGAAATAACCGCAAGATGGTGCAAGCCAGCACAACCTTGCCCGCCCCATGCTGTGGTTCATGCCATTCCCACTTCACAGGATGTGTTATGAATCTCCTGCTCTATCTTGCCACCGTCCTTATCTGGGGCAGCACCTGGATCGCCATCGCCTGGCAGCTCGGACCCATTCCCATCGAGGTGTCCGTGCTCTATCGCTTCCTGCTGGCGGCGCTGGCGCTGTTTGCCCTGCTCACCGTCAGCGGCCGTTTCCCGCACCTGCCCTGGGCGGGCCAGCGCTACGCAGCCCTGCTCGGTGCCCTGCTCTTTTCCACCAACTTTCTCTGCTTCTATCACGCCACCCTCTACATACCGAGTGGCCTGTCAGCGGTGATCTTCGCCAGTGCCAGCATCTTCAACGGCCTCAATCTCTGGCTGTTCGAGGGCAAACGCCCCAACTTGCGCTGGCTGCAAGGATCCTTGCTGGGATTGTTGGGCACACTGTTGCTGTTCTGGCCCGTGCTGGCGGATGCGCAACTGGGCACAAACGGCTGGAAGGGGTTGCTGCTGGCCTGTGGCGGCACCCTCTGCTTCTCGCTGGGCAACCTGGTCTCTGCCCGCGGCCAGCGTCACGGCTATCACGTGCTGCAACTGGTGCCCTGGGGCATGGTATACGGCGTCGTGCTGTTGTTGGGCTGGGTCACCCTGCTCGGCCAATCCCTGACCATTCCGACCAACGGCCATTATCTGGCGGCCATGGTCTATCTCGCCCTGTTCGGCTCTGTCATCGCCTTCACTGCCTACCTCACACTCGTGGGCAGGGTTGGCGCCAGCAAGGCCTCCTACGCCACTGTGCTGTTCCCGCTGGTAGCGCTCACGCTCTCGACGTTTTATGAAGGGTTTGTCTGGCAGACGGTCTCAGTGGTGGGCGTTGTGATCAGTTTGCTCGGCAATCTGGTGATCTTCGCCCCACCCGTGCGGGAGTGGCGCTGGCGGTCAGCCAAGGCGGTGAACGACACTTGCTCCTGACGCCATCAGCCCCTAAGGTAACGCCATTCGATATACGGTGAGACACCAGGGGCCCTAATGTTACTGGAAGGATTGGAGACACTCAGCCTGCTGGCAAGCGAGGGCACCATGGCCAAGGTGGCCAGCCGCCTCTACATCAGCCAGTCGGCGGTGAGCAAGCGCATTGCCCAGCTGGAGCAGCGCCTTGGCAAGAAGCTGATCGAGCCGGATGGCCGCCAGATCCGGCTCACCCCCCAGGCGCGGGAGCTGCTCGACCGGGTGGCCCCGAGTCTCGCCGAGATGAAGGGGGTGCTGGCCGACAGCCAGACACTCACAGATCTGACTCCCCTGCCGATCGCCTGCTCCGAAACCCTGCTGGCGGGCTACCTCGCCCGCTTCATGCACGACTATCTGGGCCGCGATCCCCATATTGCCCTCTCCACCCATCATACCCCCGTGATCCTGGCGCGGGTGCGCAGTGGCGACGCCCTGCTCGGCATCTGTGCCGGCCGCCTGCCTCCCGGCCATGGCCTGGGAGCCGAGCTATTGCTGGAGGAGCCCTTCTATCTGGTGGGGGACGATCAGCCTGAGGCGCCTTCGGCAGATCAGCGCAAGATCCTGACCATGGATCTGGAGAACCCCTCCAACCGCTATCTGCGCGAGCCGCTGGCGCAATTGGGGTTGGTGCCAGCCATGGAGCTGGACTCCTATCTGGCGCTGATAGAACTCGCCAAGGCAGGCATAGGTCCTGTGCTGCTGCCGGCAGGTCTGCTGGCACTGGTGGGAGAACAGGGGGAAACGGCTCGCCCCTTGCCTGGGCTGGGGCGCCCTTTGCATCTGGTCTATCGCCAGAGCAGTCTGAAGCGGGAACGCATTGCGCAGCTGGTGAGTGCGCTGCACAGGCACTTTCATCATTTCAGCGGGCCGAGTCAATAACCCCGTGCAAACAGTAGAGAGCACGGGTTTATAAGCAGATCTGCCGTCTCACTGGATCCAGGCAAACAGCTCGGGATACTGGCTCCACATCAATTTGGCTGACATCAGCACAGAGACGGTCACCAGCAGGGGCTTGATGAGCTTGACCCCTTTCTTCAGCACCAGTCTGGAGCCAACACGGGCACCGATAAACTGCCCCAGCGCCATGCAGAAACCAACGCTCCACACCACCTTGCCACCCAGGGCAAAAAACAGCAGGGAGGCAAGGTTGGAGGTTAAGTTCAGGAGCTTGGTATGTGCTGTGGCCCGCGCCATACCAAAACCCGCCAGCGCCACGAAGCCGATGGCAAAAAACGACCCTGTGCCCGGGCCGAAGAAGCCGTCATAAAAGCCCACTCCCCCCCCCACCAGCAGCGCAAACACCATGGGGGTCAGGCGGCGTGCGCTCTCTGCATCGCTCACTCTGGGGGAGAAAAAGAAGTAGCAGGCAAACGCCATCAGCAGGAAGGGCAAGAGCCGTTCCAGAATGGCGGCGTCTATGGTCTGCACCGCCAGGGTGCCGATGGCGGCACCGATAAAGGTGCAGATCACCGCGGGCCAGATCATGGCCCACTCCAGCAGCCCCTTGCGGGCATAAAACCAGGTGGCGGAGAAGGAGCCAAAACTGCTCTGCAGTTTATTGGTGCCCAGTACCAGCGCCGGCGGCATGCCGGTCGCCAGCAGAGCGGGGACGGTCAAGAGGCCACCGCCGCCGGCAATGGCATCGATAAAGCCGGCAATCAGCGCCACCCCGAACAGGGCGAGCAGGGTAAACAGTTCCAATTCCATCCATAGACCTCGCGAGACAGGGTCGCCCGCCAAAGAGGGGCCCCTTGTTGAATTTGCTGTGTAAACAAGCCGGACAAGCTGACTTGGTCGCTATCCTAAAGGCCATGGGTTCATGAGGCTAACGAAACAGTGGCAGCCAATTGATTCCATATTTTCATCAGTCTTATTCATCTCGCCCAGTCCTCCCCTTCCCCGCTATCAGGCGGCGCTATCAGCTATCGCCTCAGCTGGTACGCCGCCCTTTATCGCAGCCAACGCCTGTTGCAACTGCACTTCATCTTCACCGGGCGCCCGGCTGACACGACCGGCCATGTAGCGGCGGCTGAACAGATTGAACCAGAGCTGCAACGCCTGCCCGGCCTGCAGCTGACCGGCCACCTCCAGCACGCAGGCCGCCACTTCCGCGGTACAGAGGTGTTCGTCGCAGTTGGCGACCCGCATGCCATAGGTGGAGAGCGCATCCGGCTTGACTGCCAGCACGGGAAAACCATCCAGATAGGGGCTCATGTTGAACATCTTGCGCGCCTCGGGCCAGGTGCCGTCCAGCAGGATGAAGAGCGGCTTCTTGCCGGGGGCGAGCATGACCTGTTCGGTCACGCGCGCCGGGTTTTTCTCGCACGCGGGAAACACCACATAGGGCTGCCAGACGGGATCGGCCAGCAGGGCCAGCAACTCAGGATGGGGCTGGGTGCGCTTCCAGAGAAAGGCCCAGGTGGTATCCGGCAGGACGTCGGCGATCAGGCGACCCGTGTTGGAGGGCTTCATGGGCTCGCTGTCATACATCAGCAGGCAGAAGCCGGCTTCTGCCTTGAGCTCTGGCCGCCATTCGCAGGCGCACCAGTCGCGGCGCAACTGACACGCCTCGCAGCGGGGCACTGTGCCACCACGGGCGAGAAAAGGACGGGTTGAGATGCTCTTGCGCCATACGCGCAGGCGATTGACGGCGTGATCTGGGATTGGCTTCATGGGGGCGCGGCTCTGGCGGTGCACGTTGCGGAAAAAAGGGGGCAGATTGTAACGAGCCGTCCGCCGCGCAGCAAGGCCCCCCATCCGGGGCAAGCCGGGGTGCCACGCCTCTCTATACTTGGTCGTCAACCCATGCGCCCACGCATGGGACACTGGAGGACGACGATGGCAGAACAAGATACGGCAAGAGAACATGCCCTGGCGGAAGGCACGGCCTTCACCTGGCACGAGCTCTATGTTCCGGACGCCGAGGCCGGGATCCGCTTTTATACTGAGGTGCTTGGCTGGGAGAGCCAGACCATGGCCATGGAGGGAGGCAACTACCCCATGCTGGTTGCCAATGGCAGGCCAATCGCCGGAGTGCAGGCCACCCGGGGCAATCCCGAGATGGCCGGCGTACCGCCCCACTGGGCAACCTACATAGCGGTGGATGACGTGGACACCAGGGTGGCCAAAGTCAGCCAGCATGGAGGATCCGTGGTGGTGCCGGCCCTGAATATCCCGGAAATCGGGCGCATGGCCCTGATTGCAGATCCACAAGGGGCGCATATCTGGCTGTTCACCCCTGATCCCATGTGATCTGGACAAGCTGCAAACAACAGAGGGGCCCGCGGGCCCCTCTGTTGTTGCTGGCAAACCATCAGGCGGGTTTGCGCAGGATCTGCTCGAGGTAGTGAGCGAAGCTGTGGCCGTGATGCTCCAGCAGTTTCGGGAACATGGAGATGGAGGTCATGCCGGGGAAGGTATTGATCTCGTTCAGCAGGATCTCGCCATCTTCCGTCAGGAAGAAGTCGATGCGCGACAGGTGAGTCAGTTTCAGCTGACGGAACGCCTTGAGGGCATACTCGTGGATTGCATCTTCCTGGGCCTGGGTCAGGCCTTCGGCCTTGAGGCTGGTCGCCGTGTGGCTGGCGCTGCTGTACTTCTCTTCATAGGTGTAGAACTTGTCCTGCGGCACGCAGATCTCGCCAGGATAAGTGGCAATCAGCTCGTCACCGTACTGGTAGACAGCCACTTCCAGCTCGCGGGGCTTGACCGCTTTTTCGATCAACACCTGCTCGGAGTAACCGAAGGCATCCTTGATGCCCTGCATCAGGTCGGCTTCGTTGCTGGCGGAATAACATCCCACGGAGGAACCCTGGGAAGCGGCCTTGATAAACACCTTGCCCCACTTGGCCAGGGCGGATTTTGCCTCGGTCAGGGCGGCGTCGTTCTTTTCGGTCAGGAACAGATAGGGGGTGTTGGGAATGCCGATGGCGGAGAGCCACAGCTTGGTGCTGATCTTGTTGAAGCAGATCTTGCTCGCCTCGGCATCGCAACCGAGATAAGGCAAGCCCGCCAGCTCGAGGAAGGATTGCAGATCGCCCGTCTCACCCGGGTAGCCGTGGATGCAGGGCACCACGTAGTCCACCGGACGGGCCACGCTGTCAAACGAGAGCAGCTTGTCCAGCCCCAGCTTGCACTCGCGGCCGTCGGCAGAGAGCCAGCGGTCGGCGAACATCTCGACCCGGGTCACTTCGACACCGGGCACCAAACCGAGTTGTTGCTCAAGGAAATTGGCGCTGCGCAGAGAGACTTCGTGTTCTGAGCCACCGCCGCCGCACAGCAGCAAGACATGCATGTTCTTCATTAGATGTGATCCCTTGGGAAAAGCGGCCTCGTCATGACCATCTGATAATCCAACCGTACTGAAAAACCGGACGAAGCCAAGTGCGGGCCAGTGTAGCAAGGGAAATCAAGCCTTGTCAGCCGATGGGAGCCCCATCCGCCGACAACAGCCTGAAAAATTCCTGCCTGTGTCAAAAATTGGACGAAAAGGGCTCAGCGCGGCGGATCCACGCGCCCCATGCCGTTGCCATTGACCCGAAACCAGCCGGCGATGCTATAACGCTCACGATTGGCGGGCAGCACTTCGTGGGGAAACTCCTCCGACAGGAACAATACCAGCCGCCCTCCCTTGGGAGAGACATCCATCAAGAGCTGCTCGTCGTTGTCATAGACCCTGAGCACACCACCTGCCTCCGGTTGCCAGTCGTTGTTGAGATAGAAGACAGAGGTGAGGCGACGGTTGGAGCGACCGGCGAAGGCATCGCGATGGGTGGCATAAAAATCCCCGCTGCGATAACGGGCGAAATGGGCCTCGTAATCGAACAGTCCCAGCATCAGCAGGCGGTTGGCGGCGAGGCGCAGGGACTCCATGCGACCGAGATAGTCAGCCACTGGCGCGCCAAGGGAAGGCTCCAGCCAGTGGATCTGATCACGGCGAATATCGGGATTGCCCTGATGCAGACTTTCCCGTCCAATCCCGGCCGGATGCCACGCATGGGGCAAGCAGGCTTTGAGGGCATCCACCTCAACGGCGGTTAAAAAGTCATCCACAATCACCCATCCCCGGGTGTAAATGGCATCCATGACAGCTTGATAGTCCAAGATTGGCTCGCAATAAGTGGAGAGAGGGCGCTTTTTAGCGACTTCCTGGCCTGGGCACAAACCAGTTTGCTTCTCCTGAGAAGTCCCACCATCAATACGCTATCCCGCCACAGAAGGCGCCCTTTATCGTACCGGCCTCGCCGCCCTGTGATCTGGCTCGACAAAAGGATGCATGAGGGGAGGCAAACCCGGCACTTGCTGCTTGCCTCAGGATCCCGGGCCCGTTAACGTGCATAACCACTGCCCTGAATGGGCCCCATCCTCTCTGGAGTGCACCATGTCTCTGCCCGATCTTCCCCTGCAACGCCTCGATGGTACCGAATTCTCTCTCACCGCCCTGCAAGGCCAGGTCATTCTGGTGGTCAACGTGGCCAGCCGCTGTGGTTTTACCCCCCAATACACGGGCCTGGAGGCACTCTACCAGCAGCTGGGACCCAAAGGGCTGGTGATCTTGGGCTTCCCCTGCGATCAGTTTGGCCATCAGGAGCCGGGGGATGCGGACGAAATCGCCCGCTTCTGCTCGCTGGATTATCCGGTCAGTTTCCCCATCATGGCCAAGTGCGAAGTCAACGGCGAGCACGCCCACCCCTTCTATCGCTGGCTTAAACAGCAAAAAACCGGGCTGCTTGGACTGGAAAACGTCAAATGGAACTTCACCAAGTTCCTCATCAACCGCGACGGTGAGGTGGTCGAGCGCTTCGCCCCCCAGACCAAGCCAGAGAGCCTGCTGGACGAGATAAGCGCACTGCTCTGAGCCTCGCCAGCAGGTTGATGCGGGACCAGACTCACGCAGCGGCCCGGGCAAGTGACACGGCTGCTGCGTGCAGGCCGCACATCTGCTATATTACGCCCCCATTATCTTTTCTATGTCGTGGCTGGCTGCCCAGGTGGTCCGCTGCGTCTTATGTTGTGACAGGCCAGGCGTTAGCGCCTGTCTGTCACTCGTTGAGCCCAAGGCTCACCTCAGGAGTCTCTCTCGAACATGTCATTTAACGAACTGGGTCTGTCACCGCACATTCTGCGGGCCGTCAAGGAATTGGGTTACGAACAGCCAACCCCCATCCAGCAGCAAGCCATTCCGGCTGTGCTGGCAGGCCAGGATGTGCTGGGCGGCGCCCAGACAGGCACAGGTAAAACGGCCGGTTTCACCCTGCCCATGTTGCACCGTCTGATGGCCAACCATGGCCGTGGTGGCCGTCGTCAGGTACGCGCCCTGGTGCTGACCCCGACCCGTGAACTGGCCGCCCAGGTGGGCGAAAGCATCATCAAGTACGCCCATCACCTGCCGTTTCGCACCCTGATCGCCTACGGCGGCGTCAGCATCAAGCCCAACCTGGAGGCCATCAAGCTCGGCGTCGACATCCTGGTCGCGACCCCGGGCCGCCTGCTGGATCTGCTGACCCAGCGCGCCCTCACCCTGACCGAGCTGGAAGTGCTGGTGCTGGATGAGGCTGATCGCATGCTCGACATGGGCTTCATCACCGACATTCGCCGCATCATGAAGGCGCTGCCGGAAGAGCGGCAGACCCTGCTGTTCTCCGCCACCTTCTCCAACGAGATCAAGGAGCTGGCCGACGATCTGCTGAAGAGCCCGACCCTGATCGAGGTGAGCCCGAGCAACAGCACCGCCGAGCAGGTCAACCAGCGCATCATCAAGGTCGACCGCGAGCGCAAGCGCGAGCTGCTCTCCCACATGATCGGCCGCAATAACTGGCAACGGGTGCTGGTGTTCGTGCGCACCAAGCAGATCGCCGACCGCCTCGCCCACCAAATGGAAAAAGACGGTCTCAATACCGTCGCCATCCACGGTGACAAGAGCCAGGGTGCACGCAACCGGGCGCTGGCAGATTTTCGGGAAGGCAAGGTACGGGTGCTGGTCGCCACCGACATCGCCGCCCGTGGTCTCGATATCGATCAGCTGCCCCATGTGATCAACTTCGAGCTGCCCCAGGTGGCCGAGGACTATATCCACCGCATCGGTCGTACCGGCCGTGCCGGTCGTGGCGGCGAAGCCATCTCCCTGGTCAGCCAGGATGAACAGGATCAGCTCAAGGCCATCGAGTCCCTGATCGGCCTCAGCATACCGAGCGAGATCCTGGCCGGTTATGAGCCGAGCGGCAAACCGACTCGCCAGACCCTGCCGGGCAGCAAGCCGGTACAAAACCCGCCGCGGGATCGCGGCCATGCCAACGCCAAGCACAATGCCAAGGCGCCCGCCAAGGGCAAAGGCAAGCCGGGTGCCGGCAAGCCCAAAGCCGATGGCAGCAAGCAACCGGCACCGGCACGCCAGAAGGATCGCGGTGGCGTAGACGCAGGGCTCACCCCGATGCGCCGCCTGCCCCGGGCCCAGCGCGACAGCTATCAGGACAACTCCAACGAGGAGTAAGGCCGGACATGAGCTGCCCGCACTGAAAAATAAAAAACCGCCGAAATGAAGTGAACCCCATTTATTGGACACGTTAGCTGGCGGATGACATGGTCTGAGTTCGGTACTGTACCGGGCTCAGGCCGTTTAGTTTTACTTTGATCCGTTCATGGTTGTAGTAGTGGATGT
>Ga0115550_1001865_pt1 | contig 15202 bp, 13 predicted proteins | sample COGITO_mtgs_1005_FD_87177 | JGI IMG/M metagenome (GOLD analysis project Ga0115550, IMG submission 87177) | Pelagic marine microbial communities from North Sea - COGITO_mtgs_100511 | ecosystem: Environmental > Aquatic > Marine > Epipelagic | place: Germany:Helgoland, sampling site Kabeltonne... | reverse complement strand
TATTCTACGTGCCGGCTAATGGTCCGCAGGGCATCCCCCGGTTTATCCATCTTGTATGGATTCAGGTTAGGCAGATCATTCTGGGTCAGATATTGTCTTCTGGCTGTCTGAGCAAGTTCGACAGTCGTCGGCATGTGTGAGTAGCGCGAGACGAGGGCTGGAAACGATCCATCGAAGAATGCTCTGACCACCTCATCGATGAACGAGACAGCTTTTTTCTCCCGCTCCTTACGGATGAAGGAAAGTACGAAAATTCCTGAGACAAAATCTGGAGCGAGCGAAAGTACATTGTGAACAAATTCATATTCGTCGCTATAGGAGTCAACGACCATCGCACGATAACGCCCGTCTCGTTTACCGATGATAAGCAGGGAAGCAGGGGCTGCGTCGCGGAACGGGGGCTTCGGAAGTCGAGTTAAATGGGTCTCTTCTTTTTTGCTCCTGTAGTTAACCAATCGGGCTGTTTTGTTCTCTCCGACTGTTGGCCATTCGATATCGACGAAAGCTTCGCGAATCTCGGCAGCACCATCTTTCTCTCTGGTTTTTTTACTCAACCGAGGGAAAAAATCGCTGTCCCTTTGCTCCACGTGGACATAGACCCCCCCCTGATGCTTATTCGAATGTCTGGCCCAGTCTCGGTCGTTCAGAGATAATTTCTTGGCAAAGAGAGACTCGCTTTCATCCAGCAAAGTCTCAAGAAGCCCAGAGGACTCCTCGGATTCGGAGAATAGATCGAACGTGTAGCCCGGAGTGTGATTCTTTTTAGTCATAACAGAATGATACAGAATGCTAAATTGTCCGTCCATAAAGTGGGCTCAGAAAGAATCTCAGCTTCTATTTAGGCTTATATTTATACTCCTTACAGTAATACCATCGAGTACCATTCTTGAACATCAAATGGCGGGTGACTACTCCGATGCCCCCCTTCATGTGGAAAGAAGCAGCAAAGTTGGCGATTGGCTAACTCCTGTTAAAGAAAACGGCTCGCCAGTGGCGAGCCGTTTTCGTCGGGGTCAGCACTCAATCCGCTCGATTTGGCCGTCATTTAGCTTGAAGAAAGCATCCTGCGGCAGGTCTTGTGACCAGATGGTGGTGTAGTCGATGTCGGCATAGGCACCGCGCAGCATGGCGCCAAACAAACCGTGGGAAACCACGATGGCACGCTCGGCAATGCCCTCATCCTGCAGCCATGCCAGAGCCCGGCGCTGAATGCATTGAAAATCTTCACCACCGGGCGCCTGCAGATACCAGTCCGGCTGGCTGATATCAAGCTCGGGGTGAGCTGCCACCAGATCCGATACCCGGCAGCCCTCCCACTCCCCCATGTTCAGATCCACCAGTCGATCATCCCAGACGATGCGATCGCCATCGAGCCCCAGCTGCTGGCACACCAACAGCGCCGTCTGCCGAGCTCGGCCAAGCGGGCTGGCGTAGAGAGTCCAGCGTGCGGGTTCGTCCAGCACGTCGCGCAGGCGAGCCCCCATGGCGGTGGCCTGCGCCTCCCCCTCGGCAGTCAGGTCGGAATTGCTGCACCCCTGCAACCGCTGTTCGGCGTTATAGCGGGTCTGGCCGTGACGAAGCAGATAGAGGGTTCGAGGCATGGCTTCTCCAGCAAGTTGAGACGGCGACATGAAGGGGCTGATGATAACAGAGATGCCGTACGGGCACAGATACAAACGGGACAAGACGAGCAGGCCCCTCGCTTCAATCGGCCGGGACAATCCCCCAAGCTGTGCGCGCTGAAACAGGGCGGCCATCAAAACCTGGCCAGAGTAGGCCTGATTTTCACAGTCAGAAGGAGGAGATCACTTCATTTTTTTCTTGGTGAAAAAAGTCGCACATTTTCGTTGTGCCGTGCTTTGGGTCAGGGTAATCTCGAGCAAAAATACAAGACTCGAACGTTGCTTTTTTTAGCCATTCTGTCATGGCGCCCAAGGGGACAGTTCGACGAGAAGAAGGTCACATCATTTATCACCCGTTCAGGCGAGGAATCGCACATGGCTAGATACCAGTTTTTCTCCATTCCGGCATCCAACCGGCAGCAGTACACCTTTATCGACATGGCCTCCCCCACCTTTCTGACCGAGAAAGAGGCGCTGCTGGCGCAGGGATTCGAGGTGCAGGAAGATTTTATCGATGCCGCGAGTCGCAGTGAGGCCGTTGAGAAATACAAATCCAACTTCCTCTATGTGGCTGACGAAGTGGGCAAATCAGACAGTGGCTACGCCGCGGCGATCGCCCTGATGGACGTCGGCAAGGGGTTGTTGGGCGGCAAAACGCGCTGACAAGACTCGTTAACCGAAGTCGCCAGCAGGCATCGTTAGCAGAAAACCAACAAGAGACGATAAGTGGCCATCGCGGCAAGGTGCCCGATGGCCATGTGACGAGCAGCAGGCAACCTGCGTCAGAAGCGGGCCAGTTGCTGGAGCATCTCGATCAGCTCCTCTTCGCTGCGGGGCTCGTGGGTCAGCTCCAGACTCGGGGCCGCGCCCCCCATCAGCATGTAGACATGCGTGCTGCAGTGGTCATAGTGATACCACTTACCGTCGATACAGAGGTCGGTATAGCATCTCGGGTCCCTTTCCAGTTCCATAGTCACATCCTTTTGTTACATACCACCCACATCACTCCTGACCGTAAAATAACCCGTCCGCGACAGGTTTGATGCAGATCAAGGGAAGAGGCAGGCTGAGGCGGATATCTGCCGGATCCGGGCCCTGAGCCGCGCACTACCGCCATCCACCACGCATATAAAGATGGCTGTCCGCCTCCCTGCTCTCGGAAAGGGCATAAGATGCCATCAACAAAAACGGCGCCCGAAGGCGCCGTTTTTTCATTCCCGTCTTTTTGTTTCCACCGACGGGGCGAACAAGCCAGAGGCTTATTCGTCTTCCAGATAGGCGTAGCCTTGCAGACCCAGCTCCAGCTCGTCGAGCAGGGCTTTGCGGGTCGCGTCATCCAGCGCCGGGTGGGAGACGATACGCTGGTAGTTCTCGCGAATAACGGAGGGGTCGATGTTGACGTAACGCAGCAGCTGGTCGACGGTATCGCCGCGCACCACATTGCGAATGTCCATCTTGCCCTCTTCATCGAGACACACTTCCGCGCAGTGGGTGTCACCGAACAGGTTGTGCAGATCCCCCAGGATCTCCTGATAGGCACCGACCAGGAAGAAACCGACGTAGCACACTTCGTTCTCTTCATACTGCGGCATCGGCAGCGTGCTCTCGACCCCCAGACCGTCGACGTAGTGTTCAACCTGACCATCGGAGTCACAGGTGATATCCATCAGGATGCCACGACGACTGAGCGGACGATCGAGCCCGGTCAGCGGCATCACGGGGAACACCTGACCGATACCCCAGGCATCCGGCAGGGACTGGAACAGAGAGAAGTTGGCAAAGCACTTGTCGGCCAGTTTCTCGGAGAGCTCGTCGGCCAGGGCGCGGTGGTTGCGGTTGACCGGGTTGAGCATCTCTTTCAGTGCCAGACAGGTGTTCTGGTGCAGCATCTCGGCCCAGGCGCGTTGCTCCAGATTGAGCAAGCCCATGGTGTACTGGGTGTTTACATCACCCAGATCCGCTACTGAGTCGTGGAAGATCTCCAGCAAAGAGGGATCTTCACCGCGCAGGTCCAGCCACCCTTGCCACATGTTCTGCAAGAGGGTCGGCGCATCCTCATCCGGCGCGCTGATGTCGCTCATCTCCACCCCTTCGGCACCAATCAGATTGGTGACCAGCACAGCGTGGTGAGCGGTCAGGGCACGGCCGGACTCGCTGATGATGGTCGGGTGCGGCAAGTCAAACTCGCGGCACACATCGCCGATGCCCCACACCACGTTGTTGGCGTACTCGGACAGGCTGTAGTTGGCGGAGCAGTGGCTCTGGGAGCGAGTGCCCTCATAGTCCACACCCAGGCCACCGCCGACGTCGACCACGTCGATGGGCACACCCAGACGACGCAACTCGGAATAGAAGCGACCGCACTCGCGGATACCGCCCTGAATGTCACGGATGTTGGCGATCTGGGAGCCCAGATGGAAGTGCAGCAGTTGCAGGCAATCCAGCTTGTCCAGGCTGCGCAGACGCTCGACCAGCGCCAGGATCTGGGAGGCGGAGAGACCAAACTTGGACATGGAGCCGCCGCTCGATTCCCACATGCCGGAGCCGGTGGACGCGAGCTTGGCACGCACCCCGATATTGGGCTTGATGTTGAGGCGAGCTGACTCGTCCAGCACCATTTCCAGTTCGGAGGGTTTTTCCACCACTATGTAGACCTTGTGGCCCATCAGGTTGCCGAGCAGGGCGTGGCGGATATATTCGCGGTCTTTGTAACCGTTGCAGACGATCACCGAGCCTTGCTCATGGTGATGGGAGAGCACGGCCAGCAGCTCCGGTTTGGAACCCGCTTCCAGGCCAAGCCGTGGCTTGTCGCTGTAAGACTGGCTGATGGTCTCGATGACTCGACTCTGCTGGTTTACCTTGATCGGGTAAACACAGAGGTAATCCCCTTCATAGCCTGACTTCTCGATGGCCTGACCAAAAGCGTTGAACAGTGCATCGACCCGACTCTTGAGGATGTCGGGGAAACGCAGCAACACGGGAGTGGTCAAACCGGACTGGCGCAACTGTTCGATGGCATCAGAGATGACAATGTGTGCATCAGGGCGCGATTTGTCGGGAGCGACGGTCACATGACCGGCGTCATTGATGTTGAAAAAACCCGCACCCCAGTAGGGAACGTTGTAGACCTTCAAGGAGTCCTTGCTGGACCAGTTAGTCATGGGCTATGCCTCGCAAATGAGCGACCAGTGGCCGCCTTCGTTACCCTCAATCACATCCAGACCATCGATTGCAAGTTGCGGCAAGCCAAGGCTGCCTGGTGGGACCTGAACAGCAACGAGTCATGAAAGCGCGACGGATGACCGCCTTCGTTTCACCACTTGTTACCTTCCATCACATCCAGCTATTGCACATCGCGGCAAGCCAAAGGCTGCCTGGTGGATCTTGGGAAGTAACGAGTCTTGATGTGGGGCTGGTGGCTTTACATCAAGCTCAACGGTATGCGGTGCCACCTTAACGGGGCGCCGCGGTACTTTGATGACAGACAGCATCAGCCACGCCGTCAGTTCATCATTCGGCACCATCACAACGACAAGGGAGGTTTCAAGGAAGAGAAGCGAAGGCGTCAGCACGCAAGCGTGTTGATAGACGACAACAACCACAGCCTACCCAACACCAGTGACCGCCCATGACAAGGGAAGATGATGAGCCGCTGGCTCACTCGGTCAGATGGTTAATGAGTGTCCGTTGTTCTCCCTGATACCGGAGCCTAACCGGTATTAAAGAAACCATACCCCAGCAGTGTCTGTCGTTTCTGCGTGCCTCGCCCTATAGGCGTATGATCTTTCAGGTTTCTGGTGGCGTCTGCCTGCTTCAGAGTTACCCTTGGATCGGCGCGGAGTGTACACACTTACCGCCAGCGGTGACAATAAAAAATAGTGTTCAAAAACTGCTTTTAATAAGGTGAGCAAATCTTGCTGCCAGGCAGGCTGGCTCTGGGATGGCGCAGAATATTCCCCTGCGGTTGTTCCCCATGAAAAGCCTGCTCTCGGGGCATGGCAGGCTGCATGCCTTGTCACGGGGCAGTTCAGGGGATTTCCTGTCGTTATGGCGATGCTTGCGTATCAATAAAAACGCTATTTTTATGCATGAAAAATGGCAACAAACTGCCCCCTCCGACTCAATCCCTCCCAGGCCACTGCGTCAGAAAATGGGGAAAACCTGCGCTGACGCAATAAGACTCTCAACCTGATTGGCCAAAATGGCCCTTCATTACCGGTTTGAAGTGTGAGGCTTGCCAATGGATACCCTGCTTGAGCGTTTTCTGCGTTACGTGACTTTTCATACCCGCTCCGATGCGACCAATCCCGCCTGTCCCAGCAGCGAGGGGCAGCTGATCTTTGCCCGGGCCCTGCGAGATGAAATGGAGCAAATGGGACTGACCCGGGTCACCCTGGATGAGCACGGCTACCTGACTGCCTGCCTGCCGGGCAACCAGCCGGATGCCCCTGCCATCGGCCTCATCGCCCATATGGACACAGCCGATTACGCCGCCGAGCAGGTGGTGCCCCAGATCATCGAAAGCTATCAGGGAGGCGATATTTGCCTTGGCAAGGGAGACGAGGTACTGGCCATTCGCCAATACCGCTGCCTGAAAAACTACCTGGGGCAGGATCTCATCACCACCGACGGTTCTACCCTGCTGGGGGCCGATGACAAGGCCGGGATCGCCGAGATCCTCACCGCCATCGACTATCTGCTGGCACACCCCGACATCCCCCGCGGCGATCTCTGGGTCGGTCTCACCCCAGATGAAGAGATAGGCCGTGGCGCCGATCTCTTCCCCCTGGACAGATTCCCGGCCAAATGGGCTTATACCGTCGATGGTGGCGAGCTGGGGGAGCTCGAATACGAGAACTTCAACGCCGCCAGCGCCACTGTGCGCATCACGGGCAACAATGTTCACCCCGGCACCGCCAAGGGCAGCATGATCAACAGCCAGACCCTGGCCGCCCGCTTTCATGCCGCCATGCCCCCCGAGCAGACCCCGGAGTGTACTGACGGTTACGAGGGCTTCTTCCACCTGGCCCAGATGAGCGGCACTGTGGAGGAGAGCACCCTGCACTACATCATCCGCGACTTTGATGATGACGCCTTCGCCGCCCGCAAGGCCCAGCTCAAGGAGCGGGTCACCTCCCTGCAGCTGGATGCCCCCAAGGCCCGCATCGAGCTCACCCTGACCGACAGCTATCGCAACATGCGCAGCCAGATAGAGCCGCACATGCACATAGTCGAGCTGGCCAGGGCGGCCATGCTGGCGGCCGACGTGGTGCCCAAGATCAAACCCATCCGTGGCGGTACCGATGGGGCCCGCCTCTCCTTTATGGGGCTGCCCTGCCCCAACCTCTTTACCGGTGGCCACAACTTCCACGGCAAGCACGAGTTCATCCCGCTGCAATCCATGGAAAAAGCGGTCGCCACCCTGGTGGCGCTGGTGCGGCTGACCTCCGCCTGGCGGGGATAACCCGGGTTCGTACGGGGCGAGACAATGGGCTCGCCCCGCCATCACACGGCCATTTCGCGGCCAGCAAAGAGAGGGAACGAGGGTAACAAGCAGCCACTGCCACAAAATTGTTATCCTGCCCACACCAAGAAAAGGGGGAACAGGAAATGCGAGCACCGGGGTAACAAGCAGCCCTGCCACAAATTTGTCATACCACCGACACACAGCGGGAACAGAGGCGGCACATGCTGGGGCAAAGGATCACCGGAGCCCAGCCCCATGTTCAGCGTCGATACCCTGCTACGACAGCACCTTCCCCATCTCTCGAACAACCCAGTGCTGCGCCCCCTGCTTGGCCAGGGCCTGCGCTGGTTGCTGCACGAGAAGGCCTTCCAGCACTTTGCCAGCAGCTACCCCCATCTGCGCGGCCTCGACTTTGTCGAGCAGGCGCTGCAACAGATCGACTTTGACTACAAGGTGAGCGAGGCGGAGCTGGAGCACATACCCAGCAGCGGCCGGGTCATCATAGTGGCCAACCATCCCATAGGGTCGCTGGACGGGCTGGCGCTGCTGCGCCTGCTCGGCCGCATCCGGCCGGATGTGAAGATAGTCGCCAACCAGTTGCTGGCACAACTCACGGCGCTGCGCCCGCTGCTGCTGCCGGTCGACAACATGCATGGCAAGACGGACAGGCGCGCCATCCTGGCCATGAGCGAGCATCTGGCCAGCGAGGGGGCCCTGGTGATCTTCCCCGCCGGCGAAGTGTCGCGACTCGGCATCAAGGGGGTGAAGGATGGCCCCTGGCAAGGAGGCTTTATCAAGCTGGCCCAACGCACCCGCACCCCGCTGGTGCCCATTCACGTCGGCGGGCGCAATGGCCTGGGGTTCTATCTCGGCGCCTGGCTCAACAACGCCTGGGCGGGGCTCTTGCTGGTCAAGCAACTGTTTCGCCAGCAAGGGGGGCGCATCCCCGTCACCATAGGGGCGCGCATTCCCGTCGACAGCTTTCGCGACCTGCCCGCCAAGACGGCGGCGCAACTGGTGCGCAGCCACCTCTATCGCATCGGGAGAGGAAAAAAGGGCAAGCTGGCGACAGAGGCCCCCATTGCCCAGCCGGAGGAACGCCGTCAGCTCAAGCAGGCCATAGAAGCGTGTGAAGCCCTCGGCCACACCCCCGATGGTCAGGGGATCTACCTCTACCGGCGCCATGAACTGAGCCATTCGGTGATACTGCGCGAGCTCGGCCGTCTGCGGGAGATCGCCTTTCGCGCCGTGGGGGAAGGCTCAGGCAAACGGCGGGATCTCGATGGCTTCGACGATGACTATCACCACCTGATCCTGTGGGATCCTGCCCGGCTCGAGATCATAGGCGCCTACCGGTTCGCCCCTGTGGCGGAGCTGCTGGCCAGCAAGGGGAAGGATGGCCTCTACAGCCACACCCTGTTCGGCTTTGAGGATAAGCTGCTGCCCCGGCTGGAGCAGGCCATAGAGCTTGGCCGCAGCTTTATCCAGCCCGCCTACTGGGGCAAGCGGGGGCTCGATTATCTCTGGTTCGGCATCGGTGCCTATCTGGCCCGCTATCCCCGCTACCGCTACCTGTTTGGCCCGGTGTCGCTCTCCGGCAGCCTGCCGCCGGCGGCCAAGGATCTGCTGGTGAGCTTCTACCGCCAGCACTTTGCCCCCGAACTGGCGCTGGCCCCCTCCCGTCGCCCCTATCCCGAGACGCTGCCGCTATTTGAGGGGCAGGATTACGGGACGGATCTCAAGGCGCTCAAGGCCCGGCTCGATAACCTGGGTTGTGCCATCCCCACCCTCTACAAGCAGTATTCCGAGCTGTGCGAACCGGGAGGCGTACAATTTATGGACTTTGGCATCGACCCCGATTTCAACCACTGCATCGATGGCCTGGTGTGGGTGGATGTGAGTCGCATCAAACCCCACAAACGGGCCCGCTATATCGGCAGCCAGCAGATTGGCGACCAGCCCGACGGCCCCTTTCAGGATGAACAAAGCAGGACACCCGCCACCACAGCGGCGCGCGCCTGAGCATACGCCACAGACAGTGACGGGCAGACAACAAACAGGGAGGCCGCCGCCTCCCTGTTGGTATCCGAATCGCTTATATCCACATTGTTATATTCGATCCCCAGCCATCACTCACCGGCAGGTTTGCGATCCGAGTGACCCAGATCCCGCTGTGGGGCGATAATGTCGCGCACCCGCTGCTTGATCTCTTTCGCCTCGGGAAACCCCTCGTCGGCTACCCTGTCCCACACCAGCACGCCATTCACCAGAATGCGAAATTCCCCCTTGCTGGCAGGCACCAGCGCTACCTCGCCAAGGTCGCTGTCAAATGTGGATAGCAGCTCCTGGGCCAGCCAGGCAGCCCGCAGCATCCAGCGACAGAGGGTGCAGTAACGAATTTCGATACGGGGCTTGCTGATGGGGATCTGTACGTCGGTCATTGAATCACTCCATAAAAATCGGCCAGCGGATGATAAACCAATAACAGCCCGCCATGCCTTGCTCAAAAAGCAGATGCGCGACCTGCCTCGCTTATTGGCTGACCCCGTGAAAATCGGCCAACCAGTGGCGGGCTATGGTGCGCATGGTCGATTGCGGCAGATCGAACAAGCCGGGGGCCATGGATTGCTGCGCCAGTTGGCGCACCCCTTCGATGATCTCCGCCAGCACCAGATAGACATATTCGCCGATGACGGCGCCGTGGACGAAGTTGACCGCCTCCCCCCGATTGAGCAAAAAAATCTGGCTGCCATCCGGGCGCGTCAGCGCCAGTACATGGGGGCACACCTCCTGGCTTGGCCAGGGCAACTGGGAAAGACAAAATGCAAACTCGTCATCCGCCGAGGTGACCGACGCCAGCATGGTGCCGGGGCGCAATCGCTGCAAATCGGCCAGGTCCAGCGAGCCGTTGCCGGTGGAGCAGATCACCAGCTCGGCCCGGCTGAGGGCCTCTTCTTTTCCCACCAGCTTGAAGCCGTGGGAGAGCGCCTCCACCTGGCGCAGCACATCTGTCTCCACCAGCTCCAGGTGCAAATTGCGGCACCTGAGCTCGCGGGCAATGCTGCGCCCCACCTTGCCATAGCCAAACAGAGCAGCCTGGCAGACGTTGAAGGTACGGTTGAGGGTACGGACCAGAGACTCGGCGGAATAAACAACACTCAGGCCAATCTGGATATCCTCGGCCTGCTTGAGGGGACTGCGCGCCACCGAAATGACAGGGGTGGCCAGCACCTCCTGCTCGTAGCGCTGATGCTCATTTTCGGTGATCTGCACCCCACCGAGAAAACGGGGACCGAAATACTCGCTCAGGGTCGCCTGGGTCTTGGCAAAGTAGCCACCTATATCCAGTATGATGAGCCGCTCGTGGGGGGCGACCAAGGGGGCTATATGATCGATCACCCCCTGCGGCGCATTGGTCCACTGCCGGTTCAGTGGCAGCACGGGATAGTGCTGCTGGGCCCAGGTCAGAGTCGGTCCGTGTACTGACTTGGGTTTGGGCAAGATGGCGCCGATCCGCCCGATTTGTGCGAGGGCCTGGATAAACTGGGGGCGATCGGGAAGCAGATGGGTAACCAGCAGGATGCAGAGACCGTCGAGACGTCCCTGCTCGGTGAAATGGCGAAAAAACAGATGCTCAGATCCTTGACTGCGCAACTGTGGCCTCCTTAGCGCGCCGCAAACATGCAGGCAAACAAAACCCGGCATGACCGGGTTCTGTGTGTGTCCAGATAATTGAAAATCCTTTTTATCTGAAACCACCAAGTGGCTCAATCTTTATCTGTACAGACTATGACGAGGTCGGCAACTTTAGCGTTAATAGCCTGTTTTTTATGCTAAAAATCAGTAGAGAGAGGCCTCGGGCCACACCTTCCACAGACTCAACCCCGTGCCCGCCCCCGCCAGCAGGATCAGCACAAGCCAGCGCTGTAGCCAAGGTTTGTTGCGCAGGGTCCACTCCAGCAAGGGCAGCAGCCAGACCGGCAGCAAAACAGTGAGTGGTACTTCCACATACTGCCAGGCAAGCATCTGCATAAAGGCGAGCGCCAGGGCCAGGGCCGCAGGGGTGGCGGTCACGCCCGCAAACACACCGAGCAGGGCACGGAAACCGGCAAAGGCAGCGAGCGCCCCGGCCAGCTGGGCAATCAGCAGGCTGCCATCAATACCGATCACCAGCGCCAACCAGATAAAGCCAAGGGCAAAACCCAGCCCTTCCCGGCTGTCACCACGCAGATCAGTCCAGCCAACCCAGACGATGGCAGGCAGCAGCGCCAGCCAGATCCGCGGTTCACTGCTCAGCACTGAGGCGAGCCCCTGCCACCACACCAGGGCACCGAGCCCCGCGAACAGCAACAGCGCGGCCCGCTTGTCTGCCAGTTGCGCAGCAATCGCTGGCACAAGCAAGGCCAGTGGCAGCCACTGCCACGCCTTGACCGGCACGCCATAGGCGCCACCCAGCAGGCAGCCCACCAGCCAGAGCGCCAGGGCCCCCCACAGATACCCGAGTCGTGGCCAGCGCCATGACAGCAAAGCGGCCCCCAAAGGGGCCGCCAGGGTTTGTAGCAAGAGTGCTGCGCCCATTACTTGCGCACACCTTCGACGAACAAATTGATGCTCATCTCGTCCGGGATACCCGGCAACATGTAGTTCACGCCAAAGTCGCTGCGCTTGATGGTGGTAGAGGCGTTGAAGCCGCTGCGATAGCCGCCCCAGGGATCCTTGCCTTCACCAATCTTGACCAGGTCAAACGCCACTTCCTTGGCAACGCCGTGCAGGGTCAGGGTACCTTTCAATACGCCCTTCTCCTTGGTCCCTTCATACGCTGTGCTGACGAAGGTCATCTTGGGGTACTGCTTCACGTCCAGAAAATCGGGGCTGCGCAGGTGTTTGTCGCGGGCTTCATGGTTAGAGTCCACGCTGGCGGCGTCGATTTCGAAGCTCGCCTTGGCCGCTGCCGGGTTGGCATCGTCCATGCTGAAGGTGCCGCTGAAGGTGTTGAAACGGCCTACCAGCTCGGAGAAGCCGAGGTGCCCCACCTTAAACTGGACTGTGGTGTGAGCCGCGTCGACGTCGTAATCGGCCGCCATCAGGGGAGCCGCCATAAACAGGCAGGAGGCCAGCAGGGCCTGAGTCATTTTCATCCGTTCGTTCCTTCATATTGGGGGTTCACAACAACAACCAAGATGCTAACCTCCATATCGGAATAGATAATCAGCGATTTATTAAAATAATTATCAACTGAGAGTGAAAGATGGACCAGATAGCCGCCATGCGCACCTTCATCAAGGTGGTGGAATGTCAGAGTTTTACCAAGGCCGCCAACCAGCTCGGCATCTCGGTGGCCATGACCTCCAAGCTGATGCAGCAACTGGAGGAGTCCCTCTCCACCCGCTTGCTGTCGCGCACCACCCGTCAGGTCAACCCCACTGAGGCGGGACAGTTCTACTACCAGCGCTCCCAGGCTCTGCTGGCAGAGCTGGAAGAGACCCACAGCCAGCTCACCCGCAACAACCAGCAGCCCCAGGGCACCCTCAAGCTGTCAGTGCCGATGGACTTTGGCTACCTGCATCTCTCCCCTGCCCTGCCGCTGTTTCGTGAACGCTTCCCGGATCTGAAACTGGAAATAGAGTACAGCGACCGGCGGGTGGCCCTGGTGGAAGAGGGGTTCGATCTGGCGCTGCGCATCGGCAACCTGCCGGACTCCTCTCTGGTCGCCAAGCCGCTGGCCATGATGAAGCTGGAGGTGTGTGCCAGCCCCGCCTATCTGGCCCGCAGGGGCACCCCGAACAGCCCCGAGGATCTCAAGCAGCACGACTGCCTCATTTATACCCTGACCCAGCCTGACTGGGTCTTCAAGCAGGGAGGAGAACAGCTGAGCGTGCGCCCGCAGGGGCCGCTTCGGGCCAACAATGGCGTGGCCCTGACCCGGGCCGCCTGCGATCATCAGGGCATTATCTTGCAGCCCACCTTCATCGTCGGGGATGCGCTGCGTTCGGGGGAGCTGGTCCCCTTGCTGCCGGAGTGGGAGAAGGGGCAGGTGGGTCTCTATGCCCTCTACCCTCATCGCCGATTCGTCTCCGGCAAGGTGCGCTGCTTTATCGAGTTCGTGCAGGAGCGCTACCTGGCGCCTCACTACTGGGATCGCAAAGCGTGAGCAGTGCCGGAATTTATGATGCAGAGGTGTCGGACTGTGAAGATGCGGGTGCGGCGGGCAACGGCAGCTCGGCCACCAGCCGTTGATCGGTCTGCGTTATTTGCCAGCGCGGCAGACGGCGCTGCAAGGTGGCGAGCTGCTCCTCGCCGAGGGCATAGGGCAGCGTGATGTGCAGGCAATAACAGTCAAGCATGGCCGCTAATTGGAGCGTGAGCACGAGGTTGGCCTCATCCGTCTTGTGCTTGTTGATGCGTTTGCCAAGCTCATGGCGAAAGTGGGTCTCGGGATCCTGGGTCATCGCCTGCCAGCCATAGCCAAACAGCGGCATGAAGGCGCTGATCACGCCAAGGGCGGTGAGTGGCCGCTTGGGCGGATGGTAGAGCGCATTGAGATCCAGCAGTATGGGTGTTAGATGCAGCTCACGACTGCCGGATAAAATGTTATTACTCATTGGATAACCCTGTTGATTCCACTAGACTGCGCCGCATATTTGACCTGACATGCCAACGAGGTGCTGATGCTAAGCGATATCGAGATCTCCCGCCAGTCCCCCCGTCTCTCCATCCAGGCCCTGGCTTCGCGCCTGGGCATCCCGGCCCATCTGCTCAGCCCTCACGGCCACTACAAGGGCAAGCTCAGTCTCGAATTGCTCAAGCAAGCCGCCAGCAAGCCCGGCAAAAAAGCGGGCAAGCTGGTGCTGGTGAGCGCCATCACGCCGACGCCCCTTGGCGAGGGCAAGACGGTCACCACCCTGGGTCTCTCCATGGGGCTCAACCATATTGGCCAGCCCAGCATGGCCACCATACGCCAGCCGAGCCTAGGGCCCGTATTCGGGGTCAAGGGCGGCGCCGCCGGGGGTGGTCACGCCCAGGTGGTGCCGATGGAGGAGATGAACCTGCACCTGACCGGTGACTTCCACGCCCTCACCGCCGCCCACAACCTGGCGGCCGCCGCGCTGGATGCCCGCCTGTTCCATGAGACCAAACTCGGCACCGAGTTCACCGCCAGGACGGGGCTGGCACGGCTCGATATCGATCCCGCCAACATCCTCTGGCCGCGCACCCTCGACATGAACGATCGCGCCCTGCGCCACCTCACGATTGGGCAGGGGGCCGCCGCCGATGGCGTTGAACGCCAGGATCGCTTCGTCATCACCGCCGCCTCCGAGCTGATGGCCATTCTGGCGCTGGCAAGCGACTTGAAAGACTTGCGCGAGCGCATCGGCCGTATCCAGCTGGCCCTCGATAGCCAGGGCAACCCCATCACGGCCGAGCAGCTGGAAGTCGCCGGCGCCATGACGGTGCTGCTCAAAGACGCGCTGCAACCGACCCTGATGCAGACCACGGAGCAGACCCCTGTGCTGGTGCACGCCGGCCCCTTTGCCAACATAGCCCACGGCAACTCTTCTGTGATTGCCGACCGCATGGCGCTGCAACTGACCGACTATGTGGTGACAGAGGCGGGCTTTGGCTCCGACATGGGGCTGGAGAAGTTCTTCAACATCAAGAGCCGCCAGTCCGGCATCACGCCGGCCTGCGTGGTACTGGTGGCAACGGTGCGCGGCCTCAAGGCCAACAGCGGCCTGCTCGACATCCGCCCGGGCCAGCCGCTGCCTGCGAGCCTGCTGGGGGAAGACTTGCCCACCCTTGAAAAGGGGTGCGCCAACCTTGCCTGGCACATCCACAACGCCCGCCGTTATGGACTGCCCGTTGTGGTAGCAGTCAACCGCTTCCCCACCGACAGCCAGGCCGAGCTGGATCTGCTGATGCGCGAGGCGCGCCAAGCCGGTGCCTGTGGTGCAGCCATCTCGACCGCCTTTGTAGAGGGCGGTGCTGGCGCCAGCGAGCTGGCCAGGGCCGTGGTCGCCGCCTGCGAGATGCCAAGCCAAATCCAGCTGCTCTATCCCGATGAGATGAGCTTGTGTACCAAACTCGCCACCCTGGTGGAGTGCGGCTATGGCGG
>Ga0115550_1001845_pt1 | contig 15309 bp, 12 predicted proteins | sample COGITO_mtgs_1005_FD_87177 | JGI IMG/M metagenome (GOLD analysis project Ga0115550, IMG submission 87177) | Pelagic marine microbial communities from North Sea - COGITO_mtgs_100511 | ecosystem: Environmental > Aquatic > Marine > Epipelagic | place: Germany:Helgoland, sampling site Kabeltonne... | reverse complement strand
GATTGTCAAGCAATATACCTTTGTGATCTATCTGGTGGCTTTGGCCACGGCTTATTTTGAGATTTTTCACGCCTGGGCAAAAGTACAGTTGCAGTCCGTTTATGGTACGGTGTTGAGGGAGTTATTTTCCAGAGTTTCCGTTCTCTTTTTGCTGATTTTTGTTGCTTTGAATTGGATTAGTATCGAAGATTTTGTCTGCTACCTGACGGGTATGTATTTTCTAAGAACACTGATGATGGCTTGGTATGCGTTCCGTCTATACCGTCCTAAATTCTCTTTGCAATTGCCTCACAACACGCGAGATATTTTGCGATTTTCTCTTTACATCATTCTTGCGGGTTCTGCCGGCAGTATTTTGATTGACATCGATAAGTTTATGATTCCGCAAAAGGAAGCCATTGCTTATACTGCCTATTATGCAGTAGCTGTGTATATAGCCACTGTAGTAGAGACCCCGGGACGAGCCATGTCTCAGATTTTACAGCCTTTGGTGGCCAAAGCTTTGAACGAAAACCGGCTGGATGAAGTGCAACAGCTGTACCGAAAAAGTTCGCTCAATTTGCTTTGGATTTCGGGCTTGATCTTTTTGGGAATCCATTTGAATTTGAACCAGATTTACGCGTTGATACCCCAAAAGTACAGCGGTGGGGCTTGGGTGGTTTTGTTGGTTTCCTTGGCGAAGTTGTACAACATGTTTTTAGGAGCCAACGGCGCTATTATTTCCAATTCCAAATTCTATAAGGTTTTATTGCCTTACGGACTGGCCATGGCCATTTCTGTTTACTTTTTAAACGACATTTTGATTGATAGGATGAGTATTAATGGGGCTGCTTTGTCTACTTTTTTGGTCGTTTTCGTTGCCAACAGTTTGAAAATGTACTACGTACATCGAAAATTTCAAATGTTACCTTTTACTTCGAAAACAGGAACCCTCCTTTTGTTGTTGTTGGCCTGCTATTTTCTCTTTTGTTTTTGGGATTTTCCCTTTCATCCACTTTTGAATATTTTTTGCAAGAGTTCACTCTTTTTTGTTTTTTATCTCGTAATCTCTTGGAAATTAAAAATTTCCGAAGAGGTGAATAAGGTACTGCGTGCCTTGTTTTCTAAGCTAGGGGTAAAGTAGGGGATTCGTTTTTTCTTCTTTTCCCTAATTATAGGGATGTACAATTTCTTTTGTAGGGTTGTATCTATGGTTTTTAGACCAGCACAATAATGAATGAGTATATTTATACTCAATTCTGAGGAATCATTATTTTAGAAATTACTTCGGTTTATGGTGTCAAGTTAAAATTTTTATAGCTGATATTTTACTTGTATATGAGTATTCTCTTCAGTTTTTAGGTGTTTTGATATTTACCTATTAATAAGGAGGATATTTAATTTGTTTTTTTGTAATTTCAAGTGGATTCCCTCACGATAAAAATTGTGAAGGAAAATGAAAAGTGAAAAAACAGTATTCTTTAAGTGGGATTTATTAACAATATCAATCTTTATAATATGTTTGTTACTTCCTTTTTATAGCAGCACCATATATAGTAGTCCTACTATTACTTCCAAGTTTTTATTTTTTTCATATTCCCTATTTTTCGTTCTCGGGGTTTTTTTGTTGTTTGTTTTATTTCATAGTAAAATTGCTGTTTCAACTTCAAAGATAGATTTATCATTATTGTTCTTAGTTATTTATATCCTTTTTAATAGCTATTATTTTCAAGAATATTCTTCTTTTTCTGTTAGATTTTTAGAACTGTTAGGTTTGAGTTTTTTATATCTAATTCTTCGAAATATACCTATTCAAAAGTATTATTGGGTTTTTATAGCGATTTTGTTTTCAGGAATAGGGCAAGTAATCTACGGGAATTTACAATTGTTGGGTTACTATCCTTCTAAGCATTCAGGTTTTAAAATGACAGGCAGTTTTTTCAATCCAGGGCCTTATGCAGGTTTTTTGGTAGCTGTTTGGGGGGTGGCGTTGGGAATGTATTTGTTCAAAGAAACGATTCAGAAACATTTCTTGTTGCCGTATACTAAAAAGACATTTTTTCTAAAGCAATTATTGAAAAACGTTCTTGAGTATCTTCCTTTGTTGGTTGTTGTTGGTATTCTAATGGTTTTACCAGCTTCTCAATCTAGAGCAGCTTGGTTAGCGCTTGTGTTCAACACGGCTGTATTGCTTGAGCTACGGTACAAATATATAAGCGCTTATTTGATAAAAACAAACCGTTTGCAAACTACGGCGATAACTATGGTGTCTGTGCTGCTTTTGAGTAGTGCACTCTTTGGTGTGTATCATTTTAAAAAAGGATCTTCAGATGGACGTTTGTTTATCTGGAAAGTGAGTTCCGAGATCATCAAAAGCAATCCAGTAAACGGTGTGGGTATTGATAGGTTCAAAGCACATTATATGAACTATCAAGCAGCCTATTTTAAAGAGCATGGAGCAACAGAAGAAATTTTTGTGGCAGACAATTCTAAATATGCCTTTAATGAAGGAATTCAATTTTTGGTTGCAAATGGAATGCTAGGTTTCTGTATCCTCTTGCTTGTGTTGTATGTTGTTTTTAGTTCTAAAAGTTCAGAAGAACATATCATTTTTAGATGGGTTTCAAAAGTTGGATTGTTAGGGATTACAGTATTTGCTTTGTTTTCATATCCCTTACAAATCTTGCCTATCAAATTGATTGTGGTAGTGTTGCTTTCATACTTAGCAAGTACAGATATTCTAAAATACAAGAGGGCCATTTTTTATAAGCGTCAATTTTTTTCTGTATTCAAGGTGATTTTTGTGATTCTTGGACTTTGGGGAGGGCTTATTGGTTTTCAGTATCTAAGAAAACTAGATGCGGGATTTCAAAATTGGAAAATTGCTACGGACTATTACCAATATGGGGATTATGAAAGTGTTATTGAGAGCTATGAAGAGGTATATCCTCTTTTTAAAAAGAACGGTGCCTTTTTAATGAACTATGGTAAGACTTTGTCTATGAACAACCAACATGTAAAAGCAGTAGTTATTTTAAAAGAAGCCAATCACTACCTCTCTAATACAATTATTCAGACGGCTTTGGGGGATAGTCAAAAAGCTTTAAAGAATTATAAAGAAGCAGAAGTGGCGTATCAAAAAGCTGCGGATATGATTCCTAGTCGTTTTTACCCCGAATACCTGCTGGCAAAACTGTATAGAGAAAGTGGTCAATTGGAAAAAGCAAAAAGAAAAGCAAGGATGTTGCTACAAAAAAAAATAAAAATTCCCTCTACGGCTATTCGAGAAATGCAGATGGAAATGAAAAAAATATTGGAGAACTCCAAAATAACCTCTGAGTTTCGTTAAAAATATTCGAAATGTTTAACCTAAAAAATGAAAAACGATGACTTAGCTTCACATGAATCCCAGAGGAAATCTTGATTTTTTTAAGATGTTGCCGATTCGGAAAATACCAATTGGCAAGAGGTTCCAAAAGTAGCTCTCCTTTTAGACTTTATCTAATAATATATGGGGTAAGTAACCCAATTAATAAATTAAATTTTAAAAGTATGAAAAAAGTAATAGGAATTTTAGGAATTGCAACATTTGTTCTAGCGATGTCTTTGAACACTTACTTCACAAATGAGGAAACAGAAAAAGAAAACATTGATTTGATGTCTTTAGTCTCTATTGCGACTGCGGATGCTTAGAACAATGATGGTGGTTGCTCAGGTGGTAGTAATGTTTGTTGTACAAGTCCAGGTCAAAAACATTGGTAATATAATTTGAAAACATCCGTAATTCGAAAATAGGATGTTTTTTATAGAGAATTAAACTTTAGATATGAAAAAAATAGGATTGATAATTCTTTGGGCATTACTGATTATTGGAATGTTAACTTTTTTTGTTACAAGGAAAAGCTATTCCGTATCTTTAAACGAACCCCGAGTATTTAAGGATTCACTTTCTTTAATAAAAGAAGGTTTTTGCCATCGATGGGGCTTGATGCAATATGTTAATGATAAATTATACTTTGTCTATTGGAATGAAGGTGTTTTGATTCAGTATGGTATTCAGAAATGGGAAGTAGAAAAAAAATATGGTAGTAAAGGAAGGGGGCCTACAGAAAATGTAAACACAATCTATTATGAAATAAAAGAGGATTCTTATGTCACCTATGATAGTGGTAAGTATTCAATTCAAGAAGTAAGTTTTAACGATAGTTTACTCTTTTATCAGAAAATAAAAGTTCCTTTAGAGCAAACTATAAAAGTAGGCGATTCCTTTTTGTTTACAGGTCCAGATGACACAAGTGATTTGTTAAAAAAGTTCATGAAATTTAATATGAAAACTTCTGTTTTAGAAGAAATTGAAGTAGATGCTCCTCAACTAAAAGAACAATATTCAGATAAGGTATATTGGGGCTCTTTTGTTAAAAATAAGTCCTATGAAGTTTATTATGCTTTTTACTATAAAACTTTCTTTGTATTTGATGAGGATTTTAATTTTCTATATACACAGGATATGATTTATGATGTCCCAAGACCTCGGTTTAAAAAAGTTATAGGGGGAGTGATTCCTGAGCGTGGTTTGACGGTTGCCAATCCAGGTGCTTTTTTGGATGAAAATAATCAGTTGTATATTCTTTCAAATATTACGGAAGAAAAAAGTACTGATTACACGGTTGTTGATGTTTACGATGTCATAACAAGAGAATATATGAGTAGTTTTAAGGTTCCTTTCTTTGAAGAAGAAAAAGCAAGGGAAATAGTAAAAAAAGACAATATCCTTTATGTTTTATATGAAAATGCAATTACAGCTTATGAAATTAATTAGTAAAAGAGGCCTTCAAATAGGTCTTATAGTGCCTTTGTCACTTTTGTTTTTGTATACAAGTTCTTATAAAATAACACATTTTCAAGAATTTGGAATGACCTTGTATAATTCTATTCTGATTCCAGAATTTTCAATTCCTTATTTACAAATTTTACTACCAAGCATAGAATTGATTCTTTTTGTGCTGCTGAATTTAAATCGTACCGTGAGAAACTCTTTATATTTCTCACTTTTTTTATTGATACTATATACAGTTTATTTAGTAGCGATTAATAATTTTTCACTTTTTGAGGGATGTTCTTGTGGAGGCATATTTACAAGCATGACTTATGTTCAGCATCTAGTAATTAATTTTTGCTTCATTTTACTGAATGGTTACATATTGTTTTTAAATAATAAGCATCGTATTGTTTGATAACTAGTTTGTTAATAAACAATATTTCTTTTTTCATAATAAAATCAAAAATGTTCATGAAGGTGATGTACTTGTTAATTACTGAAGTTGTCTTGCTTTAGAACAGTTTTTTTATAAAATTTTCTGGACAACATCCAAATATGTGATGTAAATGGACATAAGAGTCAGTACCAGGGCTATTAATTGTGTTGTTTGTACATCTTATTTAAGCAATCCTTTATCTAAAATAAAAAACAATTAAAAATATGAAAATTCAAAAAAAAATAAATTTCCTGTTCAAAAACCTCTTTTTTTTACTTGCATTGGAGGTTTTCTTAGGCAGTTGTTCCAATTCCAAAGAACCTAAAGATACAGAAATTGATAAAAAACAATTTAAAGTAGAAAAAAATGAGGTAGCAGTCATCTATCTAAAAGAGGGTGCTTTTGAGCAAGAATTGGTAAGTAATGGAAAATTGGTTGCCCTTCAAAAAAATGTCTTGCAATTTGAAGTCTCTGAAAAATTAAAAAAATTGAATGTCAAAAATGGCGACAGAATTCAAAAAGGAGAAGAGATCGCACGATTAGAGTCGTTTAAGTTTCAACAAAAATTAAACAAAGCAGCAATGCAGTTAAAAAAGACGGAACTAGAATTTGAAGATTTATTGGTAGGGCGTGGTTATGAAGTCCAAAACAGAGACAGCATTCCTAAAAAAGAATACGAAATGCTTGCCATTCGTTCAGGCTATAAAGAAGCACAAAACCAAGTAGCAGATGCCGAATTTGAATTGAATGCCACAAAATTAAAAGCTCCATTCAACGGCAAGGTAGCCAATATAAAAAACAAACAATACGAATATATAAATGCAGGTAAAGAATTTGGAGTATTGATTGACGACACCACATTTGAAGTAGAATTTTATTTGATAGAATCTGAAATAGGAATTATTTCATTAAAAGACAAAGTTGAAATAAGCCCTTTTGCTTTTGAAAAAAACTACCAAGGGAAAATTAGTAGTATCAATCCTTTGGTTGAGAAAAACGGAACCGTCTTGGTAAAAGCGAAAGTGAAAAATGATGGAAAATTGTTGGAAGGCATGAATGTAAAAGTGAGGATACAAAAACAAATTCCGAATCAGTTTGTCGTTCCTAAATCGGCGGTTATATTACGTCAAAATCAAGAGGTATTGTTTAAGGTTATTCAAGGCAAGGCTTTTTGGACTTATGTACAAACAACAAGAGAGAACAGTCATTCCTATGCGGTGATTCCTCATCCTGATAAGAGTTCTGCTCTTTTAAATTCTAAGGACACGATTATTGTATCAGGAAATTTGAATTTGGCGCATGATAGTGAGGTAATGATTAAAAAATAAAAGAACCTCTGGGTTTCAATTAAAAATATTCAAACAAATTTAACTTAAAATACCGCTTATGACATAAACAAAAAGCACCCAGAGGAAATCTTTGTTATTTGAGATTTGCTTTTATGAAACGTACCCTGAGCTTGTATGTTATCGTACTCTTCCGCACGCTGTAGTCGAAGCTTTAGCGTAGACTCCTGAAGCTACAGTAATAAGAGGTCGAAGGGTAGTTGAATAAATAGTTTGCTTGTGCAAAAGTACAACACCTCGTAGAAAAAACAGAAAATAACGACAATTAAATAAAAGAGAAATATAAATTTCTCAAAAACAAATTAAATCTTAATAATTATGAAAAATTCAATAATAAAAGTAGTAGCAGGAATTGGATTTTTGATGCTATTGGCTATTACAATTGCAATGAGCTCAAATCAAATAAGCCAAAGTGGAGATATATCTTTAGAGAATTTAGCAGCTTTGAGTGAAGCACAAGCAGAAGGATCATCAACTGCTTGTTCTTTTGCAGATTATCAAGGTTGTACAGATGTAAACGGTAACTCAGGTTATGGTAAAGACGGGAATTAATAGTTGCTTGGTTTTAAAAATAGGATGGTTTTCGAACCATCCTATAAAAATATGTAAGATGAAAAAAATACCCTATTTACTTTTTTTATTAGTAATCGGTAGTGCTTGTATAAATAAGAAAACAGAAGATATTTTTGAAATGTCATTTGTTAATCTCAACTCTAAAAAATTATTTTCAGAAAAGATTCCTATATATAGTGGTGAAAAACACTTTAATTATTTGTTTTCAATGAATTATAAAGATAGCTTATTGTTTATAGGTGATAAGAGTGCTAAACATTGTATGAAAATTTTTGATTTAGAAAAGAATAAACTTCGTAATTTTTCAGAAATAGGGAAGGGAGTCCATGAAATTACCGCACCTGTTGCAGAAGTTTCCGTTGATTATAAAAATAACGAGTTGTATGTAGGAGATGATTTTAAATGCTATGTATATGCTATTGATAAATTAAGAAAAGAGCAAGATATTCCAGAAAGAACAATTTCTTTAAAATATGAAAATGATTTTCGTTTTATGTACTATACGTTTGCTGCTAACGGATATATAGTTGGATCTAGTATTGAAAGTCCTTGTGCCGTTCTAAATTTGAATACAAGAGTGTTAAGAACAAAATCAAAATATAAAACAAATTCAAGAATTGAACAAGGAAAGACATATAGTCATCCTATTTTAAACAAAGTAGTTCGTGAACAAATTAGAAGTGGCGTTTTAGAATTTGTTAGTTATGGAGAAGCAAAAATTGAATTCACAAAAAAAACATGGTGGGAATATGATGGAGGAGAACAATTAAAAAAGCATAAGGAATATAGAAAACCTTTCATTGATATAAGTGTAGGTGAACATTTTATTTATGGCTTGTATAGTGGTCAAATTTATAAAGGAAATGATGTTTTAGGATTTTCTAAATCTAACAAAATATTTGTGTTGGACTGGGAGGGAAATCCTATAAAGAAATATCTTTTAGATACAGATGTTCGCTGTATTGCCTTAGATGGAAAAAATAATATTTTATACGCTGGGGCTGAAGATGAAGAAGGAGAACTTTCTATTGTTAAATTTAATTTATTATGAGATTTCAAAAAACAGTTTGTTTATTTTTTGTGCTCTTTTCAATTGTGTGTTGTAAGAAAACCAAAACATTAGAAACAGATTTGCAGAATATGTAGGGAAAAACATTTTATTTACCTAATCTAGAAGTTGTAAAAAAATTAAACAATAAAAATTATTTGGACGGAAAAGTTAAAGTTGTGACTTTTATAAATGCCGACTGTAGCTCATGTATAGAAGATCTAAAAGAATGGACGTTGTTTGTGAATAAGGCGGATATGAATAAAGTTAGATTTATTTTTTTAATAAGGTCAAATTATGGAAATACAACGTTCGAGAACTTGAATACTAATAAAATTGATTTTGATTTACCTTATTTCTATGATAATAATGATAGTCTATTTACTTTAAATAAAATATCAGAAGATAAGTTATTTCAGACTTTTTTGTTAGACGAGCAAAACAAAGTAAAACTTATAGGAAATCCAATAGGTCATAAAAGGTTAAGTGATTTATATCTAAAAGAAATCCAACAAACAATTAAAGACTCAATTGAATAAGGTATTGCAATTATGAATTCATAATAAAATTACAGAAACACAACCATGGTAAAATTTTTAATCCACAAACCCATTGCGGTTTTAATGACCACATTGGGAGTTATTATTTTGGGTTTGTATGCTGCAGGAATGATTCCTGTATCGCTCATGCCTGATATTGATATACCAGAAATAACGGTACAGGTAGCTTCAGAAAAAATGTCGGCACGGCAATTAGAGAATGGGATTGTAAAACCGTTGCGACGTAGTTTGATGCAGGTAAGTCATTTAAAAGACATTCAAAGTGAAACCAGTAACGGTATTGGATTGATTCGTTTGCGGTTTACCCACGGAACAAAAATTGATTATTCTTTTATCGAAGTCAATGAAAAAATAGACAGAGCGATGGGCTACTTACCCAAAACCATTCAACGCCCCAAAGTTATCAAAGCCAGTGTTACTGATGTTCCTGTGTTTTATTTGAGTATGACTTTAAAAGAGGATACACAAAAATCGGTTTCAGAAGTAAGAAATAATGAAGATTTGTACCCTGTGTCTCAAAATTTTGTTGATTTCAATCGCTTTGCCAATCAGGTGATTCGCAAACGAATTGAACAAGTAGAAGAGGTAGCCATGGTGGATGCAAGTGGTTTGGTATCTTCAGAAATACTAATTCTTCCAGACCTGCAAAAGCTACACGCCTTACATATTACCTTAGATGGATTGGAAAACGCCATAAAAACCTACGATTTAAAAATTGGTAGTTTGTTAATAAAAGACAGTCAATACCAGTACAATGTACGTTTGGGAAATTCTTTAAGTACAATTCAAGAACTAAAAGATATTTATATCCGAAAAAGTGGACGGGTATTTCAATTAAAAGAATTGGCAGAAGTAATAGCACACCCCCAAAAACGTAAAGGCTTGGTATTGTCAGAAGGAAAAGAGGCAGTCACCATGGCAATTATCAAACAAAGTGATGCACGCATGGGGGATTTAAAAACAGCTCTTAGCGCTGTGGTGAAACGGTTAAAATTAGATTATCCAACAGTTGATTTTTCAATTACAAGAGACCAAACCAAATTGTTAGATTATGCCATTTCCAATCTAGTGAAAAGTTTGCTTTGGGGAATTCTATTGGCTTTTGTAGTCATGTTTTTATTTTTGAAAAGTGTAAAAACACCTTTGTTGATAGGAATTAGTATCCCCGTTTCTTTGGTCGTTTGTCTATTGTTTTTTCAAGTCTTTGAAATTTCTATCAACATCATCTCTCTTTCAGGATTGGTGTTAGGAATTGGTTTGATGATAGACAATTCGATTATTGTAATTGACAATATTACCCAATACAAAGAACGAGGATTTTCACTTACGCAAGCATGTGTAAAAGGAACCAATGAAGTGTTTAGACCATTATTAAGTGCTGCTTTAACTACCTGTGCTGTGTTTTTTCCCTTGGTGTTTTTAAGTGGAATTACAGGGGCTTTGTTTTACGATCAAGCCATGGCAATTAGCATTGGTTTGTTTGTGTCTTTATCGGTATCCATTACTTTATTACCCGTATTGTATTATTTATTTCATGGCAAGGAAAAAAGCAAACAAGGAAAAATAAGTCGTTTTTTAGAAAAGACGAACACGGTAAATTATGCCGCCTTGTATGAAAAAGGATTTCGTTGGGTATTGCGGAAACAGAAAATGTCTTGGGCAATTATATTCCTCTTAGGAGCGTCGGCAGTTGCTTTGTATAACAGTTTGTCAAAAACACAGATGCCCACTTTTACGCGTACGGAAACTATGTTGAAAATAGATTGGAACGAGCAAATAAATGTAGAAGAAAACAAGCGAAGAGTTTTGGAAATAGTGCAGGTTGTTGAAAAAGAATTGCTAGACCATACTGCTTTGGTTGGAAATCAACAATTTATTTTGGACAAAGAGGCAGGAGCGAGCGGATCAGAAAGTAATTTGTATTTGCGCTGTACTTCAGAAAAAGTATTGAATAAAGTAAAAGAGAAATTAGAAAGAGAAATTCAAACAGGCTATCCTAAAACCTTGTATGCTTTTAAAGAAGTGGCTACGATTTTCAATTTAATTTTTTCAGACAATGAAGCTGATTTGATCGCTAGGGTTCGAAATGTAGAAAATTTAGGAAGCAGTCAAAATGAACAATTAAAAGCTGTTTGGTATCAAGTACAAGCCACTTTGGGAACTTTGGCATTGAATCCTATAGTATGGCAAGACCAACTTGTTTTGGTGGCAGACCAAGAAAAATTAATGACCTATGGTGTTACGGCGCATGCCTTATTTGGAAGTCTGAAAAGTGCTTTTAACGAACGAGAAATATTGTCCATAACCGACAATCAAGATTTTGTGCCCGTTGTATTGGGAGGCGATTCCAAATCGATAGCAGCGGTTTTGGAAGAAACTACAGTATACTCCAAAGACAGTGCTCGTATAGGTATCAAGGAGTTTATAAAAGTACAGCAATCACAAGATTTAAAAACGATTGTAGGAGGCGTAGAAGGAACTTATTACCCGATGCTTTTGGATGTTTCAACTGATGAAGCAGCATCAGTCATTTCTAAATTGAAAGCAGTTTTCCAATCAAACAAAAACTACGATGTCCATTTTACAGGAAGTATTTTTAGCAATAAAGAATTGATGAAGGAATTGAAACTTGTGTTGTTGATTTCATTGGTACTTCTGTATTTTATTTTGGCATCCCAATTTGAATCCTTTGTATTGCCCCTAATTATTTTGCTAGAAGTTCCTTTAGATTTGGCAGGAGCATTTTTGTTTTTGAAATTATTTGGCATGAGTATCAATCTAATGTCTATGATTGGAATTGTAGTGATGAGCGGAATTATCATCAACGATTCCATTTTAAAAGTGGATACGATTATTCAACTTCAAAGAGGAGGTGCTAGTTTATTAAAAGCTTTGTTGGTTGCAGGACAAAGAAGGTTAAAACCTATTTTGATGACGAGTTTGACAACAATATTAGCATTGGTACCTTTATTATTTACGACAGGCTTGGGAGCAGAATTGCAAGCCCCCCTAGCCGTTTCTTTGATTGGAGGTATGCTGTTAGGAACACTCATTAGTCTTTATTTTATTCCGCTGTGTTATTATTACCTGGAAACTGTTTTTCTCTTGAGGGGAAGAGAGAAAAGTTAAAAGCGAAGAGGGAAGAGGGAAGTAATGTTTAGTCAGTGTCAGAGTCTTAGTCTTAGTCTTGGTCTTGGTCTTGGTCAAAGTCAAACACACGAATAATTTATTAAATACAAAGAATTAAAAGAAATATGAAAACGATACAAAAACAAATTTTTAAGCAAATCGCTCTTTGTGTACTATTGAATATCTGTTTACTCATATGCCATAATTTGTCCGCACAAACAATAACGCTAGACGAAGTGTTAGAAATGGCGACTAAAAATTCTTTAGACGCTTACAAGGCAAAACAGCAATATGGAGTCAACCATTGGCAGTTTAAATCTTTTAAGGCAACACTTCTTCCACAAATTGATTTAGAAGTGAATCCGTTAAGTTATAACAGGTCTTTTGTAAGTAGGTATGATTCTGAAAACAATATAGATGTATACAGACCGCAACAAAATTTGAATTCCTATGCAAATATTTCAGTACTGCAAAATATAAAAGCTACGGGAGGACAAGTTTTTGTCAATTCGAGTTTTAATAGATTGGTGAATTTTGGAGATGATAAGATAGAAAGTTATACGACAACACCTGTAAATATTGGTTTGAATCAACCTTTGATGGCATTCAATAGCTTTAAATGGCAGCACAAAACAGCTCCTCTAGAATATGAAAAGGGAAAGCAACAATTGCTATATGATCTTCAAGAAATCAATGTAAATACGATCACCTATTTTTTTGATTGGGCTTTGGCGACTAAGAGAGTAAGCATTGCAACAGAAAATAAAAAATCAGCCGAAAAATTATTTAAGATAGGAAAAAGCCGCTATGAATTGGGATCCTTGGAAAGAACCGATGTATTGAATTTGGAATTAGAAATATACGATGCAGAAACAAATTTGACACAAGCTTTGCAGGATTTAGAAAAAACAGAAATAGACTTAAAGTTGTTTCTAAGGAATGATTTATCAGCTTATACTACTCCTGAATTTCCAGAGCTTATTTTATCATTAAAAATGGATACAGAAAAAGCTATTGGGTTGGCAAAACAATACAATCCCAATTTTTTGGACTTACGATTAAAAGAGATAGAAGCTCAGAGAGATTTAGATAAAGTAGTAAAAGAAAATAGGTTTGACCTTTCGTTACAAGCAAGTTATGGTTTGAACCAACAAGCAGACAATATCAATGATGCATACAGTGATTTTTTAGACCAGCAAATGGTCGCAATTAATTTTAAAATACCATTATTGGATTGGGGTGAACGCAAAGGAAATATTGAAACCGCTAAAATGAATAAGGAAGTAGCGACGATCGACAACCAGCAAGAAGAGGAGCGTTTGCATAAAGAAATAGTATTAAAAGTAACCAATTTTAATTTGCAAAAAAAAATAGTTTCAGGAGCCTTAAGAAGTAGTGAAATCGCGACAGAATCGTACCTGTTAACTGAAAAACGATTTTTATCTGGGAAAATAGACTTGCTGAATTTAAATAGTGCTAGAAAAGCATGGCAAGCGGCAACAGAAAGGTACATAGGTAGTTTGTCCAATTATTGGAAGCTTTATTACGAGGTACAACAATTGACCTTGTATGATTTTATTGAGAAAAGACCTATTGCAGAGAGGTTAGAAGGAATTGTGAAGTAGGATTTGGGATTTACGAATTACGATGTACGATTTAGGATTTACGATGTTGAACTTAAGATGTAAGGTATCCTATTTGATGTAGCACTCAGAATTGAACAGGAAACATTAAAAATTTAAATTATAGAACCATTCCAAAACACAGAAATATTAAACATATGAAAAAGAGGCTAAAAGAATTTTCAATAGTGAGCATAACCGTTTTGTTATGGGTATTAGGGTTGGGGTGGTTGGCAGTACTTATTATTGCTATGTCCTTAAGTTATGGAATTGTTATGAAAGGGATACCTTATATAAAACCCATGTTATTACGGAAAATATGTACAGGTGTTTTTACATTTGTCTTTTTTTTTTCGATAGCGATTGGTGTACGTGTCTTTGTTTTTGATATTTATAAAATACCTAGTGCTTCTATGGAAAACACTTTGTATCCTGGAGATGTGATTTTAGTGAATAAATTACAATACGGGCCGAAGTTACCACGTTCTCCTTTTGAGATATCTTGGGTAAACATTGCCTTTTATCTAAATGACGCAGCAAGGAAAAAAATGGGTATTGATTGGTGGGGCTACAAACGATTTTCGGGAATTTCTAAAATTAAGCAGGGTGATGTTTTTGTGTTTCACATGGATTTTAGTAAGAGAACAACTCTTGTAAAAAGATGTGTTGGTTTGGCTGGAGATGAATTGGAAATCAAAAAAGGAAAAGTTTATATCAATGGAGTTTTGTATACAGAACCCGATTTGGTAAAAAACAGATACCGTGTGCAAATACCTATTAAAAAAATATTCTATAGGCAGTTAGATTCTTTAGGTTTGGATGTTTTCAGGAAACCTGCTTATGAGCTTTCTGGAATATTGGAAGCAGCGCTAACAAACGAAGAATTAAAAAAGGTAAATTCATTGAAAGGCATTGATCCTTTATGGCAGGTTGTAGCAACGAAAAGTAATTATAAAAATGTATACCCAAAGTCAAAAAAGTACAGTTGGACGATGGATAATTTTGGTCCTTTTAAAATTCCTAAGAAGGGAATGCGTATTCCGTTGAACGAAAAAACAGTTGCCTTGTATAAAAAAGTAATCAAAAAACACGAAAAGCAACATTTGAAGAAAACAACTAACGGGTATGTTCTCAATGGGAAAAAACAAACCAGCTATGTCTTTCAACAAGATTACTTTTTTATGATGGGAGATTACCGCAAAGGGTCTGAAGACTCAAGACGTTGGGGAGTGGTTCCTGAAAAAAATATTATTGGAAAAACAAATGTAGTATTATTTAACTATACATATGGAGATTTCAATTGGAAACGTTTTTTGAAAGGTATTGAATAATTGTGATATGTAAAAGAGTAAAAAAAAATGACCTATAAAGAAAGAAAAGAAAAAGAAGCATACCTGCTGTATCTGATAGAGAAGGGGAGGCTTAGTTCTTTAGAGAAAGTTTCAGATAAATTTGGTTGTAGCAAGAGAACTATTAGAAGAATGATTTCTAATTTACGGGAAGAGGGTAATGCTATATATTACTGTAGAGTAAAACATGAATATTTTATGAAAAAATAGCAAACGGTCAAATTTTGTCCCACTGACATATTAACTTTGTTTAATTATTTAACAAATATCAAGGTTGCAATATGCTGTTTTGAAGAATATGAGTGCAAGAAATCAAAGAAACACTAAAGAAACCTCTGGGTTTTAATTAAAAATATTCAAACAAGTTTAATTTAAAATACCGCTTATGACATAAACGAAAAACACCCAGAGGAAATCTTTTAGCTATTTGAAGATTGGACTTTGACAG
>Ga0115550_1001844_pt1 | contig 15314 bp, 11 predicted proteins | sample COGITO_mtgs_1005_FD_87177 | JGI IMG/M metagenome (GOLD analysis project Ga0115550, IMG submission 87177) | Pelagic marine microbial communities from North Sea - COGITO_mtgs_100511 | ecosystem: Environmental > Aquatic > Marine > Epipelagic | place: Germany:Helgoland, sampling site Kabeltonne... | reverse complement strand
TCCAACCTGAGGAATATGAAAACTACCATCTCTTTTAATCTCGACCTTAATGGGTCTATTAAATCCAGGCTGGCCTAGTAACTGAATGGTTAGCTGATCTCCAACATCTAAGAGATATTCAGCTCCAAAGTTTGGTTCATTTACCGGTGAAAAAGTAGATTGATAAGAAGAAAAAAATGCCTCTCCAAATCTTCTTAACTCCATATTGTTATCTGAGTTTAGATATTTGGACTGAATCTCTAATTTAATTTGATCTATTGTTCTCTCAGCTTCTTTTAAGCTAGCTTCCAAATTTGTCACTCTTGTCTTTGGATCTCTAGCATCAATATTAGGATCCTCCATGTTCTGTCCATCTAGAAGATCACCCCTAAGATCTGGTGGTAAGGAACTTAAAAATGCTTCATTAATATTCGCACCTGAACCTATCATTGCCTCAATTCCTTGGGCATTAACATCGATGTGAAAGGTAAAAGGTAAAATAAAAAATATTAGTTTGAAGAATTTTAATTTATTTAATTTGAATTTCATGGTTATGAGGATTTACCTGGACAATATCGGTTAGTAACAGAGAATTAGGGTAATAATAACAGATTCTGCACTAAAAATATCATGCTTTTTTGATTAAAATTTTTTAGAGCCTTCAATCTAACTTTTTAGAGTTTTTCTTTAAAACTATGATAGATAGAGAAATGACTGTTCACTACTAAAGAATCTTGAAAAGACATCTCAGCTAAGGATCTTGCATTTTTACCCATAGTTTTTAATAAATTATTATTCATTAATAGCTCTTGGATCGCTTGTGCTAACGACTCAGGATCTTTAATTGGAACTAAAAGACCTGTCTTTTTATTCACAATTGCGTCCCTGCAACCCGGGTGATCAGTTGTAATAATGCATACTCCGCTTGCAGCTGCCTCTAGTAAGACTTTAGGCAATCCTTCAGGGTAATAAGATGGCAAGATAAACATTAGGGCAGACGCTAATAGCTGAGGCATATCGGTGCTATTGCCAATATACTCGACCCCATACTTATCTGTTAATTTATTTATTTCATTTTCAGAAATTGCTGTTGGGGATAAATGATCAATTGGCCCTGAAAGCTTAAATTTGATTTCATTGCCAAATTTTTCTCTAATTCTTGCAGCTGCTATGCAGTAATCCTTTATTCCTTTGTCATGCAAAATTCTTGAAGACATCAAAATATACTTTTCCATGCCAACTTTTTTCTTTGAGGGAGTATAGTTTTGTATATCAACACCAGATCCAGGAATGAATGCCACTTGGTTTTTTGTGAGTAGTTTGTAACTCATTAAAACATCTATATCATGTTTAGTTTGACATATTATCATTACCTCTCTTCCTGAAAAGATAAAACTTAAGATTTTTAAGACAATCTTTAATCTAAGCGTTTTTAGAAAACTGTTAGAGATAAATACAGGACCTAAACCAGAAACCGAACCAATGAATGGAGTAGATGTGATTCGAGCAATAATACCAAGAACTAGGATAGGCTTGATTGTGACAGCATGAATGATATTTGGCTTACATTTTTTAATGATCTTATAAATCTGACAAAACTCCATTAAAAAATGAAGGATGGATTTAGAGTTTCTTTTAAGAGGGCTATTTAATAAGCTATAACCAGAAGTTTGCTGTTGATCATGAGCTTGAGTAAATTCAGCGTAGACAGTCATATCTACATTATTTTTTTTAGCGGCTTTTGCAATAGGCAGTCTATGAGAGAGAAAAAACCAATCAACATTCACAAACATCAATACTTTTTTCATTTAACTTTACTAATTCCAATCTTTCGAAAACCAAAGTTCTCTAGTAATCTTCTGTAATACTGTTTGAAAGGGTGGTGAAGCATCTAAGACACAATAATTTTTACCTAGAAATTTAACATCAGAATTCAAAAGAAATCTTTCTTTTAACTCTTCCTCAGTTTCTTTGCCAAATTTCTCTCTTAAGTTATTCCTTTTAATGGCAACTTCTAAAGGCACAGATAATTGAAATATAAAATTTGCTGGCTTTATTGATCTATATAAATTTTGCTCGTATTGATAGCAGGATTGGTATAATGATCCCCTAGATTCATCTAAAGGTATCCTGGGTGAATCCATTTTACCATTCTCAAGACCAGGATAACGATCGCAAATCACAATATATCCTTTCCTGCTTAAGCTATAAGCCTTATTAGATTGAACTTTTCGATCATAGGCAAGTAGTACTGAACGCATTGCATAAACCAATGATATATTTTTTGAAAAAAAATCTTGTTGAGTTTCTTTCTTAGCTAATTTAAATTTCTTTAAAAAACTATAAATTGAAACAAATGAGTTAAATAATATTGTATATAAATTAGATGCCGGCCTACCCAAATGGAATACTTTTGAACAAAAATGAACTGAAAATTGTTCTTTCAGTGCAGAAACAATAGAGGATTTTCCAGACCCATCCAATCCACATATTGCAATTACAGTCCCAGGAATGAGGATTTTTTGTTTTTGTAAAAAAAACTTATTTAATACCCTGGTTATTAAATTATTAATTATATAAATCTGGTGTTCAAAATATGCCCTTCTTCTAAAATGTTTAAGTTTTCTTTTTAGCTTTATTGATAATAATAAATTATAAAACAAAGATTTAGTTTCATAGGTTTGATTCATCGCATCGAGCTCATTGTTTGACAATCCAAGCTCTAATATACTTTCATAAGAAATATCATGATTAAATGAGTTCCACTCGTTATCGTACTTTTCTATTTCTCTCCAATATTGAAAATATCCATAAATAGAGCCAATTTTTAAATAATGACGAATTAAAAAAATTGTATGTTGCCCTACATTACTAATTTTTGGTAAAAGATTAGATATATCAATATTCTTTAATACGTAATTTTCTAAAGGAAGGTCATAATTTTTTGATGCATGCTCTCCAGTTATGAACTTGAAATATACGTGAATATGAACAAATAAATTGGAGTCTTGATCTAAGCTAAAATAGTGTTCTATATAATCGTGATTGGATTGATAGGAAATCACTCTTTTAAACCCCTGATCTTTAGAAATTTGTTCAAATATTTTTTTAAAACGCATTGGTATAAAGAGATCCAGGTCACCCTCTCCTTTTAAATGCCTATCTACAGCATAGTGACCTTTCCAATTGCAAAAAATGATATTTTCTGCGTGCAAAGCTTCGAATAAATTATTAAATGCTTGCAACATCTTCAAAAATTGTAAATTTCTTACATGAGCTTGGGTAATGAGAGAGCAAATTATTTTCAATTTCGCTCATCCTTATTACAAAATTACTTGGTAATAAAAATTTAAGGCGTTTGTGGCCTCTAGTTAATAATCTTTTTTCTATAGCATCACCTCCTGGTGACCTTAGGTAATGCACATTTGTTTCTTTTAGCTCAGCAGAGATAAAATTAATAACCTTGATGGTATCAGAATTTAAGAAAAGAAAAGGTAGGTGTGATATGCCTTCATCCACTAAAATATATCTCTGTTTATCGCTAGTTGAACTTTCCAAATGTAAAAAAATTCCAAATTTAGATACGGCATTTAAAAAAATATTAATTCGAAAATAAACAGAGGCGTCCTCAATCATGGACCAAAAAAATAAAACTTTTGATCTTTGAAAGCCTAGAACACAAATACCAGAAATAATAAAAAATATTTTTCTCATATATCCTTGCTTAAGAACAACAGTCATATCATCGGATACTTTTTTCCTTAAAAAGCTTGATTTACCGGCGCATGGTTGGCCTGTAATTTCTATATAACCCATATCTTATCCACCGCCTAAATTGAATCCCTGTGACTTATAAGGGAGTCATAAACTTTCATATATTCTCTAAGCATAATGTCTAAACCAAAATTATTCATTGTATATTCCCGTGAAGTTGATCTTTCAGCTCTCACTAAGTGAATATTATCTTTGATAAAATTTAAGGAGCTAACAATATCTGCCTTTCTTGATGTATCAATAAAAATACATCTACCCGAGGGTGGTAATATTTCCTTATGCGGTGGGATTATGGATAAAATTTGAAAACATCCAGCATACATTGACTCTAGAACAGCTATCGGAAGACCTTCACCTTTCGATAGAGAAATAGATACATCAGCCTCTAACATGTGTTCAATGGTTAAATTTCTTGATACACGGCCCTTAAATGCAATATTTGAACAGCTATCAATCTCTTTTGCAGAATCGATTAGATGTTTTTTATTTATGCCTTCTCCTAAAAAAATAACTTCAGCATCTATGCTCATTTCTTTGAGGGCTTCAAGCAAAGCAGATTGGTTCTTAGTATCATTCAATGCACCTACACAGAGAATCCTAATTGATGAATTTCCATTAAAGTGCGTGACAGTAGTTTTATGATTTTTAACATTATCAATTCTAAAATGATCGAAACCGTTAACAATAGCTGATGTTTTATTTCCTATAAAAAAATTAATGACCCCTGGAATACTATCTTTACTCGATTTTCCACAAGTACAAATTTTTCTTACAGCAAACATAACAATTAGATTCAGAACCTGGTTTCTAAGCTTAATAATATTCCAGCTATTATGGAGTGTAAAAACAGTACTATTTAAGATTGAAAACCTAAATGGAAATACTGCTAATAATAAAATTATACCCATGACTCCACTATGGATATGAATTACATCATATTTATTGGAAGTAATTAAATTTCTTACTATTTTGATCATTTTCAGCACGGAGCCATCTCCATGAAATAATTTAATACCATTTTCAATTGATAAATCATTTTTTAGAAGTGAGCAATACGTTTGATCTATTGTTGATCTAAATCCTAAAGAAAACTGATTGTAGGGTGCGCTTGTTGGGTTTAATGTAGTAGCTAATCTTAATAATTTCATAAGTTAATTGTAAAATCTACAAAATGTAAAAAATAAATCATATCAATGCATTGCTTGTGCAGAATTATAATGCCAATAAAATTATTAACCATTTCAAATATAATCTTTTCTAGAGATTGTTCTGCAACCAAGATTTAAAAGAATATAAACCGTAATAACCTCTTTTATGGTGTTTTTTTCTATTTTTTAAAAGAGAAAAACCGTTGATTCCTGTTTTATCAATTAAATAGTCATTATCTTGCTTGTTGTAGAGATTTTGGTAGGAATTTGTTTTCCATCCAAATCCCGTCTTTGGAAGACTCCATCCTGAATGAGATAGTTGTGATTGATATATTTTTTTTAAAATAGTTTTCGGCCCATTTTGCAACATCACAGATGATGAAATGCTTAAAGCTGTATCAATAATTGCATTATTTAAAAATAATGGTCTTGCCTCAACAGAGTTATACATAGAGGCCCTATCAACTTTAAAAAGCATTTGATATGGAAGCTTAAACTTTAGATTTAGAATTCTAAACTTATCTAAAGGTCTTAAGCCTTCTAGATCCTGTAATATATCATCCAGATAATGCAAAGGGTCATAGTCCGAATCAATTACATCTTGCCACTCTCTTTTTTTAAATCCATTGCATGATAAATCAATTAGAAGGTCTTTTTCTGATAAGAAAAAACGTACTAAATCTGTACTATTTAATTTTGATATAGGTTTAGAAAAAATCTTTCCAGGAAATCTAATCAATGGATCAAACTTAGTAGCTAGAAGCTTTTCTAGCTTTGATAAGTTACCAAAGGATGAATAACCGCAGAACAATTCATCGGCACCATCGCCAGTTAAAGCTACAGAATAACCAGACTGTTTTACAGAGTTAAAAACTATATTACTTGGAATCATGGAAGTATCATCAAATGGGCTTTCACATATTTTGGAAATAAGATTTAAAGAATCCTCGACATCATAATTTTTAATTTCTTTGATTAGATGATTTCTATGGTTTAAAGATTCAGCCAATGAAACAGATCTTGCCTTAGCATCATCTTCATTTCCAAAATCTGCAGTAATTGCATATATTTCTTTATTAAGCTCTCTTGCATTAGAAAGAATTAGGCTCGAATCAACTCCACCACTAAATAAACATGCAACATCAATGCTAGCATCCATGCCTTCTTTTACAGAGTTACTGATTGCGACTGATACTGCTTCAGTTGCTAGATCTAGATCAGTAATTTCATTGCTAATGCTAGGATTCCAGTAACAAGACGATTCAGATTTAGTGACTTTATTATCAACATAAGAGAATTCTATGAAGCTTCCAGGCATAACAGAAAACAAATTTTTAAACATCGTTCTAGGTGATGGAATAAAACCAAATGTAATAAAGTCAATAAAAGATTCCTTTCTTACATTGCCACAAAATTTCTTTGGAATAAAATTCTCAGTTGAGCCAAAAAAAACTGATCTAGCATTGTTTGAATAATATAGGGGTTTCTGACCAACTCTGTCCCTAATTAAGGTCAAACTTTTTTTATCTTTGTTAAAACTAGCAATAGAAAAAAAACCATTAAATTTTTCAAAAGCTTTATTACCCCAATGAAAAATAGATTTAGCTACAACCTCGGTATCAGAAATACCATCAAAATGATAGCCAAGTAGCTCAAGATCTTTTTTAAGAGTATTTTTGTTATATAAATTGCCATTAAATAAAATAACTATATTTTTAAAAGAGGCAGGTTGAACACCATCCTCTTCATTGCCCTGAATTATTAATCTTGAATGTGTGGCTAAAAAATTTTCTATATCAATATTATTTATTTGATCAGGGCCCCTTCTACGAAGCGAGTTATTCACTTCAAGCAGGTGTTGATTAAAATCATCATGTTCAATAAAACCAAAGTTTCCTAATATTCCACACATAATATTTAGTTAGACATCCAAAATCTTGTTCCATCTCTTCATAATGCTTTCAATAGAGTACTTGTCTTTAATGTGTATTGCATTATCTGCAATCTTGTTTCTATAGAATTCATCAGAGATCATTTTCTCCAAAGCTTTGATTAAGCCTTTCTCTTTATAATCAGGATTAACGAGTATGCCGTTAACTTGATGCTGTATCATGTCTCTTGGACCAGTATCGCAATCAAAACTGATACATGGCAATCCATATGACATTGCCTCTAAAAGAACATTTGGGAAACCTTCTACATACGAACTTAATACAAATAAGTCGGCCCTTTCGTACCAATCAGACATATTTCCAGCACTTCCAGGAAGAAAGATCCTGTTATTAATAGCAAGTTTTTTTGATAGCCTTTCTAAATTTAATCTTTCCTCACCCTCTCCCAAAATTATCAGATCCCAATCAGGATATTTTTCTTTAATCTTCAAAAAAGCGTTTATTAGCATGTCAAACTGCTTGAACTTATGAAGTCTTCCGCACGCAAGGATGATTTTTCTATCTTCTTGAAAAAATTCATGCGGTATAAGCATTTTTCCATTTTGTAATGGCAATGGATATGAAACTGGATTAGGGATTATATAAGTGTCTATGCCAGGAAAATAAGAATTTAGCCATAGTTTACTTTTTTCAGTTTGTACAATAATTTTTTTAACATTCTTAAATAAGAGTCTATACATCCAATATAAATTCTTGTTTAGAGTTGCGAAGGGAGTCCAGGTTCTTTCACATATAATGATGCAAGTTTTTAAGCCAACAGTAGATAAAACTGTTGCTATATTTACTCTTGTAAGAAAAGAGATAACCATATCAGGATTGTGATCTTTTATTATTTTTCTAAGCTGAACTAGCTTGCCAAGTAAATTTAGGATTTTATTTTTAGGAAGAAAAGAGTTATTACTAAGAGATTTTAATATTACATTTTTATTAACTTTATAATGATCTGTATTTTCTCCTGTAAATGTAGAGATAAGTGTTACAGTAAAACCATTTTGGGACCAGTGATCGCACAAGACGGAAACAACTCTCTGAGCGCCACCTAGATTCATGGCACTAACCAAAATAATAATATTTTTTTTCATTTAAGCTACTACGCTAGATTAGAAATCATAAATGAGAGAGTTAATATGTAGTATGGAATAAAACCAACTGTAAAAACCTCAATTTTTCTTTCTTCTCCCTCTTGGATTAAAAATAAAAAATATAATAACAAGGCATTCCCAATATATCTAATGTAGGACACATCGATAAGAATTCCTGTGAAATAAATAAATATCATGCCAGCCGACATAAAACCAAAGATATTGTTAATCAGCTTTCTACCAGTAAAAATTATTAGACATGTAATATAAAAAACAAGCAGATTATATGCAAAGCTTGAGCTAACTTCTGCTGCTCCGCTATGAGCGACACTCCCAATGATAGCAGTGAATATTGATGCAAGAAGCAAAAAAATAAAAGTAAAGGTATTATTAAGCCTTATGCCATCGTAATGAAATATATTTTTAAGATGGAATAAAGCATAAAGACCCACGAATGGAATCATGGAAAAATGAACAATACTTGCAAATCCAAGAAAGATTAACTTTATTAACCCTCTTAAGCGAAGAATAGCAATTAACAATATAGTAAATGCAATAGCTGATCTTATATTGGATGAAAATAATGCCTGTACAATTGGAGTTGTGAAGATCATGACCAACAATGGGAGCAGATATACTAGGTATTTTTCTGATCTCATATTTATTAAAAATAGATAAGATACTATTGTTGCAGATATAAAGGCCATGGCACTCAGAATGGTTAATGCCTCAACACCCAAAAGCTCTCTTAAGAAGAACACAGATAAACGAAAAGCACCATCCTGCTGTATAGCAAGTTCAGGAGCTTCATCATCAGGAGAAAATTGATTAAAAAAATGAAGATATGATGCGATATCTCCAAAGCCTAATTTATATTGAAGATTTAAGAGAAACACAATAAAAGCGCCATATGTAATTGCAAAAATTAAGGCTAAAAATTTATAAAAGCTACTTAACTTGAAATATATCCGATATCTTTTTTGTATATTTATAAAAGTGTTCATTTCTTTTCAGGAGTGGCAATATTTTCTCCAAAATAATTATTATTGTACTCATACATCATCTCATGAAGATGCGTTGATAGATCAAAGTCACTCTCATTTTTGAGACCACAATAATGCAAAGCAGTCTCATTAATCGCAAAATATTTACTATCTAAAAATTTAGTTAAGCTGCTGCCACACTTTACTAGCATTGCTGCATCATGTCTTACAAGATAATCATAAAAACCATTATTAAAAAGATCTACAATGCCAGATTTAGTGCCTAAAATTAATGCTTGAAGTATTGATGTGGAGGAGGAAGTAAGAAATCCATCGCTACTTGCAATTGCTGAATTAAAATCAAATTCATCAAAGATCTGAAATTCACTAGAGACTATTTTAGTTTTTTGAGTTGCATCTCCTATCAAATAAATATTAGGGAGCTTTCCAGAATCTTTATAGGCATAATTCGTAATTTTTCCATCATCCTGTGTATGAGTCTTGATGACCAAAATAAATCTAGAGTTGTTTCCAAAATAACTAAAAAGAAATTTTTCGATCATATAACGTTGAGACTCTTCTTTTGATGGGTCTGATGCATAAAAAATTATCTTTTGAGAAGGATCAATCTTAAGCAATTTACGTAAATATCCCTCATGATTATTATGAAAATTAGAAAGACGGTACTTAATTAAGGAGTTGCTGCCTCTGAATGCAATTTTAGCTTGATCAGGAAGTGCAAGTTTTACTAAATCTGTGAACTCAGATTCGGATTGACAAACAACTGAATCACAGATAAAAATTTCTTCCATAATATCACCCAAAACAAATATTTTTTTTCTTCTAGCCTCTCTGGCAAGATAGTTATCCAAGACATTTGTTTGTAATCGAGTTATGTGCCCATCAATTTTGTGTTTGTATATAGTGTTAACTATGTCGATGCTAATACTAAGATTTGAATGATTTTTGAAAATAATAAGAATATCTGCAATATAACTTTGAGAATTCCAACATAAGTACTTTAAGGTAAATAGACCCCGCAAGATGCCTATTTTTCTATCAATTCTCATACGTTTGAAGCCCTCAGGCGTTTTATTGAGAAAACCAGTACTGTATATAAAAACGTTAAATTTTCTATCAAGTTTCTCTACATAGCTTTTGAAAAAATCCTCAGGCCTTCTTCTGGGCATGGTGACAACAATTGAGGGCAAAGCAAGATCGATTTGCTTGAAAAAATAGTCTTTTGAGAGGTTAGCTGGGGTAACGATCATTTTAAAAATAGCTATGATTCGCATCAAAATTGAATTAACAGTAATACAAGTAGTTAACTTGGAATTTGAAGTCCATTTGATTTCTGTTGCAGAGTAATTTAAAAACATAAAAGCTTCTTTGATAATAGAAATAGTTTGAATATCAGAAACTATTTCTGTCTTATTAGATGTTTCATTGCTTAAGTTTTGTAATCTAAATGCGCATCTCAAAACGCTTGCCAACTTCAACTTTACTTGTCGAGTATACAAACTATATAGCTGTTGATCTTTTATCCTTATAGCCGGACAACTTTTAGAGCCTTCTAGATGTAGATAAAATTTAAAGCTAAGTGCATCAATATTAGCTGCATGTTGCCCCGTAGAAATGCCGCTAAAATTTCTTTTATCCCGAATAAAAATGTTATCTTTATCCAATCGATATAATATTATTTTATTTTTATTTTTAGGTTCTTTTTTATTAAGTAATTTCCTAATTAAGGATAAATAATATTTTCTTAATGGTTTGATTAAGAACATTGAATCAAAAGAAAGGATATTAGTCATGAGATACAAGGAACCGAAGGTTTGTGATGTAAAGGAATTTATTATATTCGTCTATTAGCAAATTTTTATGTCTAATTGATTTTTCTTAACAAGTTTTGGATTGATTTCTGACCTTCCAACCATGTATAGATAGGTGAATTGAATTGCGCAAATGTTATTCCCTTGTCAGTAATAAACTTGTCAAGTTTCTCATAAGCTCCAAAGCCCTTAACCTCAGCAACATCCTTCAATGAGCCACTAATTAGCTGTAATCTATTGCCAAAACTATTGTATGCAGAATAGATAGCATCGTCTTCAACACCCTCACAATTTAATCTTAACATTACAACATAGTCACTAAATTGCTCGCTTAAATATACCTCTAATCCATTGAAAAAATCAGTGGTAGAGACTCCTAATGTTGCTACAAAGTTCTCCTTATTAACATTATGTTTTTCTAAAAATATAGAGCTGCCCTGTGAATCTGCATTGCCATCGCCAAGATATAATTTAACTATTGAAGTTGATTTGAGAGAATGATCAGTCAAAGCTATATTAAAAAATAAATCAGCATTTGGATAGAATTTTTTCTTAATCGCTATTAAAGGGTTTGCTTCTATAAATATTGAGTAAAAATCTTTTAACTTTTTTCTAATTTCATTCCTACAAGATATAATTTGTTTTAATTCTTCAAAGTTCACAAATTTTCCTCGATTGAAAAACTTAAAGCTTACTAAACGCCTTATAACATAACTATAAAAACTATAATTTGAGGAAAAGATAGAGTCATGCTCTTGTGCAAAATGGGTACCAAGATCGATCCATATTATTTTTTTCATTTTATTATATGCTCCCAACTGAAAGCTGTTCCTGTAAAGATTGCTGTGCTAATTTTTCCAATAATATCATGATATAGCTCTCATAATGAATCCGAGTGTGATCGATTTAATATAGACACATCAAAGTTATCTTAAAATTTCTTTTGATTGGCTAAGTTCGACCTTGCCATAGGTCAAACCAAAACATTAATGCATTCAAAATTGAGCAGTGCCTTGGGTTAATTTACTCATTCATATTAATCTCTAGGTGAGGCTGAACATATACATAACCAGCAAAACCTTCTTTAAAATGAGATATAGAAACTTCTTTTTCTGAAGATTTGCCTGTTGCCTTTTGCCCTAAAATGTATATTTGACAGCCTAAATTCTTTAGCTTTTCTATAGCAACCATTTGGACTGCATGACCAATAGGCTTATCAAATAAATCTCTTTTGTAAGCCCCCACAGAATAACTGCCTATATCCCTAGAAAAATTAAAAAGGCCTGCTCCAATTAATATTTTGCCATCTCTTACTGTGACTAAAAAAGCTTCTTTATTGACTATTTGTTTTTTTTGAATACTCCAGCTTTCCTTGCTCCTAGTTTGCTTTCCAGCTACCTCTAGATGAAGCTTTCTAAAATCTTCAAATGACTCATCAATCTCTTCTTCACAAATTTTTACATCCCATTCTTTCAAAGATTTATTTACAAGAGGCTTGTAACTTTTTCTAAAATCCAATTTGATGATTTCGATACTTTGCCGCAAATCTATTGCAAGTTGATATGTTAAAATTTCTGTATCTGCTTTCTCAAGCCACAGAAGAAACCAATTTGATAAAATTGAGGAATGCTCAAAAATTATAATTTTTTTTAATTTGAGTGTGGATGAAAGGATTTCAACTATTTCGATAATTTGCTGCTCTAGTCGTTTTCTTAATCTTTTTGGTATATCGCTGATGAATAATGGTGATATTATACCTAATCCATTTGATGATATTTTCCACTCACCCTTATCTTGGTAGGCAAATAGCGGGAAAATAGCTACAGGCTTATTGCTCTCTGTTAGCACGAAAGAAATATTCTCGCCCTGAAAATAGGTCGAATAATATTCAATTGTGCTTGATTGATGGAATACAGAGATGAATGGGGAGTTATCTAAAACTTCGCTCCAATTAGTTAGATCAAAATTAAGATTCGTAAAACGCTCTAAAAGAACAGTTTTGATATCTTCAATCATGGTTTATGCAACTTACCACTCTCTCACATCGCTCCTTGGGTAGATCATAAAACATGAAATATTTATCTGCTAACTACTGTAATTTCTGCCAATGGAAGATCGAATATCGTAGTTGATAACATTTCAATATCTAAAATATTTGCGAAGTTTAAAATTATCGATTTTATTATTGATAATCTTAAAAACATTGGTAATGAATACTCCTAAGTTCTTCAGTGAGGACCCTATGAGTGGAACACTTTGTAAGACCTTGAAAGAAGCAATAATATTATTTGCTCTAGTCAAGGTTGGTTTATCCTCATAACGAAGGCTGTCTGCACTTCTTTCTAAAATAATCCCCTTATTTGGTAATCCTTCTGCCAAGTCTAACTCATAGTTATGGTTTATATTTACAGAAACTATAGATTCAAAAAAAGAAATATTTGAAATAATATTATTAGTTTTTCCTTTGGTTTTAATTTTGGGCGTTCTTAAGTTTATGCCATCTACAAGATTATATGCATATTTGGTGAAAGTATGATTTGAAGGATATCCATATTCTGTTTGATATGAGGTATATGTATCTTCTACTATTATCTTTCCACCATGGTTAATATGCTCAAGAGAACTGTCAACAGTAACAATTTGTTGCTGATATGTATGACCTCCGTCGTCCAGAACTACATCAACAGAGCCAACTTCGTTATAAAAATTTTCCCAAAAGTGCGGGTCACCTTGGCCTCCTAAAAATATCTCAAACCCATGATCTCTCCATACTTTCGCTGATTCATTAATTTCGATGCCAATAATCCTCGCATTTTCTCCGAAGAAATCCCTCCACATAAATAGGGATCCTCCATCAAGAACACCTATTTCAACAAAAGTAATATCCTTCCCAATATATTCTTCCAATAAAATGTCATAACAAGCAAAATAAGACTTATGTTTAATACTTCGGTATGGACTGTTAATAAATGATCTATATGATTTAGTTGTTTTGTAGTTTTCCATGTTATTTTCAAAAAATTTTAACAATTATAACTCTATTCGAATATATTGTGTTCAAGATTTAGACTATGAAAAAGTAATGAAGAAACTTTAATTGAGCCTGATCCAGTAAGATGGCCATAGTCAAAAGCGATGGGCTCAATTTGTGGGTAATTTGTTTGAGAAAGGCACTTTCCAGACTCACACAACATTTCTAATAATGAAATAAATTTTAAATTCTCTTTTTGCGCTTGAGAAACTATTTCTTCGATTGTCTTATCTTTTGATCTAACTTTTTCATGTAATTGGTTCTCAAGGTAAGTCTCTCTGCCATCAAGTAATATATTCGCTCTCAACATATTGCTTGGCAACGATGGTTGCCACTGTGGCAAGCCTCCAAGAACAAAAAACTTAATTGTAGGATTATTCTTGGAAATGCTTTCAAGCATATGAGCCAAAGAAGTATCAAATAAATTATTTTTATACATTATCCAATTAGCGCTAATAAATACCGCTCTAGGTTGACTATCAGCTATGAATTTAGTGATGTGTTGATTAATGCTGTGACAGTAATTTTTTCCTGAAATTTCTAAGGCATGATTAATTACTGGAGGACATCCTGTTGCTGTTAATTGAGAGATATTTGTAAGCTCTCCCATTCCATAACTTAAAGATGCTGCATGCGAGTCACCCCATATTAATATTGGACCTGACTTACAAATATCTTTAAATTCATCTTCATTTTGATCATTTCTTAAAAAGCATACCCTATTTCTATAAAGCTCTTCTCTTTGGTCATACTTGTGAAAATTTAATAGCTTTATTTGATCGGTATTAAATCTTTCCATAAAACCATTATTAAGATGTATGGTTAGTCCAATAGCTCCAAGAAGTAAACTTCCTATTACAGAGAATATAAAAACTCCTTTTCTTGAAACTATTTTTTTATCTCTAAATGGTTTCTCAATAAAATGCCAACTAATATAAGCCAAAAAAAGGGTCAAAGATATCAGTAAAAGAAGCTTTATGGGGCTTAGCTCCCCAACAAAATAATATCTAGAGAGAGCTAATATAGGTTGATGCCATAAATATGCGCTATATGAGATTAGCCCAACAATTATCATTGGTCTAAGTATTAGAAAATTGTAAGCAAAGGTGCCTTTTACCGCAAATACAATTAAAAGAGCCGCTCCAACAGTTGGAACTAAAGAGAATAAGCTTGGAAAAGGCGTGTGCTCACTAAAGAATAAGATTGAATAGGAGATTAATGCTAGTCCTAGCAAACTAAAGAAATTATTTAGTCTCTTATTAGATACTATCAAGTTATTGTGATAAGTTAAAAATAAGATACTTCCTAATAGAAGTTCCCAAGCTCTTGTTGGTAATAAAAAAAATGCTGCCTCCCTGATAAAAATTTCATTTGCTGCAGAAGAGTATATGTGAGAAAGATAAAGGCTAATAAAGAACAATAAAAAAATTACAGGAAAAATGAACTTTTTATTTATTGCGAATATTAATACTGCAAGCAATGGGAAAAAAATATAAAACTGCTCCTCAACTCCTAAGCTCCAAGTGTGGATTA
>Ga0115550_1001840_pt1 | contig 15359 bp, 17 predicted proteins | sample COGITO_mtgs_1005_FD_87177 | JGI IMG/M metagenome (GOLD analysis project Ga0115550, IMG submission 87177) | Pelagic marine microbial communities from North Sea - COGITO_mtgs_100511 | ecosystem: Environmental > Aquatic > Marine > Epipelagic | place: Germany:Helgoland, sampling site Kabeltonne... | reverse complement strand
ACCCCCGCAACCCCCGCAACACCCGCAACACCCGCAACACCCATAGAGAATTCAGATGAAACTGCGCATATCCCAGTAGTCATTCACCATGAAGGAGGCAGTCAAGATTACTTCGTAAACAGTGTCAAGGCGAACGCACGACGCAACAAGGTAATTGTTATCGGAGACGACGCCAACAAGGACTTGTTTCTCAACGAACCAAACGTGGAACATGTGAACGTGTCGCGGCTGCGTACAAAGGAATCTCAAGAGTTTGAGCGGTGTTTTGTGAATTACAGCTTTATGTCAGGACCCTTCGAAATGAAATGCTTTTTGCGAACCTTTTACTTGAAGGAGTTGATTCGGCAAAAGAAGCTGTCTCGTGTGTTTTACGTGGACAGCGACTGTGTGGTATTGGTTGACGTGAATGCGTTGTTTTGTAAGCTTTCAAACATCGAGGAAGGATACTCCATTCAGAAATATATGCAGAAATTGAACCGACACCACAAGGTGGGATGTATTCACAACGCCCTGCTTACAGAATCAATATGCGACGACTACATCAATCTGTGTTTCAGTATCTATAAGTCGGGTGAGAACTTCGATTTAGTGGAGGACAAGTGGTTGTTCCATAACGACACCCGGACGGGAGGCATTTGCGACATGACCTTGTGGTTTTTGTTGCCTTCGACGCGAGGGGTGAACAGCGCATCGATCACTGATTTCAACGACCTTCTCGTGGTCGATGGCGAGGACTGCGTGTTTGATCACAACATAAACGATTCGTATGGATTCGCTGGCCCAGAAACCTATCGCATGGGTTCGAATCCGGACGTGTCGCAATGGGCAGACGTCAAGGTGATAAGTAAGAGACACGACAAGTATTACGTAATGACAAAGGATGGTCGTGAAGTACGCTTGTTGTCTATTCACTACCAAGGGGCATCGAAGCCCGCATTGGGAAAAGACTACCATGATTTAACCGCAGTGTAGTGAGGTAGTTAGGAGAATATCCGAGCACATAGTATGATTATTAAATAAATAAATAAAAAATAAATGATACTATGTAATTGACGATTGTATACGAAAGACATCAAAGACATCAAAGACATCAAAGACATCGACATATACAAGAGCAGCGTTTCGTCGAGTATGTCCTTTTCTGAACACGTGATGGAGTATGCCGGGAAAACCTACACCATATATTGCGGCAAAGACGCCAAAAACAACGACGAGCTCTTGGACGAATGTGAACCAGAGGACATCTGGTTTCACGTGGCCAACCAGTCATCCGGTCACGTAGTTTTGAAGAACGAAGAAAAAAGCACTGTAAAAAAGGTTCCGCGCCAGGTGATAAAGCGGTGTGCGTGTATCTGTAAGGCGAGCATCCGCGCCTCTGGAAAGTGCGAGATTATCTACACGGAGCGCAAAAACATAACCAAGACCAGTACGCTGGGGCGTGTTATCACTGAAAACGTAAAGACAATCACTGTATAAGGCGTGAAGATTGTCGCGTCAGTATGACGTAATTATTGTTTGTGTACTTAGTAATTAGTGATTCGTATCGCGTGCCAAGATGCATATAATAAACCATCACATACTGAAAGTAACGGACGTTCATTATTCGGGCGGACAATTTTGTGTGCCTGTCGAGAGCATGCGCGAGCCATTGGACGAGTATGTAGATGAAAACTGCGTAACCTTGACTCCTGACGTCGCGAACAGTGTGCCCTTTGCGGTATACGAGAACATGTACGTGATGAGCGGGCTACACACTTGTTTTTGTCATGCGTTGATAGACCACGTCTTCCCCCATTTTTGGGCGATCCGCGACATCAAGCACGAGAACCCCGGGTTTTGCGACTTCCCCGTGTTGATCCGAAAACGGGAGATACATGATTACTGGTATGGTAATGAGAATATTATCAAGAACATTGGACAAGACCGGCCGCGTTACAAAGGTGCGTGGGATGATCTACTCAACCTGATTTCGGAGTCGGATGTGTTTTTCGAGCACAGTTTCTATCCCGACGACCATTTTATCGTAAAAAATTGCTATTTTTACAAGCTGGATGCCAAGTGGCAGCGGTCGCCGTGGAACTGTTTGGAGCATTATCCGCAACACGGTGTCCGGTGGGTGCGCAAGAACGAGACGTTGTTTACAGACAGTGTCATAAAGAGGGAGCTTGCGATATTTCGAGCCGCGGCAGTATCGAAGATCTCCGACGGGTCTCGGTCTCGGTCTCGGTCTCAGTCTCAACCGCACGACGCGCCTCTCCGACTTGCGATAATAAACAGACGTTCGTCTGTCCGCAACATCGACGACATTCTCGAGAAGAATCTAACGGAGATGTCTACGCGCTGGACGCCCAGTATTGAGATGTGTGGCGTCGTGTATTTGGAAGACCTGTCGTTGGGTGAACAGATGCGGGTGTTTATGGACAACGACATCATCCTTTCGCCTCACGGAGCTGGTCTGATCCACAGTATTTGGACGTCAAATACCATCATCATCGAACTGATTTTCGACGAAGACGATTGTCCCATTTACCAGAGAATTTGTGACATAACCGACAATCACTTGGTTCAGATACCCTTATCCTGTATAGAAAACGCAACAGAGCGGGTGAATGCGTTTCTGGATTACATGGAACATCGTAAGAAGGACGGAAAGTGCGAATCATCCGAAGACGTGCGGTTGAGCATCAGAGACGTGCCAGAGTGGATATGTGAATGGTAAATTGGTGTGAATGGCGGCTCTGTATAAAACGGGATAAAATGAAATAAACATACACTATATATATACAGAAATGGCCTGTACTTGGAGTTGTTTAGTGGCTTCCGTATTCATCATTGGCATGATTTATTCCACCAACGCGACGGAGAAAAGCGGCGTTCTTCGCAAATACCGGTCCCAGCTGCCCGCCGACCTCAACGAGCGCTACGACAAGATCACGAAAGAGCGCCGCGACATCTACTACCAGGGCTACGTCCTGGGGTTTGTCCTCTCTGTCCTGGTCATTTTCTTGAACAAGCAGAGGAAGGTCACGATGACCACGTGGTCGATGGTGTGTACCGTGATAGTCATCAGTTTTCTCACCAACTATTTTTACTACACGCTGTCCCCCAAATCGGACTGGATGCTGAACCACATTGAGGAGCCCGAGCAGACGAAGGCGTGGCTCCACATGTATCGATCCATGCAGGTGTATTATCACGGAGGCCTTGCGTTGGGTCTCGTGGCGATGGGTGTGTTTGCGTATGCTTTTCGGTGCTAATCGGGGACACCCCGAACCCCTCCCGCACGGGGTTGGAACCACCTTTTCCAAATGTGGACGAAAAAATGAAAAGAAATGGTCGTATACGGATACATTAGTAAAATACAATACAGTCTAATTACACGACATGAATACGTTGAGACGCACGATATCAAATATGTTGACCCGACACGTTCCCAAACCAGTGTATGGAAGATGGGGGACCGAATACAGTGCCAAGCAGTTGGATGCCCGTATTGACTTGGCAAACGAAGACCACTGTGGTCCCTGTGGCAATTATAGACTTGACAAACATACGGAAAAAACCAAGAAGAACACGCACAATTCGTGTAGCGATGACTATTTCGCTATGATATGGGAAGATGAGAACATCAAGAAGTAGATGGATAGTGATAAATAAAAATAGCCCAACGGGTTATTTTTATTTATGTGTTTATTTTTATGTTTATGTCAGGGTATCAGGTGTCCCGTCTCAGGCAGTCGCACCGTCTTGCGGCTTCTGGAACTTCTTGACGCACTCCCAGATCTTGGCGGCTTCGTCGATGGTGAACGCCCCGCGCTTCTGGGCAAGACCGAGGAACTGGACCATAACATTCAGTGCGGTGATCTCGTTGTCGACCTCGAGGTCGGTCAACCGAACCTGGGGTTTGGGGGGTTCGGAGGACCCAGTATCATCGGGGCCGTGGGCAGCAGAGATAGGACTCTGTGGAGGCGTGGGAAGATGTGAATAGTCTGTTTCGGTATGAGCGGCGTCGGTCATTATAAGATATATATGCCCCTATTTTTAAGTGATAACAGGGAACTATATTTATTTTGATGCATACATAATGAATATAATTCTACTGCATATACATAACACTATACTATGTTGAAGGTGAATACAACAACGTATTCACCATCGGAATGTGGTATACGTATAGCAGTAATGTACGGAAGTCAAACCGGAAATGCTGACGCAATATCACAAGAACTGGCTGATTTCTTACGAGCAGAAGTCGATGGAACCGTAATTCGCTGCTCCTTGAACGAGTATATTGACTCGAACGAACTCGGTGCTATGGCGAAAGACGCGACCTGTGTCCTGATCGTGTGTTCGACAACGGGAAACGGAGAACCGCCTGAGAATGCGCTGAAATTCTGGAGAAAAGTGAAAGCTCGTAGTCTGGATAAACAACTATTTTCAGGGCTGCCTTACACGGTATTGGCTCTTGGGGATTCAAATTACGACCAATTCTGTAGTACTGGTAAACAGTTTCACAAAAGGTTCCAAGAGCTGGGTGCCGTCCCGATGTCTCCTCTTTATTGTGTGGACGCTGTAGGAGATATGGAAGACGACGTGGAGAAATGGATAGACTCGACGGTGCGGTTGGTGAAAACTCGATATGGACACACGACCGATGAAAGTAGCTAGTGCGGTCCACAAGGTTGTTTACTGAAGGAACATCAACACCAGAATAATAAATATAGAAAGATGGCACAATAGGATACATAGTCAATCACCGTGATGATATTAACCGGACAGCTGGAGTACTTAATGAAAGGGTTGTGGACTATAGCAGAAAAATCAACATCGCACATTGTTTGCAGGAACAATATAGACGACGCAAAATATATTGAGGTAAAGAAGAACCCCGTTGTAGAAAAAGAACCTTACTGTGTGGTTGCCGTATCCATTCCTCTCGAACACGGAAGATATTTGAAACGATTCCCGTCTGAGATGTTGGCATACGAATACATAGAAGATTTTGTGATGGAACCAACTGACAGGTTAGACACCACCGTAGATGTGTTTCGGATTACTTGCCCTGATGGATATGATATCAAACGTAGACGGTTATCTATGTAACCTAATATGCCGCCAGTATGCCGTTGGCGAATGAAGTATATAGACACACTGCGTAAAAGTTTCAAACAAAATCGCGTATGTTATACTATAACTTCCCATATGTCGTTTAAAATAGAATACGGCTTGTGGAAATCAAAAATAGATGTCACGCAGTTGTGCATGGACAGATTGTGTAGGAATGGAGTTATTACCATACCGGCACACGATCATCTCCGTGCAGATATATTTACAGATGTAGCTCCAGGAAAATACAAAAGCGTATTTATTTCTTTATCTGATGAACAACATATAACTCAATACAACCATAGATACACGGTTCTGATGTATACGGATACCCAGGAAGTCAAGGCATATTCCATTGAGGACCCTGTTATACATCGCAAATATACGCATCTTATCCGAGACATCACTATGGTTCATGGTGACTTTGATATGGAAATTCCGGAAATGAAAATGGTGACCAGATATATAACGGGAAACGAGAAAGTACTTGAATTGGGGGGAAACGTTGGACGAAACTCATTAATTATTGCCAAGATACTGGGCGACAACGCGCATAATTTAGTTACGCTGGAGTCGGATAAAAACATTGCGAACCAACTGATTGCAAATAGAGATGCAAACAACATGACGTTTCATGTGGAGTCTTCTGCGTTATCGAAGACGCCTATTGTCCAACGTGGTTGGGATACACAGCCCTATGATGGTCATACCGCCCCCGAAGGTTGGTTGCCCGTCAACACAATTAGTTTGTACGGTCTTATCGCAAAGTATTCGGTTGTGTTCGATACCTTGGTCGCTGATTGCGAGGGAGCACTTTACCATATATTAAAAGATACCCCTCATATACTCGACACCATAAAATTAGTGATTATGGAAAACGACTACACCGAAATATCGGAAAAGAACTTTGTAGATAACATGCTTATCGAGAACGGATTTCGAGTAGATTACGTGGAAGCCGGGGGGTTTGGACCATGCTTTCACAATTTCTTCGAGGCGTGGAAGAAGGAAGTATAAGGGGCGTGTATCATTGAATTGCGTAGACGCCAAATAGAATAGAAATGTTCGCGTGACTCACATAAGACCCACAAATTCAACTTGTTGTTGTCAATAGATAACAACAAGAACTGTCTGTATAAGAGACCTATTACTTGTGCTTTTTGGTGAGAATGCGTTTCGCCTTCGATGCTATCCTGCGCTTGTGATACTGGCTTGCGCGTAAGTAGGCGGCGTACGCGCCCTTGCGACTAATCTTGCATGTGTTTTTCTTACATATGGGATACGACTTGTTGGGTCCCAGAAAACACCTTTTACCGCAGCTTTTCAGCATGACGGTTCGTTGGCGAGTGCTAGGCTTTTGGCGTTCCCACCCCTTGCCGGGGTATTTCACCGTCCGCCCTCGCTTGCCTGTTCTTGTTCTTGTTCTTGTTCTTCTAATGACCTTTCCTCCACGGGATCTTCTGGTTTTCGGCATATATACTACGTCTATACAAAAAAATAAACTTATGTCATAGGAGTAGATGAACGATTCGCCGATTTCAAAGTATGACTACAAGACCGACGACACGGGATCAGGATCTACAAACCCGCCACTTTATATTCACGTGGACGACGCCTACGGATTTGGCGAGGTTCAGGACCAAGACGTTGAGCTCGGCAACGAGGGGTATCGGTGGCGAGGGGAGGAACCGCGAAGAATACCAACGACCTCTCCCGAGGCAACCCAGACGTTGAGCAATGCCTTCCGCGCCCTGAAGCGGCGTTATTACAAAAAAAAGAATGCGAAGGCGACAAGACCCCCCCGCGATTCTGCGAATCAAGAGGAGATTGACGTAGACAAACTGTTTGCTGAGAGCGGCAGCGATTTAAGCGATAGCGAGTATTCTGTGGCAGATAGCCAAGAGAGGGGATTGGACATGTATTCCGTTACTGGCGAGCCGCGGACATACAGGCGACTGAACTACAACGACGTAGAAACCACTATCGACAAATACTATTTTGACGCGGGACACCGGTATTCGTCGTCGCTTGATATTTTGGCGAGTTATTTGAAAGGCCAGAAGACGATTTACATGGAGTCCAAGCATTTATCGGAGAAGCATCTCTATCGGCTGATGATGCCTGCTATTCTTCTCTCTGCGGCTGCAACTGTAGTGGCTGCCGTAGTAAAGGATTACAGTTGGGGTGCGTATTTACTGTCGACGATCAACGCGTCAATAGCCTTTCTTTTGTCGCTGGTCAATTTTCTCAAGCTCGACGCGGCGTCGGAAGCATACAAGATATCGGCCCACCAATACGACAAGCTTCAATCCTCTGTGGAATTTACAAGCGGATACGTGTTGTTGTTTGCCGATATCAGTCATACGCATGTCCAACCGGGCAACCATGACCAGGTAGATGAGAACAGAAAAGATGTGGAAAACAAGGTCCGCGGCACGTTGGTGGATGTGGAAAAGAAAATCTCCGAAATCAAGGAGACGAACCAGTTTATTATACCCCGCTACATACGCGTGTTGTACCCTGTTACGTATAACACAAACATTTTCTCCATTATCAAGAAGATAGACGACCACCGAAAAAAGGCCATTACTATTCTCAAAAACGTGAAGAACGAAATTCGGTATATAAACAGCAAACGCCCGGGACTGAGCATGTCTGACAAGAAACGTCTGATTTTTCTCTTCAATACAAAGAAGGAACTGGTGAAGGGCATTTTAAAGCTGAAGTCGGCGTTTTCGGTGATTGACCAGATGTTTCAGCAGGAAATAGACAACCACGAAATCATCAAACACAATTGGGTGCGGACCATGTTCGGCTGTCGATCCACCTTGAAAACGGTCGACCCGCGAGGCATGAACAAATTCATCCAGTCGCTTACAGATCCGTTCAGCGAGTTTGGAATATAATAACAAGGAGAGAAAACGAACTAAAACGTGGACGCTATATGAAATATAGATAGATACCATGTATACGTACGAGATCCGAGACAACCGATGTACGTTCACCTTCGACGAACGGGCAGAAGAGTTGTGTCGTTCCATATCATCGATGAAATATCTCACTGGGTTCACCATGACACCTACCTATGATAAATTAAGTTTCCATGCGCACGACGTTCGACGACTGGCAGACTTCGTAGATAGGAAATCGAACAAGCTGGCTGCGATTACTTATCAGCAGGCAGTATCTATGATCAAACACCTGGGGGGACAACTGTTCCATTTGGAAAGACAGAAACGCTCGGTCCTGTGGTTGGACATCCAGCACGTATTTGTCATAAATCGCCAACACTTCTTCTATTTTGGAAACGACGACGTGGTTCCGCTGACAACCTCGGACGCCATGGCGTTCTTCGTTCCCACGCAACTTTCAACCCGCTCCTTTGCTGCCCCTGAGTTTACCGAGATAGAGTCGTTGCCGGCTCACATTCCACGCCAAGCACCATACTATAGTTTAGGTGCGATGATAGCATTTTGTCTTTTTTCGGACATAGACCCCCAGAACATATCGTTGGTGCAGTTATCGCCGATAATAGACACAAAACTGTATTGGTTTCTGCTCCGCGCGACGGAGCCGTGTCCTACAAAACGGAGCCTTCTGTTTGTATAGACAGGAAGTATTATCTCTCCTTATGTTATAGGATAGGATGTCTATTGTCGCAATGAAAAACAAATCAGTGATCAAGCACGGGTCCAAACGAAGTGGTGTTCCACCCGGAGGATACTGGATGCCCCAGGGTCCATTTGGAGGCGGCAAACCGGCTCAGTTGGACTTGTCTATCAGAAACTACGGTCCCGTCGGGTTCTCCCTTGCGGGTACGCATCGTAATGTAGGATACGTTGGACAGAGTATGGGGATGTCCAAAAGCGGGACGCCCTTTCGCGGCATGAATCCCATAGGGAATGGTGGGTGTTGTGGAAAATATGCTCAACCTTTGCCTGTATACAACGTGAACCAGGTGATTGTTCAAGGGGACCAGAACATGTATGTGAAGCCATCTGTTCTCGGTCAACGAGGCATGCTTCGCAAGAAGTTCAGATACATCTACAATGGCCAGTATCCTAATTACATTGTGAAGGAGGTGTATTCGGGTGACAAGACGGACAACGCATCTCAAGGCGTGTATCTGAGCAAAGTCACTGCGGCAAACACTTGTGTGGACGATGTAAACGACGTCGCAAAATACGAGGATGATGTTGCGCCGTGTGGTCCGCCTGGCTGTCGACCCAATCCCGCAACTGCTAAGTATAATACCATTGCGGCACAAGGGCGTTTCACCAAGATGATCAAACAGCCGCTCGATTCGAGCACGTATACAACGAAAATCCAGAGACCGTGTGCGAACCCCCTGCCGAGCCAACGCCCCCAGCCCGTCCCAGACAACGGGAACGGGCGACCCTGTGCTGCGGCCATTTCAAACACGCTCCTATAACTCGGGACACCCCGAACTCGGGGACACCCCGAACCCCGTGAGGGAGGAGCAGAGACCCTGCTGAGAAACATGCGAAACATGCGAAAACAAGTTAGATGTATAGTGGATATACATACATCTAATAATGAATTACCGTATCAAGATTTTCTCCAGTTTCTGCAATTCGACGCATGCGAAAAAGTCGATTGAGGAACTGCTAACGCAAGGAGAAAATATGTATAGACATAGCCAAGACGACGCCTCCCCTGGAAGCGTATACATCGTGGATGAAGACGACCTCGATTATTCGCATGTGATCATCTGGAACACGGCCATGCCGAGTATTCCGAGACATATTCCAAAAGAGCACGTGATTGGGTTCGCCTACGAGCCGCTGGTGTATCTGCGTCCCAGCGATGCGTTTCTTGCGTATGCCGCCAAGCACATTCATACCTACTACATTGGCGACGCAGATGGACTTTCCTCGCCGTTTGTGGAGGGGAACGCGTATCTCACCTATTCGCCTCCGCGTCCCGACAAACTACCGTTAAAGTCGGCGTGTATGTCCATGGTTCTCAGTCACAAGACTGATTTGTCTGGACACATGTACAGACATGCCATGGTTGACTATATACTGTATCACAAACTTCCTATCGACATCTATGGAACCGGGACACAGAAACACCTATACAAAAAGACGCAAAGCGAGCGCATCAAGGGACCGTTTCGCAGATACGAACCCTACGAGGAGTACATGTTCTCGATATGTATCGAGAATACGCAGTCGAACCATTACTTCAGCGAGAAGGTCATCAACCCCCTCTTGCGAAACACGACCCCGGTGTATCTCGGTTGTAAGCACATAGACACGTATTTTCCAGACAACGTGATACACCTCACGGGGGACATTTCCCATGACATGAATCTATTGGTGGACATTTTGCGAAACCCTCAGAACCACCGCAAGAAAATCGACGTAGTGGCCGTGGAGAAAAGAGTATCGCTTGTCCAGCACATCCAGGGGTTGTATGAAACCAACAAACAGATGCGTCTTATTGAATAGGTCGCGTGCCGGTTCGTTGTGCTTCTACCAATGTATCCACGACGCGTTCCATGGCCTTCACGACATTTGTATGTTTATAAATGTCTTGAAACAGTGCCTTACAGCTGGACACCATCTCAATACACTTGTCCTGATTGGATTCGCACCAGTCAATCCTTTCCTGGATGTCGCTGAAGTCGTCCTTGATCGGAACGTAGTGTTTCCACGGCAGATATTCGTCGTAGAACCACTGTTTCCAGTCACTCTCTGGCTTGAATATCACCGACCCCGAGTTCAATTTCCACGCGGTTGCGTCCCATGTGCACGCATTGCCATCGATGTCCAATATGTATTTGTGCTGAATCATCTCTTCTCTTGATAAATGCGGGGGACACACAATGTTTGTTTTGTCGACCGCGTCGCTGGCAAAATACGCACGCTGTGAAATGCGAATGCCATTGTCCTTCATAAAATTGAAGATACTTCCGCGCGTGTTGCCGGCATACACCAACTTGGCTATTTTGGTGTGGAAGGGAATGCCTTGGTGGACAGAACGATATTGGTTGTATCTATGTAGACACAGATAATACCTGTCCACGATGGGAATAGTGTAAGGTATGTGTTTGCGAACAGATTGTCCGAGAATATATTTTTGATAATGGAACACAGGATACTCGCTGTCGCTGTAGGACGAGATATCGATGTTGGATATATTGTGATACTCTGACGGACCAACCTGTTTCGCTGTGTCGCGTGTTGTGGGGTAGCACGCTTCAATGTATCCGTCCAGAGCACAAACAATACAGTAGAAGTCGAGGGGGGATTGTCCAGGCGTCTTGGCAAACACGACGCTAATCAAGAAATCGATAGTCTGTTCGATTTCGTACCCCCACGTATACTGGTCGTGTGCTTCGTGGTGGATATAGCACCCCCCGTCTTTCATCCCTACGGCATACAAACATGATGGTAGTTCGACAATATCCGTGCGAAAAATATCGTTGAATTCGTCCCGTCCGATATGTAGCGGGTAGTGTTCAAATCTTTGAAATGGTCTGTAGTTGGCTTGCCACGACGACTCGATGGTATGTCTGGAACAGATAAGCGTGGAGTCGGGCATATCGATGTTTTCCAGCCGTTTCGTGGAGTCTTCCATGGAGGATCCAATACGAACTGTTTTCACGTTGCCTACAAAGTCGTGTAACAGCACTTCTATATCGTCAGGCCACCCCTCATTGCTCATTGTATCAATCCTCTTTGCAATGAGACAGAGCTTGTGCGAATGAACATACTCCGCCAGCACTTGTATACACAACGAGCCCTCATATTTACATAGATCGACTTCTATATTTTCCACCCGAAACATATTCTACACAGAGAGTAGATTATATCTTGAAAAGAAAATAGGTTTATATCGTTATTATTTTTTATATGTAGACTTCAAATAAATGGATCGAAAGTTTGTAGGCGTATTAGGTGCTGCCGTGGCGTCTGCTGCGGCCTATCTATGGTGGCAGTCCGATGACGATGAGGTAGTTATTGAGAAAGAGAGCTACGGATTGAAGGGGGATGATCCGAGCAGAGTCAAGCATTTAGTGGAGGATAGTTCCGACGAAAATGAAAGCGTGAGTTCTCTCAGTGGCGAGGATAGCGAAGACAGCGATGAGGAAGAAGATGATGACGACAACAGTGATGATGATACCGAGGAGGAAGGCGACAACGTTCCCGCTTCAAATACTCCTGTCAAGTCAAAGCCCCAGAAGAAACAGCCAAAGAACGAAAAAAACAAAAAGAACAAGAAGACAGATAATTAGGTAGTTAGTTAGGTAGGTAGTTAGGTGAAATGACATAATAATCGCGACAATACAATACAATACAATACAATACATCACGGGAAAACCGAGTGCTTAGCAGGGGGCACGACAAAGGGGACATGATTCGCGGTATACTCTGGCATAGCAATCTCCGCAGAAGTCGTGTCCGCAGCTCACGTCAATGTTGATTTTCTCTTCGTAGCAAACCGCACACTCGTGTAGATTGTTCAGTCGCGTGAACAGCGCCATCTTGTTGCTGTAGGAGAGGTACTCCTGGTCCTTGTATAGGACATCTAGACAGGCAACCGAACGGTTTCGCAGAGCTGGGAGCGTGGTGTTGTCTCGCACCTTCTCGAGTTGGAGAACCATCACCAAGTTGGTCTGCGACTTGACAAAGTCCTTGAACTGTTCCTGCTGAAAGGTGTGGTCTTCGAACCCGGTTGTCAGGTCGCGATCAAATACGTCGTCTGGATAATCATTTGCTTTGGCGATTTTCTCCTGTTCCGTCATCTTGACGAAGAACTCGCCCAGTTTGACTGTGTTGTGACAAGTCTTTGGATCCACCGTTGTACCAGCATACCAGAACAGCAGGGTCTTGGAGAGCGCGGCGGGGTCGTTGAGCATGGCTCCCATTTCGTAGTAGCAAATAGCCTTGTCTGCTTTCATTGCTCCGCAAAGACCCTTTTCGTATAGATCTCCCAGGTTATACATGGCGAACGTGTCCTCGCTGTTTTCAATAGCAGTAAGGTAGCACACTTCGGCTTCTTTGTATCTCCCCATTTCTTCGTAGACGATGGCCTCGTTATTTACATAGTCGTGACCTGGATCAATCAGTCGGGCTAATTCAAACTGATTCAGTGCCTTTTCACACTCTTCGTGGTCTCCGCAAGCAACAGTATTTTTTGCGTCGTATGCCAGGACGTATGCGAGCTGCTTGAGTCCGAGGAACCGCGAGAAGCGGAACGCGTCATCGGTCGTGGTCGGAGGCTCGTTTTCCTTGTTGTTTTCGTTGTTTTCGTTGTTTTCGTTGTTTTCGTTGTTTTCGTTGTTTTCGTTTTCAGATTGGTTCTGGGTTGTTGACTGGACAGGTACATTATTTACAGGTTCTGACGAATTGAAAAGCACCACGTCGTCTTCAATGAGGAAATTGTCGGGGTTGCGACGCAGACCACGCAAACCGGTATCCTCGGAATTCAGGTCGTCAATCAGGTTTGTTGGAACCATATTGTATTGCCTTGTCATGATGATGCTGATGATGATACAGGGTAGATTGTAGGTAGAAGATAGTGTAGATCTATCCTGTGATATGTATTTAACTACTTATTGGTATAGACCGCAATCGAAATCATTTTTTTACACGTCCGTGATGTGTAAAAAATACAATTAAAATCTATGGTCTATGTATATGTTGAGACTACTTCGCGTGCTTGCTGTTTTCGTCGCGGCGGCGGTTGTCCGCGCCGACACCACCTGTGTGACCGAGAAGGCAAACGGATGTGTAACCTTCAGTGTTGGGTCTGGAACTGGGTGTCAGTGGATGTGTAACTACTGTACCGAACATCTGGGAACACCCAATTACTATTTTACAGATGGGGTGTGTAGTTACCAGGAACCCTACGGGTGTGTAGGCAATCCTGTAGCGGGCAAGGAATACACTTGTTGTGCGAACTAATAACGGGACGAGTGTGATGGTGTATTATACGCTTATATGTGTAAAAAAGGATGTAACTACTAATTAAATGACAATTATTTATCATGTAATTGGTTTAGAAGGGTGCGGGCACCACGGATTGGAAGGCGTCGTCGATAACATTATCAAGAATCGCGTTGGTTACGTTAAAAAAGGACATTTAAACAACGTTCTCTTGCCAACGTGTAGAAATAGCAACAATCAAGATGAAAATACGTGGTTTGGATATAACGTGGAAGACTACTTAGAGGGTGAAAATTTTTTTATATATACTGACGACTCTTATCCATCGGGTGGTGATAGAGAGACCAAACGCCAAAAAAATATCGGAGAGATCTACAGGATACTCAATCGGTATGGAGAGGTGCGATTTCTTTATTTACAGAGAAACATCTACAACACCATTAACTCCCATCCGAACTTTGACGGAGATATCCTTACTCACACAGAAGTGTTGGTGGAGACGAAACACTACGTGGAATCTGAAATAGAAAAATTAAGACAAGCGGGTATTATGGTATATGACTTGAACTACGAAGACATAGACAATGCTGTTGGTCAACAAATTATCGCAGACTTCATAGACACTGACCTTGAAACGGTGAAGGCATCTGTTGATGCGCATTTTAAAAAATCCACCAAGGACTATACCCAGTTATTAGATGAAAAAACGATACGGGAAATGGCTGAAATAATCGGCAGGGGTCTCTGTCTCCCGCACCCTTCCCTCGCGGGGGTGGAGCCACATTTACACCATTAGACATATAAAACGCCGATTTTTAACCTATATTGTTTATGTTATCAAATATTATATTCCAATTAAAATTTGTATTCGTCCAATCATCATTTCCTTGTTGTGTATCCTGTAAATAATACACATATACATTATTTTGTATTAAATTATTAAAATCTATATTATTATATTTTGGAGGAATTACAATATGTAAAAAACAATTATTATTAGGATTTACATCACATAAATATTTCTTATAATCAGATATATCATCATTTGTAATTATATAACCGTCTGTAAATTGATGGTCTAAACAATGTATCATATGTATACTGTCGTCACTATTTATTAAATTTTTTAATCTATCTAATCTTCTATTATATTTTAGTATAAATTCGTCCATATAATCCATATAATCTATTTTTGATGGAAAATCGTGAACGGATATCATTTTAAAATCAATACATTCTATTTTATGGTAAGGCTCAAACCAAGATTTTCCTGGCATAAAAATTGCTTTATCAGTAAATTTTGCTTTAGATATAAGTTCTTCATTATTTATATTT
>Ga0115550_1001835_pt1 | contig 15371 bp, 22 predicted proteins | sample COGITO_mtgs_1005_FD_87177 | JGI IMG/M metagenome (GOLD analysis project Ga0115550, IMG submission 87177) | Pelagic marine microbial communities from North Sea - COGITO_mtgs_100511 | ecosystem: Environmental > Aquatic > Marine > Epipelagic | place: Germany:Helgoland, sampling site Kabeltonne... | reverse complement strand
TGACTACCCGCAATCCCGTGGGTAGACTTATCCCAGACAGGAGATTCTCATGGGTACTACAACTTTTTCCGGCCCAATTAAAGCCGGTACGATCAAAAACACCACAGGCACAACCGTAGGTTCAGACGTTGCAAACGTTGGTTTCGTGGATATGACGCAAGCGACGGGGAGTGTACTCCAAGCGGACATCGTCGCAGACACAAACACCAATATAGTAATCCCAGCATATTCCGCAATACTAAGCATAACTACCCTAAGTAGCGCAGTGAATACTGGCACCAATACAGGTATAGAAATAGGCACTGTAGACTCTGCTGGAGTTGTCACTACTTCGGCATTAGTTGGCGGCATGACGCTACCAGCGTTAGGTTGGAAAAACGCTACACCATCTAATAATGTAGGCAGAATCGCGCTTTGGCAAAACACAGGAGCGGAAGATTTACGAGTCACCCTCAAGGCTGTTAACACGGGCAGTGGAGCGTTCCGAGTGTATATCCAATACGCGCAGGCCCTCAACGCTCCCGCCAACCCGTAACCTATGGTATGGGTATTTCCGCAGATGTTGTCTCTAGGTCAGCAGTAACGCGTGACGTTGTTACTAACAACGCAGTGTCCGATGGAGGAGAGGGCGGGGTTACACTCGCCGCTCGTCTAGGCACATTTACGGCTTCTCAGTCGGACACACCTCCAGATAATACGGCGACAGAATCATTTAAACTGCGAAATGCTCTTTTAGACTACACTAACCAATACCCTGTCGGACAGATGTATAACGCTATTCCTCGCCAAGGGTTTGAGGATCGTACTATAGAGCTTAGTGGACTCACAGAAGTGTTTCAGTGGAAACACATGGGGCGTATTTTTACGAACGGCAGTGACTTCCAAATCGCGTTGCCCCACAACTTTCAAGACACGACTTTCCCGTACCCCACATTGCCTATTGGTGGGGGGTTGCAAGAGAGGGTTTGGAACTTATTTGGGGTTGGTAATTACGGATTTTTAAATAAGAACAATTCAATGGACTTCACTGCTCCATACCTTGTTATGAATGCCACCACAACGCAACAAGCGACGTTAAACGCACTTAGCAGCACTGCATGGCAAGACTACAACCCTTGGGACAGTTCAAATGATTCAGTTAGAGACCAGATGTGGATACGCCACGAATGGTCACAAGTTGTGCCTATTCTGGACGACACGGACATTGCCGCTGGGGGGTCGCTAACAGTAGGCGCACAAATAAGATTTCCCCTAAGAGATAAAATACGACCTAAAAGTTTTGCAGGGTTCTATGTTTCATGGGAGTACGGTATATCGACAAGCCGGAAAGTGTCTGTAGATTATGTAGTGTTTGCGGACACCGCAGAATACGCAAACAGCGCCGCGCTTGATCTAAAACAGGGTACCCTATCAGGGAATTCTAGGGCGATCTACAATAATTTTTGGGGGATAAAAGCGAACAATGAGTTTGCCGCAAATAGTCCCCCGAGCATGACAGATAATACGGCTAATACTGTACTAACCGAACGAGCTTTCTTAGCACAAAGCGACTACCGTTCTTTTGACGAGGTTGAGGTCAGTATTCCCGTACCTGCGGGCTACACAGGCACATCTGCGGTAGACCCCGAAGTTAAAATAGCTTTTTATTACGCCGAAAACATGGAGTATATGACCCCAGACCAACAAGTAGCTGTGACTAGTCTGTCGGTGGGGACAAAATACGCCGTAGCAGTTGTAGGTACTACTACTCAAACAGATTGGTTGGCTATCCGAGGAGAAACTGTCGGGCCAGATGAAAATGCTACTGATATAGAACTTAACGGTGTGTACACTGTTAAAGAGGTGGGAGACACTGATTGGGCTACTTTTGTAGGGGCATCTGACCCCACTCCCACAGTCGGCGACGCTTTCAGAGCTATACGAGCGGGCACACCAAGCGACGGAACCGGAGTTGTGTCTGTAAGTGGTACTATCATAGGAACGGTTTTTGTGGCCGCTGCTACAGGTACAGGTACAGGTACAGGCAACCCACTTACTGGCTCTTACGAGTTTTTTAGTCCTTTCGTAGAGTATACAGCCCCATAAACGAGGAAAAAACATGTCACTAATATATCAACAAGACGGCAGTGTCGCCGCAACTAAGACGTTACGTTTTCTAGTGCGCGACGGTTCTAGTGCAGGCAAAGTTGCCATGTACTCTAGTCTAAACGCAGGTACTAACGCAGCAATAAAAGTGTTCGACGGCGTCAATTTTGTGGCCTACACAGTTGGAGGTACGGCGGTTGTATTGGACGGCAACACTAACGTTGCTGTTATTCAAGGGCCGGGTGAGTTCGAGGTGCTTATAACCGCAAGTAGGCCGTTTAGTATGTACGCGTCACTACCCGCCAGTATCAGAAAGATCAGTGGGTTTTAGTCATGCGCCGTTACTACGCCTCAGGCGGTAAAGTAAAAGGCTCTGGCATGAAAGGTATGAGCCAGAAGAGTGGGGACAAGCGTCCTACCAAGTCTGGCGCCGGCATGACAGCTAAAGGGGTGGCTAAGTACCGCAAAAACAACCCCGGAAGTAAGTTGAAGACAGCGGTTACAGAAGACAAGCCTACTGGCGAACGAGCGGGACGCCGAAAGTCGTACTGTGCTAGGTCAGCAGGACAAATGAAGCAGTTTCCAAAAGCTGCTAAAGACCCTAACTCTAGGCTACGCCAAGCTAGAAAACGTTGGAAATGTTGAGGTGATATTATGAAAATGAAACAGAAAGAATCTCAAGAATATATGATGGGCGGTTCCGTTAAGAAGTATATGGACGGCGGGAAAGTAAACAAGGGTAAGAAATATAAGCAGTCTGTTCGTGGGGCCGGTTGCGCTACGCAGGGTGTTCGTAACGCCAAAATGAGGTAGGGACATGCGCCGTTATTACAAAGTCAGTAAATGTGCCCCGTGTTCTCACAAAACAAAGAAGATGAAGGAAGGTGGCCCAGTAAAAGACGCGTGTTACAAGAAGGTAAAGGCGTCTTATAAAGTGTTCCCGTCCGCGTACGCTTCTGGGGCTATCGCTAAATGCCGTAAGAAGGCAGCTAAGTAATGCGTCGATATTACAGCTCTGGAGGTAAAGTCGCTAAGACCGAGAAAGGCGCTAGTCTACGACGCTGGTTTAAAGAAGACTGGAAGGATGTTAGCACTGGGAAGGCTTGTGGTAGGAAGAAAGGTGACGGTAGAGGTACACCGTACTGCCGTCCGTCTAAACGAGTATCCGCTAAAACGCCAAAAACTTCTGGTGAGATGTCGAGTACGGAAAAGAGCAAGAAGGTTAGAGAGAAGAAAAGTTTAGGGCAACCAGCGGGAAAACCGCGCAGAGTGTCATCTCTCAAGAGAGGTAACAAATGAAAGGCGTTAAACACTATACTCGAAGCGGTGATTTACATGTTGGGGGAACCCATAAGATGTCTGATGGTAGTCTTCATTCAGGCAAGTCCCACGGCAAAACTAGTGTAAAACTGTTTCATTACGGCGAACTATCCGAAAGAGCCAAAAAGAAAGCAAAGACACGGTGGAATAAATAATGGCAACTTCAGATACTACAGCGTTTGATATGGATTTTACGGAGATCGCGGAAGAGGCGTGGGAACGCGCTGGCCGTGAGATGCGTTCAGGTTATGATCTACGTACCGCCCGACGCTCCATGAATCTAATGACTATAGAGTGGCAGAACCGTGGGATAAACCTATGGACTATTGACGAGGGGGTAATTCCCCTAACTGTTGGGGTAGGGCAGTATTCGTTACCCGCCGACACTATCGACCTACTAGAACAAGTTATACGCACGGACGCTAACACGTCCAACCAACAAGACCTTACTATCAACCGAATCAGTGTGAGTACGTATTCGACTATTCCGAACAAAGTAACTCAGGGTAGACCTATCCAAGTATGGGTGGAACGCTTACGAGACAACCCCCGTGTAAACGTGTGGCCTTTGCCGGACAGAGCGGGGTACGTGTTTAAGTATTACCGTATGCGGCGCATACAAGACGCGGGAGACGGCAGCAACACAGCGGACATGCCGTTTCGATTCCTACCTTGCTTAGTAGCAGGGTTAGCTTATTTTATATCCATGAAAGTCCCTGAACTAGCTCCTCGGATCGAGATGCTAAAAGCTGTGTATGAGGAACAGTTTGCTCTCGCAGCAGGGGAAGATCGTGTGAAGACTTCAGCGCGGTTTGTCCCCGCCGCCAATAGAGCCTAACCGTGGCTAGGCGATTTGCCGCAGGGAATAGAGCGTTTGCGTTTTGCGACGTTTGTGGACTTCGTTACAAACTGAAGGAGTTACGTGACCTCGTTGTTAGAGGGCGGACTACCTCGGTAAAGGCTTGTGTTACTTGTTGGAACCCTAGCCACCCGCAACTTCGCCTAGGTGAGCTTCCTGTTGACGACCCACAATCTTTACGTAATCCTAGGCCCGACCAAAGTTTAGTTTTAGGGGGAGATAGAAGCGCCCGTACGATACAATGGGCGTTCAATCCTGTTGGGGGTGTAAACGAGAGTCTAGTACCAAACACACCAAACAGGCTAGTCGTTTCAGTCGCGGTGGGCACAGCCACAGTAGAGATAACCTAATGAATTATGCCGAGCTGGTTACAGCCATAGAAGACACAGTAGAGAATAGTTTTAACGCTGACCAAGTAGAGCGGTTTGTGCAGCAAGCGGAGACGCTTATACTCAATACCGTACAGATACCTGCATTACGTAAAGTAGACACTGGCCCACTGACGATAAATCAAAGAACGTATACGTTACCTGTTGATTTTTTGTACACTTACAGCCTAGCGATTGTCAACAACGGACAAACGTCTTTCTTACTAAACAAAGACGTTAACTTCCTGAGTGAGGCATACCCAACTGTATCAGGGACAGGCGTACCCAAACACTACGCTTATTACAGCGAGACGCAACTAGCGTTCGGCCCTACCCCTAATGCCGCGTTTGTATTAGAGCATAGCTATGGACATTACCCGCCGTCTATTGCGGGGAGCGACAAAACTGCTACTACAACAAGCTGGTTGGGAGACAACTTCTCTCCTGCGCTGTTTAACGGGTCGTTAGTAGAAGCTGCTAAATTCTTACAAGAAGATCCCGACGTTGTAGCTTCCTACGAGAAAGCCTTTGTCCAAGCTATGCAGTTATTGAAAAACTTAACCGACGGGCGCTTACGACAAGACGCGTATCGGTCTGGGCTTTATAGACAGGAGGCAGGTTAATGGCTATCGTACAAGGCGCGTGCACAGCGTTTAAGCTAGATATGGTTAAGGGAGATGTTGACTTAGACACAGACACCCTGAATATAGCCCTATACACTAGCGATGCTACGTTAAATGCAGACACGACGGTGTACATAACCGCCGACGAAGTGGTGGGTACAGGGTACGACGCGGGGGGAAAACCCCTAACAGTGACAACCCCAACGACTTCCCAAGGGGTAGTTATTGTTGATTTCGCTAACGTTGTGTGGGATACAGTGTCCATAACAGCGCGAGGAGCCTTAATATACAATGTCACTAACGCAAATAGAGCCGTGGCAGTTCTGGACTTTGGTATAGATAGGGTGAGTGACGCAGCTAATTTCACCGTTACCTTTCCAGAAGCCACGGTAGACAGTGCAATTATACGAATTGAATAGGTAGAACAATGGCAACAGCATACACAGATTTACTTAGACTCGCGCTCCCTGTCCAAGGGGAACTTGAAGGTTCTTGGGGCGACGCCGTAAACGCTCAAATAACCTCTATGATAGAGCAGGCTATTGCTGGGCGCGTTTCTATTGCGCTAACAAGTACTAGCGACGTTACATTGGGTACAAGCGACGGAGCTACCGACCAGTCGCGTCCAGCAATACTGAACTTCACAGGCACTCCGGGCGGCGCGGTAAACATCATCTGCCCGACCAAATCGAAGACGTATGTAGTCAGCAACAACACTAACCAGACAATTACTGTAAAGACTTCCGGCGGTACGGGGCAAGCTATAACAGCGGGCACTTCCGCGCTCGTGTCTTGTGATGGTACAAATGTCATCGCTAGTGCGGCTACGACTGCACAAGGCGTTAAAGCAGATAATGCACTACCTACAACGGGTGGAGCGATGACTGGGCCTATTACAACGAACAGCACGTTCGACGGTGTAGACGTAGCTGCGAGGGATGCTGTCCTGACCACTACCACAACTACAGCGGATAATGCCCTACCTGAAGCCGATGTAGACGCGGACATTAAGACGTTAGTTCTACCTGCAAGTACAACAATTAGCTCTTTCGGTAAGGATTTAGTCGGGGACGCAGATGCAGGTGTAGCTCGTGGTACTTTGGGTTTAGGGTCATCAGCGACCACAGCTTCTAGTGCGTATGCTACGGCTGCACAAGGCACTAAAGCGGATAATGCCCTACCTGAAGCCGATGTAGACGCGAACATTAAGACGTTAGTTCTACCTGCAAGCACAACAATTAGCTCTTTCGGTAAGAGCCTAGTCGATGACGCAGATGCAGGTGCAGCCCGTACTACTTTGGGTTTAGGGTCATCAGCGACCACAGCTTCTAGTGCGTATGCTACGGCTGCACAAGGCACTAAAGCGGACAATGCACTACCTAAAGCGGGCGGGACGTTAAGCGGGAATCTAACCGTTAATGCTACAACAGACACCGACAACTTAAAGATTAACAGTGCACAAGGCTCCGACGGTCAGGTATTAACATCTACAGGCTCCGGAGTTAATTGGGAGGATGTTCCCGCGGGTACTGCCTACACCGCAGGAAGTGGTATAGCTGTCAACTCATTTGTCATATCTAACACTGCGCCTGACCAGACTGTCACTCTTACAGACGGCACAGGTATAACCACCAGTGGTACGTACCCCGACTTTACAATAACCAACTCCTCGCCTGATCGAACTGTCTCTCTTACAGGCACAGGGGGCACAACCGTTACTGGCACTTACCCCAACTTTACTGTTGATAGTTCTAGTACCACTTACACCGCGGGGACTGGGTTATCACTAAGTGCGGGAAATGTGTTTGCTAACACTGCGCCTGACCAGACTGTCATTCTTTCAGCTAGTACAGGTATAGGTATTGGCGGAACCTACCCCAGCTTTACAATAACCAACTCCCAACCTGACCTGACTGTCTCTCTTACAGGCGGCACAGGTATAACCACTAGTGGTACGTACCCTAACTTTACAATAACCAACTCTGCTCCGGGCGGGGAGACGTTAGCGCAAACATTGGCCGTTGGTAGCACCACTGGCGGCAACGACCTAACTGTCTCTACGGGGGACGCCATACTAAGCCCCGCCAATTCTAACCTTGTTATTCAAGGTGCGGGTACTACGGATAACTATGTTCAGTTTGGCGCGGGGGGTGAGTTTGAGATCGCTGTTACTGGTACGGGTGCAGGCAGTCGAGTAGATTTATCGGAAAGAAACGTTGGAGTTTCCCCTTTAGCCATTAACGGCAGGGATATAGAACTTAACACGGCACTTGAAAGCGGCACTGTTGGGCAAGGTCTGATAGTGTTATCGGGCAGTACATCTACTAGTATACGAATATCCTCTACTGATACGGGTTTGACCGCTGAGGGTATTACAGCGTTTAACGCTAATGGTGCGGGCAACGAAGGAACGGATTGGTGTTGGATGCAAACGGGTAACGCTAACAAGGCTAACGCTCCTGTCAGTGCTGCGAGCGAATCGGGCGGCGTCATTACGATCACACTAGCTCGGCCCCTTTCTGGGAATAACGTCCCTACGGCGGGGGACGAGTGCGCGTTAGGGCAGGAAGTTCTCAACCGAATGCTCCGCAACAGCTCCACTAGCGGCGGGATACGGCTTTATGGAGGTTCCATAGAAGCTATTGGGAGTACAGTAAACGATTATAATGCACAAATCAGTGGTGGAGGGTTACTCCTCTCCGGCACGTCCAGTAACGTAAACATTGGCATAACCAATAACACCCAAGCAATAGCGTTTACACAAGTTAATCAAGCGGACGCTACTTCTAGCATAGCTATGAACGTAAGAGAAGTAGTCGTAAAAGGTGTGTCTAGTGCTGGCCCTTCTGCGAGTGTAAAACCCGCGAACCTAACGGCTTCCCCTACTATTGTAGTAACCGCCTCGAACACGATAACAGCCGCGGATATGGCTAGCTATCGAGGCAAACGGGTGGTCTTTAAGGGTACCCCTGCGGGGGCATCTGCGGTGGCTCTCCCGCTGGTACAGCCTACGTCGGGAAGTTTCCTCGGGACAGCTTTCTGTTTGCTGGGAGACACTTGGCAAATCACTAACGCAAACACCGGCCCACGAGCGTTTACTTTTACCGTGCCTACCTTTGCGTCTGTTATATGGATTAAAGAAGATGGCAGCGGGCCTACCGTTATCACCGCCGGGAATACTTTTGTTGTTGGTCGTGGGTCTGTAGCGGAGATAGTAGTGGTAGATGACACATCCGAGGCAACAGTTTTTACATTAACCGGAACAAGCATATCTTAACCAACCAAGAGGCAGTACTTATGAAATATTTAATTCTTATCGCAGCGTGTATCCCAGCTCTAGCTCTGGGCCAAAGTTTAGAAGAAACCGGCACATTGCACCGCTGGGACTACGTTGACCTAATTATGGGCGTATTGTCTACAATGGGCGGTGGCGCAGCATTAGCAGCGTATGTGCCTGTAAAGGTACAAAAAGCTATCCCCGGCGTCCGAATGCTGATTAACTTCGTTGGACAAAACTTCCGTAACGCGAAGAATAAGGAAGACTAATGGATCTGACAGAAGTAGTTGGCATGGCGACAGCCATAGTTGTCGCTCTTTCAGGAGGTATGGTCATGCTCTGGAAGAACAATCACGACACCGTACAGGCTAGGATCAAACGCGCTGAAGAGAAGTTAGATGAGTGCGAGTACAACCACAAAGAGGCCAACACGGAGCTAATTAAGCTCTCAGAACGTGTCGGCAATCTTGAAGGTATGGCAAAACTAATCCGAAACACCCCCAATGCCTAAGCGTGACGAATCAGTTATAATTGCTAGGCGTAATAAATCAATAGCGGAGCAAATTGATGAGATCAAAAATAACCGCGAGCTTGGTATGCGTAGGGCTTACCATAGCTCTGTCCTCGCCGAGCTTGAGCGCCGAAACAAATACAAAACTAGTTTTTACGTACACCCCTCCAACGACGAGGATTGACGGAACTCCCCTACCAGCGGGTGAAATTGCTGGCTACGAGTTAATTGGTGGCGGGTTGTTCGCTGAAATATCAAAGGATGTTAGTGAGTACGAGGCTTTAGACTACACACTACCAAGGGAGGGCGCTTGTTTTTCGTTAATCACGAAAGACACATCAGGTAATCGGAGCGAGCCTACTGAGACCTGTATCCCTGCCCTACCGAATCCACCAGTACAGTTCACTGTAACAATACAGTAGGTATAAAAAATGGCGCAGCCGACAGTTTTAACAACAAATACAGGGGTTATCCAGTGCGGGGATGATCCTTTTTTGGGTTCTACAACATTCACCAAAACCGGCTTGTCGATAGAAGCGGGAGCAAAAACCGTTATTATTGTTGCGGCGCTTACATCGAACGCAAAAAGCATAACTGATATTACATTTAATGATGGCGTTTCAGATGTTCCAGTTGTTGCGACTTTCCCCTTTGTTAGAGCGTCAAACGAAACAAAGCCAAGAAATGCAAACAGGGCAGTTGTTTTTGATCTAACTAACTCAGGCGCAAGCAGTTCAGCGTCAATAACTGTAACCAGCGACACAGCGCACAACTACGAAATGTTAATTTATGCTTTATACACCGATGGTTTTTTACAGTCAGCGTATACAGACTTGAGTTACGGCAATACCTATGATTTTAACGTTTACAACCCAAACCATAAAAACAGCAAGACAGTTGCAATCAGTCTAAAAGATGATGATAACGGGGGCGATGTTGAAACAGTATCGGTTGGCGCAAATGCTAGTGTTGTTACACAGTTGACATCAATAGCGGGGGTAACCGGGGCGCTCGACGTTGCTTTCGCAGCTATTCAAACAACCGACAGCGTTGAGGATGCGTTTTATACATACGAATTAAGAAACGCCGCAAATGATGGTTTGGGTACTCCGGAATATTGTGCAAATTTTACATTTCAAATATCTTCACAACGAGAACCATTTCAGGGCAGCACACCTGAAGGCGTTATATCAAGAGGAATTATCTCCTAATGACCCAGTATAAATATTTCAAAACTGAAGAGTTTACCTGTAAAGAAACAGGGGAGAACCGAATACAAGAAGATTTTGTCCGCGCTCTAGACGATTTACGGGAGGCGTGTGGGTTTCCCTTTGTCATTAACAGCGGGTATCGAAGCCCCGAGCACAGTGCTGAGCGCAACAAGGCAAGTGGTGGGGGTACGCATACGAAAGGTATTGCTGCGGATATTGCAGTCGCCAACGGCAACCAACGATTTGTTATAGTACAGAAGGCTCTCGAACTAGGTTTTAGCGGTATCGGGGTGGCTAAAACATTCATCCACGTAGACATACGTACGGAGACTCCCGTTATCTGGAGTTACTAATTCATGCCACTAAAGAAACTACAATTTACCCCCGGAATAAATAGGGAGGTAACTTCAACAACCAATAACCTAGGCTGGTACGACTCCGATAAGGTACGGTTTCGTAGTGGATACCCAGAAAAAATTGGTGGTTGGCAGCGGATTTCCTCTAACAGCTTTTTAGGGGTGTGCCGTTCGTTGTTCCCGTGGGTCACACTAAACAGCGTCATATACATAGGCACAGGCACCAACATAAAGTTCTATGTGGCTAGCGGTGGTGTGTACTACGACATTACCCCCGTACGGCATACGACCGCCGCAGGGGATGTAACTTTTAGTGCGACTAATGGGTCGTCTGTATTGACTGTGAATGATACTAACCACGGGACTACGCAAGGCAGTTACGTGACGTTTTCAGGAGCTACTGGACTTGGAGGTAATGTAACAGCCGCTGTCTTAAATGTTGAATACGCGGTCTTGGAAGTGCTAAGCGTTAACAGCTACACAATACAGTTAAGCGTTACAGCTAACTCTAGCGATACAGGTACTGGCGGGGCTAGTACTGTTGGGGCGTATCAAATAAATATTGGCACTGAATCGGCTGTAGCTCAAAGTGGTTGGGGTGCGGGGCCGTGGGGTCTTGGGGGTTGGGGTGTTGGTCTAACTAGTACCGTAGAATTACGTCTGTGGAGCCAATCCAACTTTGGGGAAGACCTACTTTTTGGCCCTAGAGGGGGAGGAATATATTGGTGGGACGCTAGCGTGACCCTACCTCTTGAGCAGCGTGGAGTCTTAGTGGCGGATGTCGTCGGTGCCGAATCTGTACCTACAGTGCAAAATAGAATCTTAGTGTCGGATAACCGGTTCGTCTTTTGTTTCGGGGCTAACGTTCAAGGCGATATAGCTATAGACCCGATGTTTATTAGGTGGTCAGACCAAGAGGATTTTCTAAACTGGACTCCGGCAGCGACGAACCAAGCAGGTTCTCTCCGTTTAGGTAGGGGTTCAGAGATAGTAACCGCCTTGCAATCTCGTCAAGAATTATTGGTGTGGACAGATATTGCGCTGTACACGCTACAGTACCAAGGAGCGCCTATCGTATGGAGTTCGCAGCTTCTCGATAGCAACACCTCTATAATTGGGTACAACGCCGCAGTCGCTGGGGCTAACGGGGCGGTCTATTGGATGGGTCGGGATGAATTCTACTCCTATAACGGTACTGTGGAACCTCTACCTTGTTCAGTAGAGCGATATGTTTTTGACGACCTAAACCAAGACCAAACGGAGCAGATATTTAGCGGGACGATTAACGCCTTCTACGAGGTATGGTGGTTCTATTGTTCATTAAGTAGTTCGACCGTAGACCGATACGTCGTGTACAACTACGCGGAGAAGGTGTGGTACTACGGGTCGTTAGCGCGTACTGCGTGGGCGGATTCAGGACTTAGACGCAACGCGATAGCCGCCACCTATAGCAACAATTTGGTTGACCATGAGGTAGGTAACGACGACGCAGAGGGCGGAGTAATAACGCCTATATCTGCCTATATAACCTCTTCGGATTTTACCGCGGGTGATGATGATAGGTTTAATCTAGTCAATCGTGTGTTGCCTGATGTAACCTTTACAGGATCTACCGCCGCAGCTCCGTCTGTAGATATGACACTATACGGTATGAAAGACTCAGGATCAGGTAGGAACGATCCACTATCAGAGAGCGGCAAATCGTCTGGCACGACAACACGTTCTGCTACAGCCCCTGTTGAAGCGTTTACTAGACAAATTAACTTGCGCGTACGTGGTAGGCAGATGTCGCTAAAGTTAGAGTCCAGCACCGCAGGGACTAGATGGCAGTTAGGGTCTCCTAGGTTTGATATGCGCCCCAGCGGTAGGAGGGGGTAATGCCTATAGGCAATCAAGGACGGTTCAGCGCCCCAGCGTTACCCGTCCCCCCAAAGGAGTATAATCAGACCTCGTTTTCCCGGTTTAATAACCTCCTACGAATATATTTTAACCAGCTAGATGCTGCACTGAGAAACGCTATGGCTGCACAAGAACCTTATGAACTACAAGTGGCCAAGGGGCAAGTTGTCGGGGCCAGCACTGTAAACAAGTTTGGGGCGAACCCAGACGTAGGTTCATCGGCGGAAGAAACTATCTGGGCAAACGGGGGAAACATAACGTGGCCTGCGGCTGCGTTTACCGCTTACATAGTTAGTAGTGACGCAGCAGATACAAGTGCAGGTACGGGTGCAAGGACAGTGACGGTATCGGGGCTTGATGCAGACTACAAAGACAAAACTGTTTCAGTGACACTCAATGGCACATCGGCTGTAGCCATATCAGGTACATGGTTACGTATAAACCGAGCGTTTGTAACATCTTCAGGTACAGGCGGCGGGGCTGCGGGCACTATAACGATACAGGACGTGGGAGCTACGGTCGTATATGCTAACCTCGGCTTGGGCAACCAGACGCAGATGGCGGTGTACACAGTCCCTGCGGGACATACGCTATACGTAGACCAGCTAACGTTCACTGCCGCAGTATCTATAGGTGCTAATTCTGCTGTTGTTAAGTTGAATACTCGGGACTTCGGCTCCAACACGTTCCGCACAAGGTATATAGCCGATTTACAGAGCGGGGATCTAATAAACTCGTTACAATACCCACTAGCGTTACCGGAAAAAACGGACATAGAAGCTAGAGCAGTAATGTCCGCCGGAACTGCATCCATAGCGGCATTTTTTGATGGGGTGTTAATTGCAAACTAAAGTACAGCCAATCGACAGCAAAGAGAAGTTGTTGTCTGGGCCGAACTTACTGGCCGAGTATTTTGCTAAAGTTGGGGAAGCCAACAACAAATCCTCAGCAGATATGGCTCCCGCGATGCAGAAGGTAGCGTTAACCGCGCAAGCCCCTAACGCCGATTACGTGCAGATAGGCAACACCGCTTTCCTAGGTGTTATGGGGACTAAGAAAGGTGCCGGACGAGTTATGGTGAGCGTGTACAACGTGGACACCGTGGACAACTTTATAATAAACCTACTGAAGTACAACAACTATATGTTGGATAAAAATATTTCAGAGGCGTTTTTTGTGTTTGGGAATTATAACTCTCTAGGCAAGATAGTGAATATGGCCGGCAAGATCATCCAAGGTCTCGGGGGTAACGCCGTGTTAGCTAAGGGGAAGGACTCTACGCAAGCATCCGTACTAATATCCCCTACTAAAGAAAAAATACCCTCAGAAAACATACCCAAACTCGGCGCGTTAATGAATAAATACAGGAATGGGTTGGCGGAATTACGTGAGGCTGCCCAATGAGCACTATTGTACGTGCAGGAAAAGTTAGCGACGTAGCTGCTATATATAGGCACATAGGGCAGTTTCACCAAGAGTCCCCCAAATACTCAAAGTTCCCCCTTGTTGAAGACAGGATGCGCGAGTTTCTAGTACGGGCGGTACTTAAAGATCGAGCCTGTGTGTACGTAGCTGAGAATGCCGACGAGGGGATAGTGGGAGTCATCGTCGGGGTTGTGGAGAAACAATTCTTTAGCGACTACTTAATACTATCTGACGCATTTTGGTATGTCGCCCCGCGGCACAGAAGCACTGGTGTAGGCAAGAAAATGATAGCCCCGTTTATCGCTTTTGGTGAGTCTATGAAGTGCGGCGATATTCTTATAGGAACTACTACAAACATACTCCCAGAAAGAACTGGAGCGGCTTTAGAGAAACTAGGCTTTTCTATGCTGGGTACTGTGTACTCTTACGGCGGGGGAGAGTAGTTATGTGTGGCGGGAAGCTCGGCGAGTTGACAGGGTTAGACGACAGTTTTATTTACCGAGGGTTTAAGTCTTTTGAAGAAGAGGTATTCGATGAGTTTCTCGGATTAGGTGGAGTATATGACGCTGTTCAGGACGTAGGCGATGCCTTTGGTGGGGCAATAGAAGACGTATACGAGTTCCAACAAGATTTATTTGAAGACGTATTGCTCAAGCCCGTTGATTGGGTTGTTGATGGTGTTGAGTGGGCGAATGAAGAAATACTGGAACCCGCAGTTTCGTGGGCGTACGAAGAAGTAATAAAACCTGTTGGTGACTTTACCGAAGGTTTCGTCAAAGGATTGGCAGACGACCCACTTGGATCGTTAGCTAAGATAGCCGCTATAGCGACGGGAAACGTTTGGATGCTCCCTCTCATATCCGGCGCACAGACAGCGATTAACGGAGGGGACTTCGGCGACGTTTTGACAACTGTAGCAACCGGATACTTAACCCAAGGCGTTGGAAGCTACTTCGGAGATGTGACTGGGGAATTTATTAGTGGTTCGGGGTTAGGAGACGCTATAGGGCAGGGAGCGACGGACTTTATAGGGACAGTAGTAGGGCAAGGAGTAGCTGGTGCAACAACTGCGGTTGTCTACGGGGAAGACCCGCTTGACGCTTTTATAAACGGCGGGCTGACTGCTGCGGTAGGTGCAGGACTAGGGTTTATAGCAGAGAAAACCGGTTTTAACGGCAAGTTTAACCAACCCAAGACAAACGCAAACGGGGACGTGATAGGGACAGACGGGAACGTAATACAGTACCCTCCACCTGCGGGGTCTAGCGTTAAACCTGCTATGGAGCTTAAACCTCTTCCGCAAGCTGCACAAAACATGATAGGCGCGACTATATCCGCAGAGTTACAAGGGCGGGACGTAACTGCGGCGGAGCTTAACAACGCCCTAGCCAGAGGTATAGTAACAACAGAACTAGTCGGGGGTGGGTTAGAAAAGTT
>Ga0115550_1001833_pt1 | contig 15383 bp, 15 predicted proteins | sample COGITO_mtgs_1005_FD_87177 | JGI IMG/M metagenome (GOLD analysis project Ga0115550, IMG submission 87177) | Pelagic marine microbial communities from North Sea - COGITO_mtgs_100511 | ecosystem: Environmental > Aquatic > Marine > Epipelagic | place: Germany:Helgoland, sampling site Kabeltonne... | reverse complement strand
TTGCAAAAGAATGTAGTCGATTTTCAAAAAACAACTACGAAATTATTTTATGGACTAAAGAGTTTACAGATTGGCATGAAGATTTTGCACCTAATGAAGAGCTCGCCAAAACTATGGATCTTCATAATAATTATATTGGCAGGGAGATGTTTTTAAACACAACCCATAAAGATTACATACAATGGATACCCTTTGTGAAAAAACAATTACAACAGGCCGTTTTAATAGTTTCTGTAGAAGATGTTGTAAACTATCCAACGCAATTAGTGTATCTTGAAAGCTAAAAGGAATGATTAGAAATTAGTTAAAAATTAAAAAATGCCTCATTTTATAGTAGATTGCACAGAGAAAATATTAGAATTAAAAGACCCAAAAGAACTCATAGGAGAAATTTTTGAGACGGCTTTTTCTACCGGTCTTTTTAAAAGAGATGCTATTAAAGTTCGTTTAAACCCTTTTAAATATTCTTTGGTATTGGGAGGAGATTCAGATTTTATTCATGTATTTGGTAATATTATGGAAGGAAGAACAGAAGAACAAAAAATATTCCTCTCCAAAGAAATTGTCTCAAAATTAAATCAATTATTTCCAGAGGTGCCAGTTATCTCAATAAACATAAGAGATTTTGAAAAATCGTCTTACATTAATAAAACGATGCTTTAAAAGAGATGATAAAAGCAGTTTTTAAAGGATGTGCCGCTTACTTTGAAGCCTATGAGATCATATCTCGTTTAAAGCTTTGGAAATTCTTTGCGATTCCTATGCTTATCAGCTTGGTTGTATTTTTATTAATTGTGTTTGTATCCTATGCTTTTTCTGATGCTATTGGGAGTTATATTGCTAGTTTTTGGACTTGGGATTTTGGGAAGGAAACTTTTAATACTATTAGCAGAGTATTTAGTGGTTTACTAATTGTACTGATCGGTTTTATTACTTTTAAGCATATTGTTATGGCACTTTCTGCTCCTTTTATGGGGCCAATTTCTAAGAAAATAGAAGATGATTTTAGAGGAGTGGTTTCGCACGTAAAAACAACTTCATCTTCGGGTCTTTTACGAAGAGGAATAAAGATTAGTAGTAGAAACTTATTCAGAGAACTGCTATTATCAATTCCAATTTTATTGTTGGGGTTTATCCCTGTGATTGGATTGTTTTCGGCAATCTTATTATTTTTAATGCAAGCGTATTTCGCTGGTTTTGGAAATATGGATTATACCTTAGAAAGATATTTTAGCTATCAAAAAAGTATTCTATTTGTAAAGAAAAATAGAGGAGTAGCCATAGGCAATGGGCTTGTATTTATGTTGTTTTTATTGATCCCTTTTATTGGAGTTATTTTAGTACTCCCTTTTTCTGTAACAGCAGCAACAATAGCAACAGTTAAATTAATGAACGAAGACTAAAGCAAGTATGAAAGATCAGTTTTATAAGCATATAGAAAACTTACAAGATAGTATTACTTCTAAAATAGAAGAAGTTGATGGCCTTGCAAAGTTTAAAGAAGATATTTGGCAACGACAAGAAGGTGGTGGCGGAAGAACTCGTGTCATTGAAAACGGTGCTATTTTTGAAAAAGGAGGCGTTAATATTTCAGCTGTACATGGAGAATTACCAGAGGTATTAAGAAAACAATTTAATGCAGACGAAGGTACTTTTTTTGCCTGTGGATTAAGTTTGGTTTTACACCCTATTAACCCAATGATTCCAACAGTTCACGCAAATTGGCGATATTTTGAAATGTATGATACAACAGGGAAAATGGTCACGCAATGGTTTGGTGGAGGGCAAGATTTAACACCTTATTATTTGTTTGATGAAGATGCTATTCACTTTCATACGGTTTGTAAAAATGTATGTGATAGTTATAGTCCAGATTTTTATTCAACTTTTAAAAAGAACTGTGATGACTATTTTTGGAATGCGCATAGGGAAGAAGCTCGTGGTGTAGGAGGTTTATTCTTTGATTATCTAAAAGCAACAAATTCTTTTACAATTCTAGATAGATATAATTTTGTGACAGCAGTAGGTGCGAGTTTTCTGGAGAGTTACCTCCCAATTGTTAAGAAACGAAAAGATATTCCCTTCACTATTTCACAAAAAGATTGGCAAGAAATACGAAGAGGACGTTATGTAGAATTTAACTTGGTTCACGATAGAGGAACCTTATTTGGCCTAAAAACCAATGGAAGAATTGAAAGTATTTTAATGAGTTTGCCACCAGTAGTTCAATGGAAATACAATCATCATCCAGAGAAAGAATCAGAAGAAGAAAGATTAATTGCTGTTTTAACAAATCCTAAAGAGTGGGTTTAATCATTTTTTATTAATTTTATATATCAAAAAAAAATATGAAAAAATATATAGTTATTCTTCTAGTTCTGTTTATTTCATTGTCAGCAAATTGTCAAGAGAAACCTAAAAAAGTAACACTGTTGTGGGATACTTCTTTTAGTATGGCAGATAAAGAACTATTAAATGAGATGGGGTTTTTAAACTCCTATTTTAAAACGAATACCAATCTCACAATAAATTTAATTAAATTTAGTAATGACATTATCTTAAATCAATCTTTTGAAGTAAGCAATGGTAATTGGGTGTTGTTAAAAAAGGAATTGATAAATACAGTTTACGACGGTGCTTCTTCTTTTGAAACTCTTAAAGAGATTACAGTAGGTGATGAGATTTTATTTTTTACAGATGGAAATGGGTTTATCGATGATTTTCCTAAAGTGTTTTTAAAACCGGTTAAGATAATTTCAAGTTTACAAGATTCTAATAAAATTAATTTAAAAAAGGTAGCTGAATTATCAAAAGGTCTCTATTTTGACCTAAGTGAAAAGGAATTCAAAAAGACTAAACAGAATCTTGTTATTTCCATGAGCGGCATTGTACAAGATATTACAGGACCTTTAGGTGGAGTGAATGTCGTTGCTAAACTTAGTAAGAAGAGAGTGATTACAAATGATAAAGGAGAGTATTCAATAAAACTTCCTAAAGAAGACATGTTATTGTTCAGTTATCCTGGTAAGAATACCTTACGAGTCTTAGCAAAAAAAAATGTGATTAAAGATGTTTTACTTACCGATGGAACTCAAATACTGGATGATATTGTTATAGTATCTGAATTAAAAGAGCGGGTAAATACAGGAAATACCTTAGAGAATAAAAATAAGATTGGTTATTCAATTCAATCTATAGGAGAAAAAGACATTTCTCCATTGGATACAGATGTTAAGCAGGCAGTTAAAGGACAATTTTCTGGATTAAAAATTCAAAATAATACAGCACAAACAAGAGTCGATTTAAGTCAGTTTATTGGAAGAGGAAATAATATGACTATAAATGGAAATCAATATGGATTAATTGTTTTAGATGGAGTTCCTCTAGCACAAAGTAATTCTGGAGTTACAAATGACGTAGCTGAAACTGGTTATGTGTCTCCAACTGATTTTATTAATCCAGATAATATTAAAAATATTACCTATCTAAAAGGATTAGCAGCTACTAACAAATATGGAACAAGGGGGGCAAATGGTGTTTTGTTAATAACAACAAAAACAGGAACTCCATCTGGCAGAGGCAAAGTGAAAAAAGATATTGAATTAGGAACTACACCAACTTATAATGAAGATGCAAATTTTTTATCATCATCTTTAACAGGTAAACCTTATGTAAAAGCTCTACAAACGTCTAAGACTATTGAGGAGGCATATTCTAATTATTTAGTTCAAAGAAAAAAATATGGAAAGACTTCAGAGTTTTTTATGAATGTAGCTATTTATTTTAAAAACTGGAACAACCCGTATATGCTTAAAAGAATATTGTCTAATGTTTTGGAACTAAAAGAAGGGGGTGAATTAGAGACATTACTTGCTTTAGTTTATAGATATGAAGAATATAAAATGTTTGATGAGGCTAATCTTATATATCAAAGAGCAGTTAAAATATATCCAGAAAATTCACAACTATATCGAAATTTAGCTTTAAATAACATCGAAAGAAAAGAATATAAAAAAGCTCAACATATATATAATATTATTGACGAGAACGGATATGATAAAGTAGGTAGCTTCTCTGGGTTAAAAAAGACAATTAATTATGAATACAAAAATTTAGTAGCTCTCCACAAAAATAAATTAAAACCAAATTTAATACCAGAATTATATACTAATAATATAAAATTTAAGACAAGAATAGTATTTGAGTGGAATGCTTTTGATGCAGAATTTGATTTACAGATTGTAAACCCTCAGAAAAGATATTTCACATGGTCTCATACCAAGAAAGCTGAACCTAATAGGATTTTAAAAGAGAAACAGCAAGGTTTTGGTTTAGAAGAGTTTTTTATTACTTCTAAGGACAAAGGAGAATGGTTGTTTAATATTTCATATCTTGGTAAGATAACTGGTGACATTACTTTACCAGTGTATTTAAAAGTTACCGTTTTTCGTAATTTTGGTGAACTAAACCAAACTAAGGAAATAAAAAATATTCCCTTAGAAGAGTTAAATGATAAACTAAACATACTCACCATATCTATTTAATGAAGATGGAGAAGATGCTAAACTTTTAAAAGCTTTTTCAGGAACTAAAAAAATAGCTAATAAATTATCAAATTAACAATTATTTACTTTAAATAAAGGCTCTTTTACTGTATAATTCATTTGTTTGCTTATTACTTTGCGAATAACACAAATACTAATAATTTTTAAGGTTATTTTCAGTAATGAAAACTAGTAATCAATCATTGATTTTCGTATTTTTGCAATCTCAAAACCGAATAACAATGGCTAAGTTCGAATTAAAATTACCCAAGATGGGAGAAAGCGTTGCAGAAGCAACCATTACCTCTTGGTTAAAAGAAGTTGGAGACATGATAGAGTTAGATGAAGCAATTGTAGAAATTGCAACAGATAAAGTAGATTCTGAGGTTCCTAGTGAAGTAGAAGGTACACTTGTAGAAATTTTATTTGATAAAGATGCTGTTGTAGGAGTTGGCCAGACTATTGCTATTATTGAAACATCTTCAGATAATGTTATAGAAAATCAATCGAGCCCAGAAACACAAGAAATAGCAGCACAGATAACTCAGTTAGAGAAGACTGTTGAAGCTGCTGTAGAAGTTACCAATACCCCCATATCTAAAACATCAGAATCAGGAAAATTCTTTTCGCCTTTGGTAAGAAAAATTGCAGAAACGGAAGGCTTGTCTATGGAGCAATTGGAAATGATTTTAGGAACAGGTAAAGATGGAAGAGTTACTAAAAACGATATTCTTTCCTACATAGAAAATAGAAATAACATACAGTCAGTAGGGGTGTCAGAGGTATTAAAACCTTCAGCTATTTCATCAGCTATTAAACAAGTTGTAAAGCCAGCTCCAGTATCTGTGAATGGTGGAGATGAAATCATAGAAATGACTCGTATGGGTAAATTGGTTTCTAAGCACATGGTAGCTTCTGTTCAAACATCTGCTCATGTTCAATCATTTATTGAAATAGATGTTACAAATATTGTAAAATGGCGAGCTAGCGTAAAAGATGCATATTTTGCCAGAGAAGGAGAGAAATTAACTTTTACACCAATATTAATGCACGCGGTAGCTACTACCATTAAGAAGTTTCCAATGATTAATATTGCTGTGCAGGGAGATACCATTATTAAAAAGAAAGATATTAATTTAGGAATGGCAGCGGCGCTTCCAGACGGTAATTTAATTGTACCAGTCATAAAAAATGCAGATCAATTAAACTTAGTTGGTATGACCAAACAAGTAAATGATTTGGCAGCTAGAGCAAGAAATAATCAGTTAAAACCAGACGAAATTCAAGGAGGAACCTACACTGTAACTAATGTTGGAAGTTTTGGATCTGTCATGGGAACTCCAATTATAAATCAACCACAGGTTGCTATTTTGGCTTTAGGTGCTATTCGAAAAGTTCCTGCTGTAATAGAAACAGTAGAAGGAGATTTTATTGGAATTAGGCAAAAGATGTTTGTATCTCATTCTTATGACCATAGAGTTGTAAACGGTGCATTGGGTGGTATGTTTATTAAAACATTAAAAGAAACCCTTGAAGCTTGGGATATGAATCAAGAATTTTAATAAATAAAATAAATAAAATAAATAAAATAAAAAAAATGAAAAGAATACTTATCGCATTATTAGTTATTACAACATTATCTGCAACAGCTCAAGAATCTGTTTTGTTACGTTTAAACTATGCCAAAGGAGATAGTTATCTTATTTCTGTAGATTCTAAACAGAGTACGGGAATGCAGGGTGGAATGAATATGAAAATGACCATGGGAATGATTGTCACAGAAGTAGCAGCAGAAAACATTAAAACAGAATCTCAAATAACAGCTGTTGTAATGGATATGATGCAAGGAGGCATGACTATGAGTTATGATTCTAATAATAAAGATGAAGAACTAGATCAGATGGGGCAAATGATGAAATCTCAGTTTGATCCAATGATGAAAGCTACCATTTATACGTCACAAGACAGAATGGGAAATATGATTGAAACTAAGATAGAGCCTACCATTGCTGGGATGGAGCAATTAACTGCTAGTTCAAATGCAATTAATTATCCTAAAGAAAAAGTAACTGTTGGTTCTTCTTGGACTTCTGAAAAAAACAATCAAGGAATGACAATGAGTACTACCTTTACGGTAAGTAGCATTGCCAATGGAGTTGTTATTTTAGATGTTTCAGGAAAGGTTAGTGGTGCAGGAACTGGTTCTATTAAAGGAAAAACAACAGTTGATATTAGTAGTGGAGTTCCAACAAGCGCAACTTTAGAAGTAACCATTTCTGCTCAAGGAATGGATATCACTGCAACAACTAATACTACAACTACAAAAATCTAGTTTCTTACGATACATTATAAAAAAAACCTCTAGAATTTTCTAGAGGTTTTTTTTATAGTTAGGTTTTTTAAAACTCTAGGCTAACATCGTAACAGGGTTTTCAATATAAGCTCTTACAGTTTGTAAGAATTGAGCCCCTGTAGCACCATCTACGGTTCTATGATCACAAGCTAAAGTTACTTTCATTGTATTACCAACAACAATAAGACCGTCTTTTACTACTGGTTTTTGCTCAATAGCTCCCACTGATAAAATGGCTGAATTTGGTTGATTAATAATAGATGTAAATTCTTGAATTCCAAACATACCTAAGTTAGAAATAGTGAATGTGCTTCCTTCCATTTCGTTAGGAGCAATTTTTTTAGTTCTCGCTTTTCCTGCTAAATCACGAACAGTACTTCCAATTTGAGTTAAACTCATTTGATCTGTAAATTTTAAGACAGGTACTAAAAGACCATCATCTACGGCTACAGCAACCCCCACATGAATATGATGATTGTATCTAGTTGTATCTCCATTCCAAGAAGTATTTACTTGAGGATGCTTTTTTAATGCCATAGCGCAAGCTTTTACGATCATGTCGTTAAAAGATACCTTAGTTTCTGGTAAAGCATTAATTGTTTTACGAGAAGCAATTGCACTGTCCATATCTAACTCTATAGTAAGATAATAATGTGGAGCAGTAAATTTAGACTCTCCTAGACGTTTGGCAATTACTTTACGCATTTGAGAATTCTTTACTTCTTCGTAAGACTCTTCGCCAACGGGTGTGTAAGTTGCTAATGGAGTTGCGGTTTGGGTTGTTTGAGTTGCTGTTGCCTCTACTGCAGCAGCAGGAGTGTAGTTTTCTACATCCTTTTTTACAATTCTACCATTTTCTCCAGAACCTTTCACATCTGCTAAGTTAATACCTTTATCTTTTGCGATTTTCTTGGCTAGAGGAGAAGCAAAAATTCTTCCACCAGTATTATTTGATTTAGAAACTTCAGCCGTTTGTTCTTCTATTTGAACTGTTTCAGTAGTTGAAGCTTCTGTTGTAGTTTCAATTGTGTCTGATGAAATAGTTCCTTCTTTATGAGCAGTTACTAGTGCAGATACATCTGTACCTTCTGGTCCTATGATAGTTAATAAACTATCTACTTTTGCACTTTCTCCTTCTCCAACGCCAATATATAATAAAACACCTTCATAGAAAGATTCAAATTCCATGGTAGCTTTATCTGTTTCAATTTCGGCTAAAATATCTCCTTCTTCAATTTTGTCACCAATATTTTTTAACCAAGAAGCTACTGTTCCTTCTTCCATGGTATCACTTAATCTAGGCATCGAAATTACCTGAACTCCCTCAGGAATAGCGGTGGCGCTTTGCTCTTTAGAGATCTCTTTTGTGGTATCTTCTGATGTTACTTCTTGAGAAGTTGCAGCTGCTCCATTCAAAATTTCTGAAATATCTTCTCCTTCTTCACCAATAATGGCTAAAAGCACATCTACTGGAGATGTTTCTCCTTCTTGAACACCAATATGCAATAAAGTTCCTTCATTAAAAGATTCAAATTCCATAGTTGCTTTGTCAGTTTCAATTTCAGCAAGAATATCTCCTTCTTCAATTTTATCGCCAACTTGCTTTAACCATTTTGCCACAACACCTTCTTCCATGGTGTCACTTAAGCGAGGCATATTTACTAGTATTGCCATATATTTATTCCTAAATTAATTTTTTTACTCTTGCCTTTTTAATTAGTAATAACTAAATTAGTAAGAGTTATTCTATACTTTAAACCCACATTGGGCTATTTGATAAAAGGATAATCTTTTTGTTCGTATACCACATCATGTAACTGACTAATTTCTGGATATGGAGATTCTTCTGCGAATTTCTCACATTCTTTAACCTTGTCTTTTACTTGTTGGTTTATTTCTTCAATTTCTTCAAGTGAAGCGTAATTTTTATCTTTAATGATATCAAGTACTTGTGTTATTGGATCAATTTTCTTGTACTCTGCCACTTCGTCTTTAGTTCTGTAATGTTGAGCGTCAGACATAGAATGACCTCTGTAACGATAGGTTTTCATTTCTAAAAATGTTGGCCCATCACCCCGTCTTGCTCTCTGTATGGCTTCATCTACTGCTTCAGCAACCTTAATAGGGTTCATACCATCTACTGGTCCACAAGGCATTTCATAGCCTAAACCTAATTTCCAGATATCTGTATGATTTGCTGTTCTTTCTACAGAAGTTCCCATGGCATATCCATTATTTTCAACAATAAATACTACAGGTAATTTCCACAACATAGCCATATTAAAAGTTTCATGAAGAGAACCCTGTCTAGCAGCACCATCTCCAAAACAGGTTAGGGTAACGCCATCGCTTCCTTTGTATTTATCACCAAAAGCAATACCAGCTCCTAAAGGAATTTGACCTCCTACAATTCCATGACCACCATAAAAACCGTGTTTTTTTGAAAAAATGTGCATAGAGCCTCCCATTCCTTTAGAAGTACCCGTTACTTTTCCATACAATTCTGCCATCACTCTTTTTGGATCTTCTCCCATACCAATGGGCTGAACATGGTTTCTGTATGCAGTAATCATTTTATCTTTAGACAAGTCCATAGCATGTAAAGCACCTGCTAAAACAGCTTCTTGACCATTGTATAAATGTAGGAAACCTCTTACTTTTTGTTGGATATAGACAGAAGCTAATTTATCTTCAAATTTTCTCCAAAATAACATGTCTTTATACCAATTAATATAGGTCTGCTTGGTAACTTTTTTCATTCTTTTTTGTTGTTTGTTTTCAAATTAGGGATCCTGCTAAATTGAAGGATTCTTACTACAAAAATAAATGAATTAAGTAGAATAAAAAAAGTAGTAGTAATTAAATTAATTACAACGTTTTCGTTTGGTGTATTTATTTGTCTTTTGCTATGATAACAGTGGCTTTAGCGCCAGTAGCAAGATTCCATTCGTTAGATGAAATAAGGTTTCCAGAGTCATCAAAAACTTTAAAACCAGCTGTGTTTGGGCCAGAAGTTCCTTGGTTTAATGCAATAAAGGCAATTTTATTAATTCCTACCTGTAATGGAAGATCAAAACTTTGATAAGAACCTTGTAGGGTGATGTTTCTTATAACAGGAATGTCATTAATGGTAATAGTTACTCTATCTCCATCTGGATATTGAAAATCTCTACAAATAATTCGTACAGATTCAGATTGAGTTCTAAAGCTTCCCAGATCTTGATCTATCTTAGGAAAGGGAGCATTTATTCTTTTCCAAGACTTTAAAAAACGTTCTTCAGACATTTTTGCTGCTGAAAGAATTCCTTTGTTATTTAAATCGTCTTCTTTTTTCTTTTTTGCGTCTTGCTTATTTTTGTTGTCAAATGCTTTTTTAAATCCATCATTATTTCCAATTTCTAAAGAAATTGGTTTTTTTATTTTTTTAGATGGAACCGCAAGAATAACTTTCTTTCCACTATTTTTTTTATTAGAATCTGCAATGGTATCTATTTGACTAGATACATGGAAGCTAACGAGCAAAAAGACGTAAAAAAGGATATTTTTAAATGACTTCAAAACAGCTGATAATTTTATCTTATTCTGTACAAATATAATGCCGATATGATAGTAAGTCGTTTAGATTTTGTTAAAAGTTACTTATTCAATTAGAAAATTAAAGTAAGTAGTTGGATAAGGTTCATCTTTTAGTGTAAAGTGCCACCATTCATTATCATAGGGTATAAAACCATTTTTAATCATAATAGTTCTAAGTAACATCCTATTTTTCATTTGAGCTTCAGTAATTTTTTTATAAAATGGATGAGATTTTTCGCCAAAAAAATCATAAGAACTACCCATGTCTACTTCTTTGTTTGTTTTTACATCAACAATACTAAGATCTACCGTACTGCCTCTTGTATGGCCAGATTTAGATGCAATAAAACCTAGTGTAAATAGCTCCGATTTTTGAACATCCGGATAATATAACTTCTTCATTAAGGTATCATTCATTACTTTGGCCCATCTAACAAAATGATCTACAGCTTGTTGAGGCCTGTAGGCATCAAAAATTTTAAGACTCAGGCCAGAAAGTATCAATTTAGTTTGAATTTCTTTTAAAGCCTTGGCTGCAGGCGTTGAGATAATAAGGCTATCTTTTAAATAGCCATCTATAGGTTTTCCTATAAAATTATTTGAAGTAGCATATCTTAACTCCTTCTTAATTGTTGCATCAATTTCAGATACATAAGAAAAGCCCTTTGGGAGTGTTTGACTGCTAATTTGAGAACTAATTAATACTGTAAAAAAAATAATAAATGATTTCATGCCTTAAAAGTATTGAAAATATTTAATTTTGTGCTCTTATGGAAACATTAACATTAACCACACCAGCCTTATTATTCTCAGCAATTTCTTTAATTATGTTGGCATATACTAATAGATTTTTAGCCTATGCAGCAGTGATTAGAAATTTACACGATGTGTATTTAGATAAAAAAGACGAATCTTTATTAAGACAGATCAAAAATTTAAAATTCAGGCTCATGTTAACTCGTTGGATGCAAATTTTTGGAATTGGAAGCTTATTGTTATGTGTGCTAACTATGTTTTTAATTTATATAGAATATAAAATTATAGCCGTTTGGTTGTTTGGTATTGCGTTGCTGTTGTTGCTTATTTCTTTAGCCTTATTAATTAGAGAAATACAAATTTCATCAGAGGCATTAGAGCATCATCTAGCTGATATAGAAGAACATTTGAAAAAAAAATAAGAGCTGATGTATTTCAAACAGCTCTTATTGAAGTAATTTAATTTACTAACAAAACCAACTACTGTTTTTCCTTTTCATAGAATTCTTTATCTTGGAGAAACTCTTCCACCAGATGAGGTCTTTTTAGTTACTTTTTTAGGGCTCCCTTCAAAGGAAATACCTCCTCCACTACTGGCTTTTCCATCTATAGATGAAGATGCATAAACGCTTATACTAGCACCGCTACTTACTTTTGCAATAACATCTTTAGAGACTAATTTATAGGCAGTTATAGAACTACCACTTGATGCACTTGTTTCATGCGAAGTTGTTTCTCCAGAGAGGTTTAAGCTAGATCCGCTACTAGATGTTGAAATTACACTGGTGGCATTTGCTTCTATTTGCGAACTAGATCCGCTACTAGTACTAGAAATAAGATTGGTAGCTACAACTTCTATAGTTAAATTAGCACCACTACTAGAGCTAACGTCTAAATTGGTAGCTTTTAAAACATTTTCAGAAACAACAATACTTCCACTAGAAGCTGTGAGTTCTTCTATGGTATTTACGGTTAGATACACTTTTTTAGCGGTTGATTTCCAAATATTTTTCTCTGTGTAAATTTTTAATTTTCCATCAACAACCTCTGTAATAATAATATCATGTAAATTTTCATCTGCTTCTACAGTTAATGAAATTTTACTTCCTTGTTGTATGAATAATTCTATACCAGTACTCACTCTTACTTTGGTAAAATCTGTACTAATATCTCTTTTAATAGAGGTTACATTGTTGTTTCCTTCTATTCTATTAAGCATATCTACGCCACAAGAAGTAAGTGTGGTTAAGAATAGAATTGCTGCTACTTTAATGATTGTTTTTTTCATGATGTTTATTTTTTATAAATGTCTAATTTTAAGTATGTTTTTTAGAATATAAAGCACTCAATTGTTATTTTTCTTGGATGAGTTGTTTTTTAGATTAGTATCCTTCTTAGATTGTTGGGTCTCTTATACAATCTGTACAGTCTAATCCTTTGTCTGTCATTTTAAAATAATGACCAACCATATCTGCATCGTACATACTGTCTGTATTAGCTATATTATATAAGAAGCTTTGAGTAGTTTTGTCTAAAAACACAGTGCTATTCTCAGGAATATATATAGTAGCATATACTACTTCATCACTAAATCTATAGGTTAAATGAGATAAGAAAAACCCATTTAATTGAAGGGTGTTTTGTACTTCTTCATATTTGTAGTCTATTCCTGTTGCATTTTCTGTTGCTTTGGTTTTATTTCTTCCTTCAGAAACTTTTCTAATTTTTATAGAACTAGCCTCAGAATTACTTTTTTCTACGGCTACTTTTATATTTGTTGAATAGATTTTCTCTAATTTATTATCAGACACAAACACTCGTTTAGAACTTCTTGTTAAGGTTTCTTGAAAAAATAGCATATCATCATTTATCATTTTTAAATGCAAGGTGTCTGTTGGTTTAATAACAAGCTCTGAAGCGCTTATTTTAGTGCCATTATAAGCACTAGATGTTCCTAATTCTATTCCTGTAAACAGCAATGTTAGCAGCGCAATAATCCAAATTCCTAACAATGATAAAGAGACAGTCTTACCAAGCTTTTTTATGTTGCTAGAAATAATTCTAAGCCCTAACACAAATAGAATTAAGAATGGAAACCCTATTAATACAAACAAGGCAATAGCCAATACCCAGTAGGGTATGAGAGAATCAAACATAAAGTTTGGAAGGTTTATAAAATCTTCACCATATCCTAGTAATTCAAAACTTCCTAAAGAGAATATTGCTAAGAATAGTAAAACTAGTATAATCGCAGAGAAAATAATGATAATAACCCCAATAAATTTTCCTATCATATTAAACAATACACTAACAATAGTCCCTATAACACCTATCAGCTCTTGTAAGCCAGAAGTTGCTTTCTTACCATTTTTTTGAAAACCATCTGCTACTTTTTTTTTTACATTATTGGCACCGTCTTCAAGGGTTTCTTTGATAGCACTAAATTCTTCACGAATTTTTTTTTCAATATTATCTATAGTTACATGTTCACCTTCCATTTCTAGTTTTTCTGCTGTTGTGGTTGCCTCGGGTAATAAGACCCATAAAATAATATAGATTAAAAACCCAAATCCAGCACTAAAAAACAAGGCAATTAGAAGCAATCGCAACCAAATAGCATCAATTCCTAAATAATGGCCAACACCTGCAGCTACACCTCCTAAGAATTTATCATCTCCATCTCTGAATAATTTTCTATTGCTGGTTTTTTTTCTTTGGTAGCTAGATGAGTTGTCTGTATACCCAGTTTCATTCTCTTCATAATCTTCTGGCTCTCCCATTATTTTAATGATGTTGCTAATGTCTTGTTCATTAACTACTTGGCGAGCATCTGTAATTTTTTCGGATAATAATTCACTAATGCGAGCCTCTATATCTGCAATAATTTCGTTTTTTCCTTGAGGATCATCGCTAAGTGATTTAGAAATTGCATCTAGATATCTTCTTAATTTTTGATAAGCAGTCTCATCTATATGAAAAAAATAGCCTCCTAAATTTATATTGATAGTCTTATTCATCGGTTTTTTTTATTTTTTACTTATTATTTGGTTTACAGCTGTCTTTAAATTATTCCATGTTGTATCTAATTCTTTTAAAAAGAGTTTACCACTTTCTGTGAGAACATAATATTTTCTTGGCGGGCCAGAGGTAGACTCTTCCCAACGATAAGACAGTAGTCCTGAATTTTTTAACCTTGTTAATAAGGGGTATATAGTACCTTCAACTACAATCATTTCTGCACTTTTTAAGGTAGAGATAATTTCAGAAGTATAGGCATCACCATGTTGTAAAATAGATAAGATGCAGTACTCTAATACTCCTTTACGCATCTGTGCTTTTGTGTTTTCTATTTTCATGAATGCTATAATTTAAATCATTTTCGGGTCAAATATAAGGCAAAAGATAGTAGTATGCAAAACATAGTACTATATTTTTTATTAGATTCTTAATTTAATTTATACAGATCTAGGTACAATTACTTTATAATGCTATTTAATCACTATAATTTGGGAGTATAAAAACCCCTACTTACGGGTATTGACAATAGTAGACCATTAGTCTATATTTATAAAAATATTTTTTTTGTTGAATTTCCCACGCCAATTTATTTTAGTAAAAATTGGTTTTAGATTATACTTAATAATAATAAATACTCTCTATGAACCAGAAAAATTACAACCAATTGCTTGGCTATAAAGAAAAACTATCTAGAAGAGAAATTGAAGTCTTAAAATTAATATGCAATGAAAAAACTACCCAAGAAGTAGCCGTTAAGCTTTCTATTAGTAAAAGAACTGTAGATGGTCATAGACAAAGAATGCTTCTTAAGGTTGGTGCTAAAAATATAGTTGGTTTAGTAAAATATGCTATTACCAATCAAATACATACCATTTCTAGTTTCACTACTTATTAAAAATTAAATTTTTGTAAATTTACGAGGTTCCTTATTTCATTTTAAATCACTTCATTGCTTGCTTTTAATTCTTAGCTTTGAGTTTTTATTTTCCTAACAAAAACTCATGACACAACTCCAGTATATTTCTTCAATTTTATTAGCACTTTATTTTGTTGGTATTATGGTGGTTGTACTCAGAGCAAAAAAAAGTACTTCTGCAGAAGACTATTTTTTAGCAGGCCGGCAACTGCCTTTTTGG
>Ga0115550_1001829_pt1 | contig 15394 bp, 13 predicted proteins | sample COGITO_mtgs_1005_FD_87177 | JGI IMG/M metagenome (GOLD analysis project Ga0115550, IMG submission 87177) | Pelagic marine microbial communities from North Sea - COGITO_mtgs_100511 | ecosystem: Environmental > Aquatic > Marine > Epipelagic | place: Germany:Helgoland, sampling site Kabeltonne... | reverse complement strand
GGAATTAACAATGCGATTCTTGGTGGTAAAATAAGTTATAATCCAGCCAGTTTCATTTCTATGACCGCACTTTATGGAAAGCAACGGAATGGGTTTACAACCTCCGCAGGAGAATTGTTTGGATTTAATTCTGAACTCGAACTCGCAACGCTTTTAGACTTTAGTAAGACCACTCTTAGCCTGGGGTTAAGCTATGTTGGCAGAAAAGAAAACACCACAATTATAGCTCCTTCTTTTGAAGAACTCACTAATTCCTTTTCAGCAAGAGTCGATTTTTATCAAGCGAATTTCTATTCGAGTGCAGAATATGTATCCAAAAGTAAGGATGCAATTATTCAGCAAGGACAAATAGCTAACGGATTTATCAAACCTGGAAGTGCCTTATTGTTTAATACAGGCTATTCACAAAAAGGATTTGGTATCGATGCGACTTTTAGACGCTTAGAAAACATGAGTTTTTATTCTGAAAGGAAAACAGCCGCTAATGTTTTTAATGAAAACTTAATAAATTACACACCAGGCTTGACAAAACAACACGACTATTTACTTACCAATATTTTTGTGTACCAAGCGCAGTCTGGAGTGTCTTTCTTTGATCCAGGGCTGTTGAAAGTTGGAGAGATTGGTGGGCAATTAGATTTGTTTTATAAGATCAATAAAGACACCTTTTTTGGTGGGAAATACGGTACAAAAATTGCTTTGAATGCTGCCTATTGGGCAGGGTTAAAAGGCGATTATGACTTTGCGAATCAAGATTACAATGTCGATGGATTTGGGTTTGGAGGAAAATATTTTTCAGAGGTTAGTATCGAAATTAGAAAAAAATGGTCACCAAAATGGCGATCGATCCTCTATTTTGTAAACCAATTCTACAACAAAAAAGACATCGAGTCGAGTTTTGGGGCAGGGACCATCAATTCTAATATTGCCGTATTTGAATCGACTCATAAACTAGGCAAAGGAAAAGCTTTACGATTTGAGGTTCAAAAATTAAATTCTGATTCAGAAAAACACGACTGGACTGGCGGCACTGTAGAGTATACTTTTAATTCTAAGTTTTCTGTATATGTCAATGACATTTACAATAGCGGGACAGATAGTGATACCTCAGAAACACATTTCTATAATGTTGGCGGGAGTTATACAAAAGGCGCAACTCGTTTAGGCCTCAACTATGGACGCCAACGCGCAGGGTTGCTTTGTGTTGGTGGTGTTTGCAGGTTTGTAGCCGAGGCTACTGGACTGACCGCAAATCTTAGCATGTCTTTCTAAAAAGTGATTTTATAGCGATTAGCCTTTATACTTAAGAGGAAGATGTACGATTTTTTTAGTTTCAAAAAAATCTTCCTCAAAATAGTCACTCAAATTATAGAGCGTGGCTTTTGTGTAGATTTTAAGCTCTTCGGTCAGGTCGCCTCCTTTGAGATACAGAATTCCGTTTTTGATCGGATGTACATTTTTTTTAGCCACTCTGTTTTTAATCCAACTCACAAAATCGGGCATCGTAGTTACAGCACGGCTTATAATAAAATCATACTGCCCTTTGATAGATTCCGCCCTCGCATGTGTTGTGTAGACGTTTTCAAGTCCTAAACTTTCTGCAACGCCATTGACTACTTTTAACTTCTTGTTAATACTATCCACCAAATGAAATGTAACTTCAGGAAATAGGATCGCAAGTGGAATTCCTGGAAAACCACCGCCTGTACCAATATCTAAAATTTTCGCCCCATCTTTTAACTGAACTAATTTCGCAATAGACAGTGAATGCAGCACATGACGCAAATATAATCCCTCAATATCTTTTCTTGATATGACATTTATTTGTGAATTCCAATCCTCATAAAGTACTTGTAATGCTTCAAACTGTTTTAATTGAATATCCGAAATATTTGGGAAATATTTTTGAATTATACGCATGTGTTTATCTATTTTCCGCAAAAATAGCCATTAATCTGTTAAATAAGATAATTATCAGGCCATGAAACTTTAATATTAATTATATTTGATTATTATTTTTCATTAGGAATATAAAATACGACTCATGACGAAATCAACAATTACATTTTCAAGAACAGACTCCACTAAGTTTTTCAAAACTTTAAATAGTCGAGTCAATTCTTATTTTAAAGAAAACAAAATTAAACGCTCAGGCAATTGGAAACTTTGGATCAAAACCATTGTCATGTTTTCAATCTTTTTAGTGCCTTATTTTTTGATGCTTACAATTGAAATGCCAGGATGGTTGCAAATTTTATTTACGATCGTAATGGGTGTTGGTATGGCCGGCGTCGGTATGAATGTAATGCATGATGGAAATCACGGTTCTTTTTCTAACAAACCTTGGGTAAACAACATTATGGGAGGCAGTATATATATCCTTGCTGGTAATGTTTACAATTGGAAAGTTCAACATAACGTATTGCACCATACCTATACGAATATTCATGGCCATGATGAAGATTTAGACGCGGGTCGTGTGTTGCGGTTCACCAAACACACAGAGTGGAAAAAACATCACAAATTTCAACACATTTACTCTGTGCTTTTATATGGCTTGTTAACGATCAACTGGGCGATTACCACTGATTTTCTGCAAATGAAACGGTATATGAAACGTAAACTTTCGTATGGAAAATTTCCAAGTCCTTTTTTAAATTGGAGTACACTAGTGATTTCTAAAGTGATCTATTTAAGTTTATGGATTGTCCTTCCAATATTGATTACAGACATTGCTTGGTACAAAATTTTAGTAGGATTTTTCGTAATGCATTATACTGCTGGACTCATCCTTAGTATGGTGTTTCAATTAGCGCATATTATGGACGAAGCAGAAATGCCAATGCCGGAAAAAAGTGGAACTATGAAAAATACTTGGGCAATTCATCAGCTCTTAACAACCGTAAATTTTTCTCCAAAAAACAAGTTGGTAAACTGGTTTACTGGAGGGTTAAACCATCAAGTTGAGCATCACATTTTCCCAAATATCTCCCATGTTCATTATGGTAAAATCGCTAAAATAGTAAAGAAAACTGCGTTGGAATTTAACTTACCATACAACGAATTTGAAACGACAAGAAAAGCAATTATAGCCCATTTTAAATACTTAAAAGAAATGGGTGTAAAACCAGCAATACCAGCATAAAATCAATACATGAGTCAGTTACTTTCTGAAAGAATTTTAAATATGGCCACCTCAGCGACCTTAGCGATGGCGGCCAAAGCAAGAGAACTAAAAGCCGAAGGCAAAGATATTATAGGATTAAGTTTAGGGGAACCTGACTTTAATACACCAGATTTTATCAAAGACGCTGCCAAAACAGCAATTGATGAAAATTACAATTCCTACACTCCTGTGGATGGTTATGCCGAACTTAAGCAAGCCATAATTACCAAGTTTAAGCGCGATAACAATATTAGTTATGAACCTGCTCAAATTGTTGTTTCAACAGGGGCAAAACAATGTTTAGCCAATGTCGCTCTAGTCCTTCTCAACGAAGGAGATGAAGTAATTTTACCTTGTCCTTACTGGGTTAGCTACGCAGACATCGTAAAGCTTTCAGATGGTGTTCCGGTCGAAGTGGTGACCTCTATTGAGACCGATTTCAAAATGACACCTCAACAGCTAGAAGCCGCCATTACACCAAAAACAAAAATGATTTGGTTTTCTTCACCTTGCAACCCTAGTGGATCTGTATATAGTAAATCTGAATTAAGAGCCCTCGCAGATGTTTTAAAAAATTACCCAAATATTTACATCGTTTCAGATGAAATATATGAGCATATTAATTTTGTTGGAGGTCATGCAAGCATGGCTGAGTTTGAGGACATGTACGATAGAACGATCACTATTAATGGGGTCTCAAAAGCCTTTGCAATGACGGGTTGGCGTATTGGATTTCTTGGAGGTCCTGTAGCAATTGCACGTGCATGTAACAAAATGCAAGGACAGATTACGAGTGGTGCAAATTGTATTGCACAACGCGCAGTAATTACCGCTCTAGAAGCATCGCCAACAAAAGTACAATACATGGTAGATGAGTTTAAAGTGCGTCGTGATTTGATCCTTGATTTATTAAAAGATATCGATGGTTTTACATGCAACACACCAGAAGGTGCTTTTTATGTATTCCCCGATGTGACTGCCTTTTTTGGAAAAACATTTAATGGGACGCTTATCAAAAATGCGACTGATTTTTCATTGTACTTACTGGAAGCCGCGTTGGTTGCTACAGTAACTGGTGCTGCGTTTGGAAACCCTAATTGTATTCGAATATCATATGCGGCCTCTCAAGATCAAATTATTGAAGCTATGAGTCGTATTAAGAAAGCGGTAAGCTAGAATTAACTTAGCGATTTCTCCAAAAGAATGGCGTGAATAAAATAAGGACTGTAAATAATTCTAATCGTCCGATTAGCATTAAGAAAGCAGCCCACCATTTTCCGCCCGTAGGCATTTCAAAAAAGTTATATGAAGGTCCAAATTCGCCTAAAGCGGGTCCAACATTTCCTAAACTTGAAGCAGCAACGCCTATGGCGGACTCAAAGTTTAAACCTAGAAATGCAAACCCTAAAGAGCCTACTATAAAAGATAACATATAAAGGATAAAAAACCCAAGTACATTAAATACAATTTCACCTGAAACAGATTTATTGTTATAACGAACTGGTAAAACAGCACTGGGATGTAACGTTCTTTTAAACTCTAAAAATCCGTTTTTTATAAGCACAAGATGACGGACTACTTTTACACCGCCTGAAGTACTGCCTGCGGACCCTCCTAAAAACATCAACCCAAAAAAGAACACAAGTAAAAGTGGTGACCATAAGGTGTAGTCAGCCGACACAAAACCAGTGGTGGTTATAATCGCTACTACCTGAAAAAGAGCATGTCTAAAAGACCCTTCACCAATCCCCCAGACTAGTGGGTGATTGAATACTGAGGCTTCAGTTAGGAAAGAATTATAACACATAATACCCCCTACTATACAAGTGAATATTATGATAAATTTAAAATATAATTTAAACTCTTCGTCCCTAACTACTTTGCTTACATTGCCTTTAAAGGCAAAGTAACTTAACACAAAATTAGTGCCTGCAAGAAACATAAAGAGTATAATAATATATTGAATTACAGGGGTATCATTCCAATGCGCTATACTTGCATTTTTAGTTGAAAATCCTCCTGTAGATAAGGTACTCATAGAATGGTTTAGCGCATCAAAAAAAGACATCCCGGCTAATGACAAAAACAAGGTTTCAGCTGCCGTATATCCAAAATATATGAGCCATAATCGTTTGGCAGTATCCGTTATTCTCGGATGTAATTTATCGGCACTAGGACCCGGCGCTTCTGCTGCAAATAGCTGCATCCCTCCGATTCCTAAAAGTGGTAGGATAGCAATGGCTAATACAATAATCCCCATCCCCCCGATCCAATGGGTTAAACTTCTCCAAAACAAGACACCTTTAGGTAATGATTCTATATCATTTAATATCGTTGAACCCGTAGTTGTATAGCCTGATATAGTTTCAAAAAAAGCATTTGTAAAATCTGGAATAGCGCCTGTAAACAAGTATGGTAGCGTTCCTGAAACGGTCATCACAATCCAACCAAAAGCGACAACTAAATAGCCTTCACGCTTATTCATTTCTTTTGTGTGATTCTTAGTACAAAGCATCGATATCGCTCCGAAAACTAACACAGAAATGCCAGCAAAAAACAAATTAAGAGCTGCACCATCTTTATAAAAAAAACTTAAAAGAGCTGCTAACAACATAAAGCCTCCGTTGAACAATAATAAAAGTCCAAAGAAGTGAAAAATAATTTTATAATTGAGTTTCATCACCTAAATAGTTTAGTAAAAGTAACTCTCTACTTTTTTAATGGATTGAGGAAGACAACACACAACCACCCGATCGCCAGAAATAATTTTAAAATCGCCAAGGGCAATAAAACCTTCTTCATCACGGATAACACCTCCAATGATTGCTGATAAAGGAAAGTTAATTTTTTTGATATACGTATCACATATTTTTGAAGTCGGCTTCACAACAAATTCAAGGAGTTCTGCCTCCATATTACTTAACTTGGTCATAGCCACCACTTCGCCTCTTCTTATATATCTAAAGATACTGTTAGCTGCAAGTAATTTTTTATTAATTAGTGTATCAACCCCTATAGAGTGAGACAATTCATAGTAATCCATGTTTTCAACTAACGCAATGGTTTTTTTAATGCCCTTAGACTTGGCAACTAAACAAGACATGATATTGGTTTCAGAATTCCCAGTAACGGAAATAAAAGCATCCATATCTTTGATGTTTTCCTCTTCTAAAAGTTCTACATTTCGACCATCTCCATTGATTACTAGGGTATTGGGGAGTTGTTCTGCCAAATCAAAAGCGCGCTCTTTTGCCTTCTCAACAAGCTTTGTGTTGAATGTTTTGGAAAGATCATAAGCTGCTTTAGATCCAATCTTGCCACCGCCTAAAATCATGACATCTTTAATTTCAATTTTTTTCTTTCCCGTCAGCCTGCACAATTCTTCATCGCCACCCTTCGATGTAATAAAGACAACTCGATCTCCAACGTTAAAAACAGTATCTCCTCTTGGAATAATGGTGGAATGTGACCCTGTCCGCTGAATGGCAATAGGAATAAAATGGATATCTGAAAGTAGTTCTGCAGCAACTTTGACAGATTTATTTATGATTTCTGCGTCTTTAGATAATGAAAGTCCCAACATGGTCAATGCCCCTTTTTCAAATTCATAGGTGTCATTGAATACTGACTGACTCAATAGCAATTCGATTTCTGCAGCCGCGAGAGATTCGGGTGAAATAAGTTCATCAATCCCAAATTTTGTAAAGCCAACTTCATCTTTATGATTTATAAACTCCGGGTTAGAAATTCTTGCAATAGTTCGTTTTGCGCCCAATTGTTTAGCCAAAACACACGCTGTAATATTAGACGTTTCAGAAGACGTTACGGAAATGAATAAATCAGAATTTAGGATGCGTGCATTTTTTAATACAGAAATAGAAGTAGCATCGCCTTTGACTACCTTTATATCCAAATGCGTATCTGCATAAACGAGGCTGTCTTTATTTAGATCTATAAGTGTGATTTCTTGTGATTCGTAAGATAAAAGTTTCGCTAAATGAAACCCTACTTCTCCAGCACCGGCAATAATAATTTTCATTAATTATCAATTAATAAGATGCGCAAATATACGTTATTTTTAGGGATTTGTTTATGAATTGCATTTCTTTGCACTAAATTATTAAAGAAGAAGTTCTCACTATATATGTCTGAAAAAATAACACCTTATAAAGATAGCGCACTTGGTAAAAAACAACAAATCGCTAAAATGTTTGATGCAATCTCGAATGAATATGATGGCCTAAACAGAGTAATCTCATTTGGAATTGACATTAAATGGCGAAATAAAGTTGTTCAACTTGTAGCTAACGCTAAGCCAAAAAATATTCTAGATATTGCGACAGGAACTGGAGATTTGGCAATCAATTTAACGCGAACAAATGCTTCGCAAATAATTGGGTTAGATATAAGTGAAGGAATGCTGGATGTTGGTAGAAAAAAAATCTTAAAAAAAGAACTCCATCAAACAATTGACATGGTGGTTGGAGATTCCGAAAATCTTCCTTTTGACGACAGCTCTTTTGATGCCATTACAGTGGCCTTTGGCGTTCGTAATTTTGAAAACCTAGAAGTAGGTTTAGCTGAGATCTTAAGAGTTCTAAAGCCTGGCGGCGTATTTGTTGTTTTGGAAACCTCAGTGCCTACAAAATTTCCTTTCAAACAAGGGTATTATTTTCATACTAGAGTGTTTTTACCGCTCATCGGAAAATTGTTTTCTAAAGATAAATCGGCTTACAGTTATTTGAGCGAATCGGCTTCTAAATTTCCTTATGGGACAGCTTTTAACAATATTTTGAATAAAACAGGGTTTACTAACACGAAAGCCCTTCCACAAACATTTGGAGTTGCTACAATTTATACTGCAACAAAACACTAAACATGAAGTCCGTTTTATCAGTCGTTTTTATATTCTTTTCTATTCAATTTGCAACCGCTCAACTTTTTAGTAAAGAACGTGTCTTGAATAACGAAAACTTTGATAAAGCTAAATTATCCTATGGGTATTATTTAGGGTTTAATGTCTATGATTTTAACGTTGATTACAACACAGATGTCAAAGACATTCAAGTGCTTAAATCGACAGGATTTAACGTGGGACTCGTTGGAAACGTTAGAATCAATGACTATATCGATATTCGTCTTGAGCCAGGACTCGTAATTTCGGCGCGAGAATTAAGCTATAGCAAAACATATTTTACAGGAATTGATTTTGAAGATAAGGACTTAACTCGTGAAGTTCAATCTACATTTATTCACGTTCCCTTATTGGTGAAACTATCCTCTAAAAGAATTAATAACATCAAACCTTTTGTAGTTGCTGGAGTGTCGACTGCTTTGAATTTATCTAGTCAGGAAGATAATCCAGATGACAATAGTAAAGGCATTTTTAGGGTTATCAAAAACAATATGTATTATGAGCTTGGCATTGGCATCGACTTGTACCTTACATGGTTTAAGTTTACGCCTTCTATCCGAGGTGTTTTTTCTATTAAAGATGAATTAATAAAAGATATTGATCCAAACAGCCCTTGGACGCAAAACATTTCTCAAATGCAGACAAGAGGCTTGTTTATTAATTTTACGTTTCAGTAAGCTGCCTTTTAAATTCACTCAAAATAATAGCTGTAGCATTTGCGACATTTAAGCTTTCCGTTTGTTTATGGGTCCCAAATCTAGGGATAGATAGACGTGTATTTACTAGAGTTTCTATTTTTTCTGAAATACCATTTGCTTCATTCCCTAAAACAATCACACCCGAATCTGGTAAGTTTTGCTCATAAATGGACTGACCGTCCATAAATGTCCCCATACAATTTGACGTTGATAACAAAACTTTATTTAAATCTGTATACGTAATATTCACTCGTGTATGCGACCCCATACTTGCCTGAACCACTTTTGGGTTGTAACAATCTACGGTAGATTCACTGCACACTAAGTTTTCAATTCCAAACCAATCGCAGAGTCTAATAATCGTCCCAAGGTTTCCAGGGTCGTTTATAGCATCTAATGCCACTACAAGTGCAGACCAGTTAATTGCCTTCGGACTTGGGATTCTAAAAGTAGCGACTACTTTGTTGGGAGTAGTAAACTCGCTAATTTTCGATAGTTCTTTGGCGTCTATTTTTGTAAGCTTCTGTTTATATTGTGAAAAATGAGTGTCAACAGCAAAAATGGCAGCCAATTCATAGTCAGAGTCTAAAAACTCTTGTACTACTTTGAGACCTTCTACTACAAAAAGCTGATGTTGCATTCGAAACTTTTTTTGCTTCAAACTGTTGATTAACTTTATTTGGTTTTTAGTTAACATCTAAAAAATGTACTTTTGATTAATTATTCATTTAGACAGTAAAGCTAAATTTTATTTATTGATTGTTGAAGAAAACTCTAACAAAAATATTTGTTGTTTTTATAATGACTTGTTTATTTACGGCATGTAATGTTGTAAAACGGGTTGCGCCTACAGATTATTTATTGACTGAAAACAGTTTCTACATCAATGGTCAAAAGAAAAAATCTGAAGAACTCAACAACTTATCATTTCAGAAAAAAAACACTTCTCTTTTTGGAATTCCATTACAATTGTATATTTATAATCTAGCCCGCCCCAACAAGGACGCTATCTTTGAATCTTGGCTTCTAAAAAAACCCAAACGGAAGCAACGCTTAATTTCTAAACTTTCAGAAAAACAGCTTAATCAATTAAAAACATCGTCTTTAGGAATCAATAAATGGTTAAAAAAAACAGGAGAAGCACCAATAGTGTTAGATTCCTTGAAAATTGATAAAACAAAACTAAACCTAGAGCGCTATTATTTTGCAAATGGTTGGTTTGACAGAACCGTAAGTTACAAAGTTGACACTATAGGTTTAAAGAAAGCGGCTTTATCTTTTGAGATTGAGACAGGATTACCATACAAAATAGGTGAAATTTCAAAACGGATAGATTCTCCGGAAATAGACTCTTTATATACTAAACTAAAACAAGAGTCTTATTTGAAACCTGGGCAGCAATTTTCGATATCAAATTTTGATAGCGAAAGAAGTCGCCTGACTACCGCATTCAGAAATTCTGGTGCTTTCCATTTTTCTGAAGAATATATAAGATATGAAAATGATACTATAGGAACACAAAAAAATGTCAATATTAAGTTACAAATTCAAGATAGAATTATAAGAAATGACGATTCAATTATTCGTGTACCATTTCAAACATACACAATCAAAAATGTAAATATTTTCACGGATGCAACATTTGAAAACCGTTCAAAAGCCATCTCAGATTCTGTGAGCTATAACAACTATAATGTATATGCTTATCAAAAATTAAAATACAAACCAAAAGCATTAACAAATGCAGTTCTTATAGCAAAGGGAGAGGTTTTTAAAGACTTGGATCGCACAAGAACCTTTCGCAATTTGAATGAGCTATCAACCTTTAAATATCCAAATATAGAATATGTAGAAAACCCCCAAGACACCACGTTAACTGCAAATATTTATTTAATATCAAAGAAAAAATATGGCATCGGATTTGACGTAAATGTTTCACAAAGTAATATTCAAAAGGTGGGACTTTCATTCACAACAGGAGTGGTGGTCCGGAATATTTTTAAAGGGGCTGAAACCCTTCAAATTTCGGCATTGGGCGCTATTGGAGCTTCTAAGGATGGCGCAAAAACTGAAGATCGTTTTTTTGATATTAATGAGCTAGGTGCCGATATTAAACTAAATATTCCTCGTTTATTTTTCCCTTTAAATACAGATAAAATTATTCCAAAATACATGTCTCCAAGCACACAAATAAGTGCTGGATTTACTGGGCAAACAAATATTGGTTTGGACAAACAGACTTTTAATAGTGTTTTTAGCTATAAGTGGTTTCCGTCTGACAAAGTCACAAATACCTTAGATTTAGTAAACATTCAATATGTAAGGAATCTAAATCCAAATAATTATTTCAGTGTCTATCAAAATTCATTTAATCGATTACAATCTATTGCCCTTCTGTCTTACGCAACGCCAACGGAATTCTTAGGATTAACTAATAGTGGACAAGAAATACTTCTTGAAACACGCGCAGATGATTTCATAAATCTCGTAAGTAACGACACTCCATACAGGAATTCAAATCCTTCTGAATACCAAACAGTAAGAGATATTCAGGAACGAAAAAATAGATTGGTACAAGACAACTTTATTCTAGCGAGTAATTTTAATTATGTCCGCGACAGTCGACAAAACACTTTTGACACTAATTTTTCAATTTTTAGATTAAAATTTGAATTCGCTGGAAACCTTCTTTATACAGCTTCAAAACTGTTGAATTTAGAAAACAATTCACAAGGTGCATATAAAGTGGGTGGCGTACCATTTTCTCAATATATTAAATCCGAAATAGACCATATTAAACTGTGGAATCTCGGTGGTAGCAATGTATTAGCCTTACGAAGCTTTTTTGGAATTGCCATCCCCTTAGAAAATGCTTCTAGTATTCCGTTTGCAAAAAGTTTTTTTGCAGGAGGTTCCAATGACAACAGGGCTTGGACGGCTTATAATTTAGGGCCTGGAAATTCTGATAATAACAATGAATTTAATGAAGCAAAAGTGAAATTAGCATTTAGTTTGGAGCATCGATACAACTTGTTTGGGAAACTAAATGGCGCCTTTTTTATGGATGCTGGAAATATTTGGAATGTATTGGATGATGTTACAGACCCCAAGGCAACATTTAATAACATTAAATCTTTAAAAGATATTGCTGTAGGTGCAGGGATTGGGTTACGCTATGATTTTGATTTTTTTATATTTAGATTTGACACCGGATTTAAAGCCTATGAGCCAAGTTATGGAGATCAAAATCGTTGGCTAAACAACTTCAATTTTAGTAATGCCGTCTATAATATTGGAATCAATTATCCGTTTTAAAAATTTCAGATTAGCTATATCGATTTCGTACAATATTACACTAATCAATTCCAATAAACTTTTCAAAATTATTTAAAAACATTACTTTTACAGCGATAATAAAAAAAAACATAATGAGTCACAACATCAAAGCAGGCGTTGCTACAGGCCGCGAAGTTCAAGAGATTTTTAAACTAGCTAAAGAAAAAGGGTTCGCCCTTCCAGCAGTTAATGTTATTGGTTCAAACACCATTAACGGCGTTCTTGAAACGGCAAAAGAATTAAATGCCCCGGTAATTATTCAATTTTCAAACGGAGGCGGACAATTTAACGCCGGTAAAGGACTTTCAAATGAAGGCCAAAAAGCAGCCATTGCAGGTTCAATCGCAGGTGCAAAACATATCCATGAAATGGCATTAGCCTATGGCGTTCCTGTAATTTTACATACCGATCACTGTTCTAAAAAATTACTGCCTTGGATTGATGGCTTATTAGATGCCAGTGAAGTTCACTTTGCGCAAACTGGAAAATCTCTATATAGCTCTCACATGATTGATTTATCTGAAGAGCCGATAGAAGAAAATATTGAAATTTGCAAAACCTATTTAGAGCGCATGTCCAAAATGGGAATGACACTAGAAATCGAATTAGGGATTACTGGTGGTGAAGAAGACGGCGTAGACAATAGTGATGTTGATGTTTCAAAATTATACACTCAACCCGAAGAAGTTGCTTATGCTTACGAAGAACTTAGTAAGGTAAGTGATCAATTTACGATTGCAGCTGCTTTTGGAAACGTTCACGGAGTTTACAAACCTGGAAACGTAAAATTAACGCCGAAAATTCTTTTAAATTCTCAGCAGTACGTTACAAAAAAATATGGCGTTTCAGAAAACCATATTGATTTCGTATTTCATGGTGGATCTGGATCAACTGTAGAAGAAATTAGAGAAGGAATTTCTTATGGCGTGATAAAAATGAATATTGATACAGACATGCAATATGCATTTATGACTGGAATTCGCGACGATTTCAAAACCAACGAAGCGTATTTAGCGGCACAAATTGGAAACCCAGATGGTAGTGATGTTCCAAATAAAAAATATTATGACCCAAGACGATGGCTACGTGAAGGTGAAAAAGCTTTCATTGCGAGACTTAAAAAAGCATTTGAGGATTTAAATAATGTTGATACATTATAAAATTTGTGTAGTTTTGTACTTTAATTTTACCGTTTAGACACTAATTATATGGCTTGGTTCAAAAGAAAAGACAAAGGGATTCAAACACCTACAGAAGCAAAACGAGACACACCCAAAGGACTTTGGTACAAATCTCCTACAGGTAAGGTCATTGAAACGGATGAGTTAGAGAAAAACTTCTATATCAGTCCCGAAGATGGGTATCATGTGCGAATTGGCAGTAATGAATATTTTGAAATGCTCTTTGATGATAATACCTTCAAAGAGTTAGACCCAAATATCACCTCAAAAGATCCGTTAAAGTTTGTGGATAGCAAAGCGTATACAGATCGTTTGAAGGCTGCACAATCTAAAACAAGCTTGAAAGATGCCGTGAGAACCGCTGTTGGGAAATCCAAAGGGAAAGATTTAGTAATTGCCTGTATGGACTTTAGTTTTATTGGAGGCTCTATGGGATCCGTTGTTGGTGAAAAAATTGCACGTGCTGCAGATCATGCGCTTAACAACAATTTACCGTTCATGATTATTTCAAAATCTGGTGGTGCTCGAATGATGGAAGCTGCTTTGTCGCTAATGCAACTTGCAAAAACGTCCGCAAAACTAGCACAACTCGCTGACGCAAACATTCCTTATATTTCACTTTGTACTGATCCCACTACTGGAGGAACAACAGCTTCATTTGCAATGCTAGGCGATATTAATATTAGCGAACCTGGTGCACTAATTGGCTTTGCTGGTCCAAGAGTTGTAAGAGACACCACTGGTAAAGAATTGCCTGAAGGTTTTCAAACTGCCGAATTTGTAAAAGAACACGGGTTTTTAGATTTTATCACGCCGCGTTGTGACTTAAAAAATAAGGTTAACCAATACATTGACTTAATATCTAATCAACCCCTTAGAATTTAATTAATATTTATTATAACCAATAAAAATAATCTTATGAAAATAGCTTCAAAAATCAGTCTATTATTACTCACAGTAATTACTACCTTCTCATGCGGAGAACTAGATGAATTAACAGAATTTGATATCACACAAGATTTCGACACAACGATCAATGTAGATATTACTGATGATTCTGAAGGGCAACCTCAGAGTTGGTCACAATCTTCAACTATAAATTTAGCAGACAATGAACAAGTTCAAGCAAATTTGGACTTAGTTCAAGATGTTAACATCAACTCTTTAACGTTTAAAATTATTAATTTTGTAGGGGTAGAAAATACAATGGCTACAGAAGTTTCCTTAAGTTTTGGTGAAACTGTCATTTCGCTTGAAGATCTCGATCTTCAAGACAATACAACTATTTACTCTTTAGGCACATCTTCAGAACTAAATACTATTGCAAATGATTTAAAAGATACCTCTGAAATTACGGCGACAATAAATGGTACAGTCACAAGCACACCAGTAAAGTTTGATGTAGTTATTACTTTAGACGTAACAACAACTTTTGATATCATTTAACAAACCATTTTAGTATTCATATTAAAAACAAACCTTTAGGTTTGTTTTTTTTTGGGGAAATGCTCAATATCTTGAAGATGATTGTTTGCTATAAATAAAACAGGAAACTTCAAGGCATAAACAACTGGAAATTACTATATTTGCCACCTAATTACGATAGACGTAGTTAATCGCATAAAAATTATTTAAATAATATTGGAATGTATTTAACAAAAGAAGCTAAAGAGAAACTCTTTAAAAAACACGGAAAAGATGCCAAAGATACAGGATCTTCCGAAGGACAAATTGCCTTATTCACAGAAAGAATCAATCACTTGACTGAGCATTTAAAACAAAATCGTAAAGATTATAACACAGAACGCTCGTTAGTAAAACTAGTAGGAAAACGTCGCTCATTATTAGATTATTTAATGAAATCAGATATCTTAAGATATCGTGCGATCGTAAAAGAATTAGGATTAAGAAAATAATATCAAAAGCCACGCACAAAGCGTGGTTTTTAGGTTTTAAAACTTTTACAGTTCATAAGTATTAGAAGAAGCTAATTAGAGTTTTTCATTGGTCACACCACACAACGACAACAACACAACACCAATGTTTAATTAGAACAAAAAATTATGATACCAAAAGTATTTAAAGAGGTCATTGACCT
>Ga0115550_1001828_pt1 | contig 15396 bp, 17 predicted proteins | sample COGITO_mtgs_1005_FD_87177 | JGI IMG/M metagenome (GOLD analysis project Ga0115550, IMG submission 87177) | Pelagic marine microbial communities from North Sea - COGITO_mtgs_100511 | ecosystem: Environmental > Aquatic > Marine > Epipelagic | place: Germany:Helgoland, sampling site Kabeltonne... | reverse complement strand
AGAGAGCCCTCAGCGAGTGAAGTGCCCTCAGCGAACGAAGAACTAGGCCAATTGAGAATCTTTTTGCGCTGGCGGTTGTCGCGTCGGTGCAATTGATTACAATAGCGTTCGTAATTCCGGAGATGGTTTGTGAAAGATTCAAGTTCTAGACAGTTTGACAGTAATTGTTTCACGTGGCGTTGGCGCAACTAGAGCAGCCGAGGCGCAGTGACGCCTGCACAACCACATTCTGTCAACGAACAAGGATCCGATCATGACCCCCGAACAATTTGCTCAGTTAGCCCGCCAAGAATGCAACCGTATTCCTATTACTCGTGAAGTGCTGGCTGATCTAGAAACCCCCCTTAGTGTCTATTTAAAATTGGCTTTTGGGCCAAATTCCTACCTCTTTGAATCTGTCCAGGGCGGTGAAAAATGGGGCCGTTACTCGTTGATTGGCCTGCATACCTCTACTGTTCTAAAAGTCTTTGGCAACCGTCTGGAAATTATTCGCGACGGCAAGCCGATGGTTAATCGGCAGACCAGCGACCCGCTGGGTGAGGTGGAGCGATTCCGCAAGCTATTTAGCATGCCTGACCTGCCTAATCTGCCGCGCTTTACCGGCGGCCTGGTGGGTTATTTTGGCTATGACACTGTGCGCTTTGTAGAGCCTAAATTAGCCGAGACTGCGCCACCCGACGAATTGGGAACCCCAGATATTTTGCTCATGGCTTCTGATGAGGTGGCGATCTTCGACAACCTCTCCGGCACCATTATGTTGGTGGTTCATGTAGATGCCAAAGACCCGGATGCACTGGCGAGTGCAGAAGCGCGACTGGATGAGCTTGAGGCTAAACTTGAGCAGCCAACACCGCAACTGCCGCCGATGAATATGGCAGGTGACGGTATCTCAGAAGATGACTTCGTGTCGAGTTTTGGCGAGCAAGATTTCAAAGCCGCAGTCAATAAAGTCAAAGACTATGTGATGGCCGGTGATGTTATGCAGGTGGTGCCATCTCAGCGTCTGTCGACGCCTTTTCATGCCGCGCCGATCAATCTCTACCGCGCACTGCGTCGTCTTAACCCCTCTCCCTATATGTATTTTCTCGATCTCGATGGCTTTCATATTGTCGGGTCGTCGCCAGAGGTGCTGGCCCGTCTCGAAGATGGTGACGTTACGGTGCGACCTATAGCTGGCACCCGCAGACGCGGTGCAACGGCTGAAGAAGACCAGGCTATGGAAGATGAGATGCTAGCCGACCCTAAAGAAATTGCTGAGCATCTAATGCTAATTGATTTGGGTCGCAACGACGTTGGCCGTATCAGTAAAACCGGCACCGTCGAAGTCACCGAAAAGATGGTTGTTGAGCGCTACTCCCATGTTATGCATATCACCTCTAATGTGGTGGGCCAGGTGACCGACGATATGGGTGCTCTGGAAGTACTAAAGGCAACATTGCCTGCCGGTACTCTGAGTGGTGCACCGAAAATTCGCGCCATGGAAATTATCGATGAGCTAGAGCCGGTTAAGCGCAATATCTATGGTGGCGCAGTGGGTTATATAGGCTGGAATGGCAATATGGATACCGCCATCGCCATCCGCACAGCGGTAATCAAAGATAATATGCTCCACGTTCAAGCTGGAGCTGGCGTTGTTGCCGACTCAGTTCCCGAGCTGGAATGGAAAGAAACCAACAACAAAGCCCGAGCGCTTATGCGCGCAGCAGCTATGGTCTGCACTAAAGCTACTGGAGAGTCGAAATGATTTTAATGATCGATAATTATGACTCGTTCACCTACAACATTGTCCAGTACCTTGCCGAGCTAAAGGCCGATGTCCAGGTCTATCGCAATGACGAAATTAGCATTGCCGATATAGAGCGTTTGGCGCCGGAGAAAATTGTTATCTCGCCGGGCCCCTGCACGCCCAATGAAGCGGGCATCTCCGTAGAGACTATTACACACTTTGCCGGTCGCCTGCCGATTCTCGGCGTTTGCCTTGGGCACCAGAGTATCGCCCAGGCCTTTGGCGGCAAGATTGTTCGCGCCAAGCAAGTGATGCACGGCAAGACCTCGCCAATGCACCACAGTAATAGCGGCGTGTTTGCCGGACTGACTAACCCCTTTGAGGCGACCCGCTATCATTCCTTGGTGATTGAGCAGAGCAGTCTGCCTAGCTGTCTCGAAATTACTGCGTGGACTGAAAATGAAGATGGTAGTCTCGATGAAATTATGGGGGTGCGTCACAAGACCCTGCCCATTGAAGGCGTGCAATTTCATCCAGAATCAATCCTGACTCAGCATGGTCATGACCTGCTGAATAATTTTCTCGAAGGTTAAGCATGGATATCAAACAAGCATTAGAAATTGTTGTGCTGGGCACTGATCTTAGCGCGGCGGAAATGCGCGATGTGATGCGTCAGATAATGACCGGTAATGCCAGCGAAGCGCAGATTGGTGCCTTTCTCGTTGCCCTGCGCATGAAAGGCGAGAGTATTGACGAGATCGCGGGCGCTGTTGAAGTTATGCGTGAGTTGGCCACTGGCGTCAAAGTCTCCGGCCAAGGCCTGGTGGATATAGTGGGCACTGGCGGCGACGAATCGAATCTATTTAATGTCTCCACCGCCTCAACCTTCGTAGTGGCCGCAGCCGGTGGTTCTGTTGCCAAACATGGCAATCGTTCAGTTAGCAGCAACAGTGGTGCCGCCGATGTACTTGAGGCTGCCGGAGTTAATTTAAATCTCAGTCCCGAGCAAGTAGCGCTCTGTGTCCAAGCGTTGGGCGTCGGATTTATGTTTGCCCCGGCCCATCACAGTGCCATGAAGCATGCCATTGGCCCGCGTCGCGAACTGGGTCTGCGAACTATTTTTAATATCCTTGGGCCCATGACCAATCCTGCTGGGGTTACCCGCCAGCTTATTGGTGTCTATGACCAAACTCTATGTAAGCCCATGGCCGAGGTGCTCGGACGTCTGGGTGCTGAACATATTATGGTGGTGCACTCCGCAGATGGCCTCGATGAAATCAGCATTGCCACAGAAACCGCAGTGGCCGAGTATAAAGATGGCGCTGTCAGTGAATACAGTATCGCCCCCGAGGAGTTTATGATCGAGCGCCAGAGTCTCGATGGCTTGAGTGTGGATAACGCCGAACAATCTCTGGAGCTTATTAAAGATGCTCTGGGCAAACAGACAACCGCCAATGGCGCAAAGGCTGCTGATCTGATTGCTCTTAACGCCGGTGCGGCACTTTATGTGGCTGGCTGTGCCGCCAGTATTAAAGAAGGTGTCGCCATGGCACAGGACGCCATAGGCGCAGGATTGGCGCGGGCTAAATTAACTGATCTGGCGACCTTTACTCAAGTTCAGCAAGATGCCTAAAAATAACGAGAAATTGAAATGAGTTCAGATACACCCACTATTCTAAAAAAGATCCTCGCCCGCAAGCAGGAAGAAATTGCCGAGCGCAGCGCCCTGGTTTCTATTGCCCAGCTAATTGAAAAGGCACAGGCTGCTCAGCCGCCCAGAGGATTTGCCGCAGCACTGGCGGCCAAGCTCACAGCCGGCCAATCTGCAGTGATTGCAGAAATTAAAAAAGCCTCTCCAAGCAAAGGGGTTATCCGTGAAGACTTTGACCCAGCTGCCATTGCCGAGAGCTATGAGCAGGGTGGTGCAGCCTGCCTGTCAGTGTTGACCGACGTGGATTTCTTTCAGGGTGCAGATGAGTACTTGCAGATGGCACGTGAGGCTACGCAACTGCCGGTTATCCGCAAAGATTTTATTATCGATGATTACCAGGTCTATGAAGCTCGAGCCATGAGTGCCGACTGCATTCTATTAATTGTTTCAGCGTTGACCGAAGAGCAGCTCACCCATCTCCATGAATTGGCCATATCACTGGGCATGGATGTACTGATTGAAGTCCACGACGGAGCAGAGCTGGCAATAGCCCTTAAGTTGGACAATCCAATGGTTGGCATCAACAACCGCAATCTGCACAGTTTTGAAGTCTCTCTCGACAACACCTATCAGCTGCTCGATAAGATCCCTGCGGGAAAAATTATTATTACCGAGAGCGGCATACATAGCACCGACGATGTGGCTGCAATGCGCGCCCACAATGTAAACAGCTTTTTGGTCGGTGAGGCCTTTATGCGCAGTGAAGAGCCGGGTCAGCGACTGGCGGAGATGTTTGCTTAACGAGTACCAAACACCACCATGGTTTTACCCGCCACGGAAACCAGTCCCTGAGTCTCGAGCTCTTTCAGTACTCGGCCAACCATTTCCCTTGAGCAGCCCACTATGCGTCCGATCTCTTGACGGGTAATCTTGATCTGCATACCGTCCGGATGGGTCATAGCATCTGGTTCTTTGCACAGATCCAGCAAGGTTCTCGCTACTCGACCAGTGACGTCGAGGAAGGCTAAATCTCTAACTTTTCGGGTGGTGTCCCTGAGTCGCTGGGCAACCTGTTTGCTGATGGCGAAGAGAAATGCGGGGTGTTTATGACTCAGCTCAATAAACTTTGCGTAGCTGATTTCCCCTACTTCACATTCGGTTTTGGTGCGGATCCAGGCACTGCGATGCTCCTGGTCGAAAAGGCCCATTTCGCCGAAAAAATCACCCGGGTTTAGGTAGGCGAGAATGATTTCTTTGCCGTCGCTATCGTCTTCAATCATTACGGTGACCGAGCCCTTGATAATGTAATAAAGGGTATCTCCTTGGTCACCGGCATAGATGATGGTGCTTTTTGCCGGATAGCGTCGTCTGTGGCAGTGGGATAGAAACTCTTCCACATTTTCAATATGTGGTGTCAGAGGTGCAGGCGCCAATTTGTTTCTCCATTTACAAGTTTAGCAACATGCCGCTTTATATAGTGTTTATCTGCGACTCCTGGAATTAATAGTAGTCAAAAAAAAGATGTCACGAGTAAAATTTGCATCGGCCCTATGGTAATCTTTGCGCTTCGAAAGCGAGGCTTTATATGAAGGCAACAATTAAGTGGGTAGACGGCGTAATGTTTCTCGGCGAATCCGGCAGTGGCCACAGTGTGGTGATGGATGGTGCCGAAGCTCAGGGTGGCCGAAATATGGGGGTTCGTCCTATGGAAATGCTACTGTTAGGCCTGGGCGGCTGTGCATCCTTTGATGTGATGAGTATGCTAGCCAAGAGCCGCCAGCAGGTTACTGACTGCCGCACTGAGATAGAGGCTGAGCGGGTTGATGCCGTGCCAGCGGTGTTTAGTAAGATCCATTTGCGGTTCCTAGTTAGCGGGAAAAATCTTAAAGAGACACAGGTTAAGCGCGCGGTGGAACTGTCAGCGGAGAAATATTGTTCGGCCTCGATCATGCTTAGTGCCGCCGGTGTTGAGATGAGCCATAGCTATGAGGTGATAGAGGCCTGACTTAACTTTTGACTGCAAGGCTCACTGGTTAAAGGGCTAACTGGTTAAAGAGCTCTCTATTGAAAGTAGCCAAATCCGAGACAAAAAAAAGGAGCCTAAAGGTAGGCTCCTAAAAAATCCTGAGAAAACCTCAAAGGAAGGGGTAGGGGTAAAACGGTGTAAGACCTGCTAATCAGCAACTCTGCAAAACTCTGTACAAATTCAATGCCCTCATAATAGAAATCTGCGCCTCATACAGCAAATGCATTTTTTGCATCTTAGTCATATCATTTTGTAATAGGCTGAATCTATAGTCTAGTGGGCTAGGACTTGACTGGCTTCTGTCGAGATCACCAGATCTGCTACAAGGGGTTTTTTAAGATAAAAAAAAGGGGCCCAAGAAGGGCCCCTATAAAAGAATCCTATAGCAAGGATTAAGAGGGGTTTGGTACGAAGCCGCTGGTTTATTGAGCCAGCGGCTTCTTAGAAGCTTTGAGTTTTGGTGCTTTAACGTTCGCGAAGTCATCTTTCGCAATTGCAGCACCCGCTAATCCAGTGAATCCGATTAGTATGTATACGAGTGTCATGGTCTATCTCCGTGGGTGTTTATGGGCACATCGCCCTATGTGTGCCAATATACGCAGACCTATGTCATAATCCAAATGCATTGTTAGCATTATTTATATATCAAATTGTAATGACCTTGAGAATAAGCCATGAATCTACAAAAACTGTCTCGCCTAGATCTTAATTTACTGGTTGCACTTCAAGCGCTATTGGAAGAGAAAAGCGTTACCCGCGCGGCACAGCGGTTGTTTATTACTCAGCCAGCCATGAGTCGGGTGTTACAGCGTTTGCGTCAGCAGCTGGATGATCCACTGTTTACCCGCACTGGAAATATTTTGATTCCCACGCCCAAGGCTCAGGAATTACAGCTAAGGTTGCCCATGCTCCTAGATGGCATTCTCGATATGGTCACCGATGGGGAATTTGATCCGGCTAGTTATGTAGGTGAGATCACTATCGCCGTTCCCGAGTTTATTGCTATCTCTCTGGCATCTCAGTTGACCGCACTATTAAACAAATACGCTCCAGGCGTGATTCTCTCGATCTCCAGTGAGACGGATTCTGTAGCTGGGGAGTTATCGGCTGGTGTGTTAGATTTTGCCATTGATATAAAGAGGGATATCACCACTGAGGTGACGGCGCGTCATTTAGCGATTTTTAGCCCCTCGATCTGGATGCGTGAGGGTCACCCTCTGGCCAAGAAGAGCCGAGTGACCTTGGATGAAATTCTTCAATATCCCTATGTGCAGTATTATCTACTGATTGCCAAGCGTGTCAGTGCGCGCACTGATGCCCGTTTTGATAGAGCATTGCGACAGCAGGGGCGCAGCCGTTCCAAGGCCATGGTGACCAATCAGCTGATGACCGCGATTGAAACAATTTGCGCATCGGATTGTTTAATGGTGTCAGCTAAGTTTGGTTCGGGTATGGAGCGCGAGCTCTATCGGATTGTTACCAAAACCTATCCAGATGACCTTCCCCATGAGGGCACTGTTCCCCTGGTGCTACTACAGCATAAGCGCACCCTGGGTTCGCCTATTCATCAGTGGTTGTCGGAGAAGATTGTCGATCTGGCTCGCGATATGGAGAATCCCCACGAACCGCAGTCAATGCTATTTGATTAAGTGCTATTTGATTAAGTGTTGTTTTAACTAAGCCTGTTTGGCCCTACTGGAGCTAAAACCTATAACTGCTGGCAGTCATGGCACCAGAAACTAGGGTCATCAGCTTCTTCACCGGCTTTGGAAACGGATAGCCGCCAGCATCGAGAGCACTCTCCGCATGATGTTTTTCGTCGACCAACATTTGCTCAATCACCGCGCGGCTTTTGTGGTCATCTTCAGGTAACCGATCTAAATGCTCTTGCAGATGATTGCACACCTGTTCTTCAGTGGCGGCAACAAATCCAAGACTGAGCTTGTCGCTGATTAATCCTGCAGCTGCACCAATACCAAATGAGGCGGCATACCAGACTGGATTTAAGCGGCTGGTACTGCCGTCGAGTTGGTTGATTCGCTCCTCACACCAGGCCAGATGATCAATCTCTTCAGCGGCCGCTTCTTCCATCTGCTGACCCACTTCGGGCAGTTTCGCAGTTAGCGCCTGACCTTGATAGAGCGCTTGAGCGCAGACTTCACCAGCGTGATTAACACGCATCAGACCCGCCGCATGTTTGCGCTCCTGCTCAGATAACTCGCCCTCTGCTGTATCCTCGGCAGGTGAGCAGCGCTGTGGCGTTGGTGCGCTGCCAGCAAGGGTACGCAGCGCTTGATCGGCCTGAACAATAAACTGATCGAATACAGAGAGTGTTGGTTTTGACTGGGACATAATCGGTCTCAAGATCTCAAAAAGGTGTTGGTATCATCCAGATTAGCAATGAATTCTTCAGAACTGTAGTGGCTTTAACTGCGCTTGTCTATTTTTACGCCTTGATCGGCTGGACAGTTTTGTTGACGAACATAAATGGCAGATAAAACAGCGCAAAGAAAACCATGGCCACCAGTTCGGCCACCAGTATATACACCGGCCAGGGTCCGAGCAGATCGAGAATCGATGCATTGCCTGGCTTGTGCACCAAATAAAAGTAATTCGCGTCCATCAGTAAATTAAGTCCATAGAGAGCAGCGGAGTAAACATTCACCCAGGCAAAGGTAATCACTATGCCTTTAAGGCGTGGATACATTTGGAAGGCAAAAATATTGTGAATCACCAGCACCACTAGACCGCCATGAACAATCCAATACTTAAAGAACTCATTGCTGGGAAAGCCCACATAGAGGTCTGGTGTCAGCATCGCCTGTAATGTGCCTGCCATGACTAAAAAATAGATCACTTCAAGACGCCGTTGATTGGGGTGCCAAAATAGCAGCGGGGCCAATATAGCAAAAAGATTACACAGGGATATGGGCAGATCGATGAGCAGATTAAAGCGATTAAAGTAGATTTTGATGGCACTAAAAATCACCACGGTGATGACTAAAAAGATCGAGATTCGACGGCTAAAAAGCAGATTCTGCCGTTGATCAAAATTGCGTATACACCAGACGGTTGCCAGCATGCAGAGTGCAAACACTGCCAGGGCGCCGAGGTGTTGAGCTCCAAATGAGTGAAACTCAATCTCGACACTGAGAAACTGCTGCCACAGACTCATTGCGCGGTTAGCCCTGCTGCTCGCGCTCTATGGCGCGCCAAGCAATATCCGAACGCTTGTACAGGTCCTTGAAATTTACGCTGGCTGCCAGTTGGTAGGCAGCCTGCTGCGCCTCAGCAACCGTATTGCCGAGCGCTGTAGCACAGAGTACTCGGCCACCGTTGGTCACCACTTGGTCGTCTTTGATAGCTGTGCCGGCATGAAATACTTTTGCACTCTCAATATTACTGGAGCTTTCACTGTCGAGACCGGTTATTACATCGCCTTTTGCGTAGCTACTGGGATAGCCGCCAGCGGCAAGAACAATGCCTACTGCCGGGCGCGGATCCCAACTAGCCTGCTCTGAATCCAATGCGCCATCCAGTGCCGCGAGGCAGTGGCTAACTAAGTTAGATTTTAAGCGCATCATGATCGGCTGGGTCTCGGGATCACCAAAGCGACAGTTATATTCGATCACCTTGGGTGTGCCATCGGCCATAATCATCAGTCCGGCGTAAAGGAAGCCAGTGTAATCATTGCCTTCGTCCGCCATACCTTTAACTGTCGGATAAATCACTTGGTCCATAATCCGCTGATAAATTACATCATCGACCACTGGTGCCGGGGAGTATGCTCCCATGCCGCCGGTATTGGGGCCGGTATCGCCATCACTGGCACGCTTGTGATCTTGGCTAGTGGCCATTGGTAGAACATTTTTACCGTCCACCATAACAATAAAGCTGGCCTCTTCACCGTCGAGAAACTCTTCAATAACTACTCTATGCCCCGCTTCACCAAAGGCATTTCCAGCTAGCATATCTTTTACCGCAGCTTCAGCTTCGGCCATTGTCATGGCGACAATCACACCCTTACCCGCGGCCAAACCGTCGGCTTTAATCACAATTGGCGCGCCTACCTTTTGCAGGTAAGCCATGGCTTTATCCATATCGGTGAAGTTCTGGTAATAGCCGGTGGGAATATTTTGCCGTAACAAAAAATCTTTGGTGAAGGCTTTGGAGCCCTCAAGTTGCGCGGCGCCTTTTGAAGGCCCGAATATTGGCAGTTCACGCTGATTAAAGAAGTCGACAATTCCGTCTACTAATGGCTGCTCAGGACCGACGATGGTCAGGCCAACATTGTTGTTGGCAGCGAAATCAGCCAGTGCTGCAAAGTCATCTATACCCAGGGCGATATTTTCCACCTTGGCTTCTCTGGCGCTACCGGCATTGCCCGGCGCGACAAACACAGTTTCCACATCGCTGCTCTGAGCGGCTTTCCATGCTAGAGCGTGTTCCCGACCACCTGAGCCAATAACCAATACATTCATTTGTCAAAATCCAAAGTCAAAAAATAATGGCGCAGATTGTAGCAGAGTAAACCGCTAAATATGCTGTAATAGGGGCCTGAGTTTATTCCTCCTTAGAGGATCTACTCTCGGCTTAGCCGCCGTAAATATATTAAAAAAAGGATCTCATTATCACTCAGCCTATTATCTATTGGTTCCGCCAAGATCTTCGTCTTGCCGACAATCCCGCACTTGCTGCGGCCTGTGAATCCGGCGCGGTGGTTCCGGTGTTTATCTTTGACGAAAGCAGCGAGCAGGATTGGAAGCTCGGTGGTGCCAGTCGCTGGTGGTTGCACCATGCGCTGCAGTCGTTAGGCAAAAGTCTCGGTGGCAAGCTGAATATTTATGCCGGCGATGCCCTGACAATTCTTTCGGATCTAAGTACTGCAATGTCTGCGAAGGCGGTTTATTGGAATCGCTGCTACGAACCGCGCAGCATCGAGCGCGATGCCAAGATTAAGACCAGTCTGAAAGAGGCGGCACTGGATGTGCAGAGCTTTAATGGTTCACTACTCTGGGAACCCTGGCAGGTGCTGAAAAAAGATGGCACCCCATACAAGGTCTTCACTCCCTATTACCGAAGAGGCTGCCTGCAAAAGGTCGCGCCTCGACAACCGCTGCCTGTGCCGAAAAATATGAATTTGGTTAAGGCCGGTAACAGTTTGGTAGTTGAAGATCTATGCTTATTGCCGACTATCGATTGGGATAAAAAGCTTCAGGGTGATTGGGATATTAGCGAAGATGGCGCCAGAAATCGCCTGGATGATTTTGTCTTTAACGGCATCCAAGATTATCGCGAGGGCCGTAATTTTCCCAATAAGAAAAATGTCTCACGCCTGTCACCTTACTTTCACTTCGGTCAAATGTCGGTGAATACCGCCTGGTATGCAGCCAATGATGCGGCAGCCTTAATCGACAACGAAAGCAACCTGGATACTTTTTTGAGCGAGCTGGGATGGCGTGAGTTCTCTTATTATCTGCTCTACCACTTTCCCAAATTACCCACTGATAATTTGCAGCAGCGCTTTAATTTTTTCCCTTGGGCGCAGAACACTGACGCAGAGCTCAAGGCCTGGCAAAAAGGTAAAACCGGTTATCCCCTTGTGGATGCGGGTATGCGTGAGCTCTATGACACCGGCTATATGCACAACCGTGTGCGCATGGTGGTGGGTTCATTTATGGTGAAGAATTTGCTGATTCATTGGCACAGTGGCGAGCGTTGGTTTTGGGACTGTCTGGTGGATGCGGATCTGGCGGCTAATAGCGCAAGCTGGCAGTGGATCGCCGGTTGCGGTGCTGATGCTGCGCCGTTCTTCCGGATTTTTAATCCGATCACCCAGAGTGAAAAGTTTGATAAGCAGGGTGACTATATCCGCCGCCATGTTCCCGAGCTGGCGGAGATGCCAGCCAAGTATATCCATGCGCCCTGGTTGGCACCGGCGGAGATTTTGGCTGCGGCGGGAGTGGAAATTGGCACTGACTATCCAGAGCCGATTATCGATATCAAAGAGTCTCGAGAGCGAGCTCTGGCGGCCTTTAAAATGACCAAGAATGATGTGCTTTAGAGATTAAATAACGGTCTTTGTCTTAGACGCTATAACGCACAGGAATGGTTTTTCTGTTAGGGCAAAAAAATGTACTCAGTGAGGAAGCTTATGATTACAAGCGACCCACTGAGTACATTTCTAACGCTGCCAGAAGACAAAATGATCAGCTTGCTAGTGCCTAAAGTGACGCATTCCAGTGAACACCATCGCCATGCCATGTTCATTGGCGGCGGCAACTACTTCATCATCGCGCATTGAACCACCTGGCTGAATCACACAGCTAATACCGGCTGCTGCTGCATTATCAATACCATCGCGGAAGGGGAAGAAGGCATCAGATGCCATTACCGCTCCTACTACTTTAAGCCCCGCATGCTCGGCTTTAATGCCAGCAATACGCGCCGAATTAATACGGCTCATCTGACCAGCGCCAACACCAATGGTACGGTTGTTCTTGGCGTAGATAATTGCATTGGATTTAACCATCTTGGCGACCTTCCAGGCAAACATCATATCGTTCATTTCGTCTTCGCTGGGCACTCGGTCGCTGACCACTTTCAGATCTTTCTCTGCAACCATGCCATTATCGCGATCCTGAATTAACAAGCCGCCATTAACACGCTTGTAGTCAAAGTCCTGTGGTCGCTCAGCACCCCAGGTTCCGCACTCCAGCAGACGTACGTTCTTTTTCGCGGTGATCACGGCAACTGCTTCGGCAGATACCGAAGGCGCAATAATCACTTCAACAAATTGCTTCTCGCAGATATCTGCAGCAGTAGCCGCATCGAGCTCACGGTTAAAGGCAATAATGCCCCCGAAAGAGGATTCTGGATCCGTGGCAAAAGCCAGATGGTAAGCCAGATTAATATCTGTAGCCACGGCAACACCGCAGGGATTAGCGTGCTTAACAATGACGCAGGCGGGCTGATCAAATTGCTTAACGCACTCCAAGGCAGCGTCTGTATCGGCAATATTGTTAAAGGATAATTCTTTACCCTGCAACTGTTTGGCAGTGGCGACACTGGCTTCAGTGGGATTAGCCTCAACATAGAAGGCTGCTTTCTGATGAGGGTTTTCACCGTAGCGCATCTCTTGGGTTTTGTAATACTGGACGTTAAAGGTGTCGGAGAAATTGCGCGCCTGGTTGTCGATATCGCGAGCGCCAAAGTAGTTGGCAATCATACCGTCGTAAGCTGCTGTGTGCTCAAAGGCCTTAACCATCAGCTGATAGCGTGTGCCGTAATCCAGCTGGCCGTCATTGGCAGACATCTCGTCGACTACCGCCTGATAGTCACCGGCGTTAACCACTATGGCCACATCTTTGTGATTCTTGGCTGCTGAACGAACCATGGTTGGGCCGCCGATATCAATATTCTCAATCGCGGTGGGCAAGCTGCAGTTGGGGTCAGCAACGGTTGCGGCGAAGGGATAGAGATTGACCACAACCATATCGATGGGCTTGATGCCGTGCTCTACCATCACTTCATCGTCTGTACCGCGGCGTCCGAGAATGCCGCCGTGGACTTTCGGGTGTAGAGTCTTGACGCGACCATCCATCATCTCGGGGAACCCGGTGTAATCCGATACTTCAGTCGCTGCAATGTCATTTTCCCTGAGCAGGCGAAAGGTGCCTCCAGTGGAGAGTATTTCAACACCCTGTGCGGTGAGTGCACGGGCAAAGTCGACAATGCCGGTTTTGTCAGAAACGCTGATTAAGGCGCGTGAAACTTTTTTCAGGTCGCTCATAGAGTCCTCAGGGAAGATTACAGAAGGTCGTATTGTTTTAATTTTTTACGCAGGGTACCGCGATTAAGGCCGAGGGTTTCCGCAGCCCTACTTTGATTTTGTCTGGTATAAGCCATCACTGCCTTGAGCAGTGGTGGTTCGACTTCGGCCATCACTATGCCATAGAGATCGTGAGTTGCCTGACCATCGAGATCGGAAAAGTAGCGTTGCATAGCTTCGGTAACACTCTGCTGCAGAGACTGCTGTTTAGTGCTTGGCTCTTTAGGTGCCGAGCCGGTGCCGGTCTGTGCATATTTCATGCGGCTAATTCCTGAAAAATATTAGGCTGTTGGAAAAACTGCAGCAGCAGATGCTGTTGCTCAAGATGGTCTTCGATTCGGTTAAAGTGGCGGGCAAATTCTTTCCCCCCTGGCAGCGCGCTAAAGTACCAGCCGATATGTTTACGGGCAATTTTCACCCCGGCATAGGCGCCATAAAACTCGTGCAGCGCCAGCAGATGACGGCAGACCACCAGGCCAATTTCTTCTATTGAGGGTTTGGCTGCGGCTTCGCCATGCTCAAGGAAATGATTGATCTGATTGAAGATCCAGGGATTGCCCTGAGCGCCTCGGCCAATCATCACCGCCGCAGCCCCTGTCTGTTCTAAAACAGCCAGGGCTTTTTCTGGAGTGGTGATATCACCGTTGGCGATAACTGGAATAGAGAGGGCCTCGACAACATTGGCTATGGTGTCGTATTCCACTTCTTTAACAAAGCGACAGGCGCGTGTGCGACCGTGAATAGCCAGGGCGGCGATACCCGCATCTTCAGCTATCTTGGCAATAGTTACTGCATTGCGATTTTGCCGATCCCAGCCGGTGCGAATTTTTAAGGTAACTGGCACATCGACACTGTCGACCACAGCACGGAGAATATCTTGCACCAGATCCGGGTGCTGCAGCAGCGCCGATCCGGCAGCTTTTTTGAGGACTTTTTTCGCTGGGCAGCCCATGTTGATATCAATAATTTCAGCACCTTGCTGAACATTAAAGCGCGCCGCTTCAGCCATCATCAATGGATCATAGCCTGCAATCTGGACCGATCGCGGTGCCGGTTCATCGGCAAACTGAATGCGTAATTTTGATTTTTTACTCGACCAGGTGCTGGGATCTGCAGCGACCATCTCAGATACCACCATACCTGCGCCCATCTCACGACAGAGCTGGCGAAAGGGTAGATCAGTTACACCTGCCATAGGTGCCAACACTGTCTTTCGGTTGATCTGATAGGGGCCGATATTGAACAAACTTGCCTCGGGATAAATGGTCTGCGCGTCAGGGTCGACAATGATACCCTGTGATTAGCTGATTAAAAAGTGATCAATTGAAAAACAGAGATTTATTATCTTGTTAGCTCGACGGAATAATTGATCGCCTGCGCGCCGGGGTCGACTAGGCTAAAAACAACTCGCCTCTGTGTACCTCTGGGGATCAATTTAGGCTCTGCTGCTAGGCTCTCCGTGTCGTTCTGTAAATATTGTTCAGCTAGAAATACCCGCTCGGCAACAAGCTGATTTTCCATATCGGAAAACTGCAGAGCAATTTTGGGGTAGGGTTGGTCGAACAGCGCGCGGTTCTCGATAATCAGATCAACAGTTAGGGCGCTAGGCTGGTTGGAATCGGAGTGAATTGCGAATTGCCTGACGGCCAGTTTGTCTATATCCCGAAACGGATCAACTGTGCAGCCACTGTAGTGGCAGAAATGGATTAATGGTTGGCGATAGGCCTCAGTCTGGCTGAGTTCGCGACTAAAAAAATAGCTGTACTGTACGGCTAGCAGTAGTGCGCCGACTAAAATTATTATTAGCTGCGGGAAAATTCTGCTGGGTTTATTGTTTTTTACTGGCGTTTGCTGCTGGCTAAATTCTCTGTGCAGTAATTCGGTCATAACCGGCAGGTGAACCCTATCTTCCGGTTGTGCGCTGCTCTCTTGCTGCGCGGCAATTCTATGGTCGCTGGCATTAAACACAGTCATGCATTTTCCGCAGCGCACCAGGCCGCCAGCCGCATCTAGTTGCTCTGGGGTTAGACGAAATTTGGTGGTGCAGTTAGGGCAGCCAGTGGTGAGTTGTGACATGGGGTTTCCAGCTAGTGTTTTGCTGAGTCTAGCAGCATCGGGAGCCTGCCGCTTATTGGCTCAGGCTGTCTATTGGCTCAGGCTGT
>Ga0115550_1001825_pt1 | contig 15409 bp, 13 predicted proteins | sample COGITO_mtgs_1005_FD_87177 | JGI IMG/M metagenome (GOLD analysis project Ga0115550, IMG submission 87177) | Pelagic marine microbial communities from North Sea - COGITO_mtgs_100511 | ecosystem: Environmental > Aquatic > Marine > Epipelagic | place: Germany:Helgoland, sampling site Kabeltonne... | reverse complement strand
CTACCGTTTGGAAATGGGGACGAAGCTGAAAACTACTCGAGGCAAAAACCTCTATGAATTCTGGAAAAGTAGAGTGACCGACCTTCTTAATGAAGAACTGGAAAAGCACGATCAGAAGGTGATCGTCAACCTCGCTTCAAATGAGTACTGGAATGTGGTGGACCCCAAAAAACTGAATGCCGAGATCATTACGCCAACCTTCAAAGACAACAAGAACGGAGAGTATAAATTCATTCAGACCTACGGAAAAGAAGCACGTGGATATATGACGCGCTGGATCATGAAAAACAAGGTAGACCAGGTTGACGACTTGAAAGCATTCGACCTAAATGGATATTACTTCGCTCCAGAAGCGAGTACCGAAAGTCAGCCAGTGTACCATCGCGATCAAAAGTGATTCAAATCACTGCTTTTCAGAACGAAGCTGACGTACTTCGCACAAAATTTTAGAATGGATTTCAAGGAAAAAATAGAGCAGGCATACGACTATAAAGATTACCGTTCGATGATCGACGAACTTGTGGCGCAGGGAAAAACTACGGGTCCGATTCAAGGAGAAATGATGATGCAGCACACCACTATGAATGTTCAGCGCATGAACAAGTGGGACAAAATCGCCAAGTTCGATGCTTCTGCGATTGAACGCGTCAACAACTTAAAGTGCGTGCACACGTGGTTGGTGCTCACCGAAGCTTGGTGCGGCGACGCAGCTCAAAACATTCCTTTCATGGCAAAGCTGGCTGAGCAAAGTCCGCTCATCAACTTGAAGCTCTTGCTGCGCGATGAGAACCTCGATTTGATGGATCAGTATTTAACCAATGGAGGTCGCGGCATTCCGAAGCTCATCGTACTCAACGATGAATACGAAGTGGTTGGCGAATGGGGCCCGAGACCGAAACCTGCACAAGAAATTTTATACAAATACAAAACTTCCGACGATTGGGATCACGATGCATTTCACAAAGAACTGCACCTTTGGTATGCAAAAGATCGTGGGCAAACCACTACACATGAGCTCCTTGACCTCGTGGACCATTGCATGGAAAAGAAATAAACGTTTTATATGACTGCGACAATAACTACTGAAAAAGGAGAAATGAAAGTGGAGTTCTTCGAGAAGGATGCTCCCAATACAGTGAAAAATTTCCTGGATTTATCGAAAAAAGGATACTACGACGGACTGAACTTTCACCGCGTAATTCCAAATTTCGTGGTTCAAGGCGGATGCCCAGATGGAACGGGTGCCGGTGGACCTGGATACTCCATCAATTGCGAATTGGATGGAGAAAATCAATACCACGATCGTGGAGTTCTATCGATGGCTCATGCCGGAAGGAATACCGGAGGATCTCAGTTTTTCATTTGCCACAGTCGCCAGAATACGGCTCACCTCGATCGAGTTCATACCGTTTTTGCAAAGGTTGTAGACGGACTTGATGTGATCGACGACATCCGCGAAGGAGATAAAATCCTGAGCATCGCCGTAGAGGATTAAGTCATTTCAACACGACGTAAATGGTGTCGCTTTGCCCGTTGAAGCCAGCGAAAACACCCAAGCCATTCACCACATTTGTGAGTGGTTCCTGCAAATTTCTTGAATCTTGAACGCGCGTTTCGTATAAATCAAGATACTCTTGATTGATGCGATAGAGCTTTACTATGTGCCTGCCGTAATGGGTTACGTCAGTGGCACCGATGGAGTATTGGTCGGTTTGAAAAGGTTCGCTGAACACGCGAAAGTCAAAACCTCCTCCGCCAAAAAGTCCACCCTGACTGATGCGCCTTTTTTCGCTTTCAATGTTTTCGACAGTAAGGTAGAAATAGTCTTGTGCCGGATTGTCCCAGCGCACGTTCACATTATCGAGGCTGAGTGTGTCGCGAAATACAAAGAACCCCAAATCTATTTCAATCGCCTCGAAACGAATGCTGTCGCTGTCTAGTGAAAAATTCCTTGGGGCAGGCGGGATGCTGGTTTCCGCGTAAGTATCTCTTCCAAAATAGTCGAACTCGATGCGGTACGATTCACCTTCTAAGATTTGGAGGTCGGTTCCGGGATATTTATAGAAACCGCTATCACCACCAGCAGGAACGAGTGGGTATTTGGTTCCTCGCCAGTCAATGAAAACCAGAGCATCGTTGATGGGCTCGGCAGTTGAATCTTCACCGCCGAAAGGAATGAGTTTGGTCAATCGAATGTCGTCGATGGGTTCACCCGCATATATGTAGCCATCCAACACAACTTTTTTCGCGGGATCATCGCTCTTTTCGCAAGAAGCGAAGAGGACGACAAGGCAGAAAAGGCTGAGGAGTTGTCGCATTAGAATCGGATGTTGATGAAGAAATTCGGAACGATTCCCAAAAGGTTCACATCGGTTTGAAGAAGCTTGGATTCGGTGGGCAAGAAGGTTTGTGGATCGAAATTTTGAATCTGGAAACGACGGTACTTGATGTTCTTACGGTTGTAGACATTGAAGACAGAGATCCCAACCTTGTTCTCAGTTTTCCCAATGTTGAAGCTGTAGTTCGCCCCAATGTCCAAGCGATGATAGGCGGGAAGCCGAGATGAATTTTTATCTCCGACGTGAATGTATTTCTGCTGATATCCGTTGAGTAAAGTGATTTCATAAATTCCAACTGGAGCGGTATAAGGTTTGCCCGTGGCGTAGACGTAGGTTCCTGAAAAAGCAAAACGTTTCCACTTGTACATGCCAATCAGCTTAACTTCATTTCGCTGGTCGTGCAGGGCGGGAAATGGGGTTTCTTGAAGCCCGGGAAAAGTGTATTCAACCTTGCTCAAAGTGTAGGCGAGCCAACCCGTTAGAGCTCCAAATTTTTTCTGAAGCAAGAATTCGATTCCTCGAACTATGCCAGTTCCTTCGAAAAAGAGATCGTTGAAATTTTGGGTAGTATCATAAGGATCTCCAAAGCGCAGCGAGTATTCAACCAATCCTGTGTTGGTTTTTTGGTAGGCCTCTACGTCGATGAGGAAATCTTTGGTTTCGAAAGCCGCTCCAACGATGATGTGCTCACTCGATTGTACCGGAATGCTTTCACCATCAGCGAGCAACCAAAAGTCTCGACTTCCACCAAAAATGTTTTCGAGAATGATGCGATTAATAAATTGGTTGTAGCGACCCCAAGCTGCTTTGAGACGGAAGTTTTTTGTTGGTTTCACCAAAACCGATAGGCGTGGTTCGAAGTAGTTTTCCTTCACAACATCGTACTGGGTAAAACGCATCCCGACGTTCAGCTTGAGCCATTTTGTTGGGCTCCACTCATCTTGGGCATAGGCAGAAATGTAGGAGCCAATTTCATTCTGGTTTTGGACTTCAACCGAGTCGTCGATGAAGTTTAAATAGTCGATTTCATTTCTGGTAAACCAAAGCCCAAGACTCAACTTGTGTTGTTCCGAGAGCTTCCATTCCAAATCGTCGCGCAGGGTGATGTCCTGAATCTTATTTCGCTGTTGTGTTGAAAATTGAAAGCTCAGTGTATCGAAGGTGAACTTGTCGATCAGCTCGTAATCGCTGTCGTACTGAGAGTAGGAAGCCAACACGCGATTGAAAATCTTCGGCGACCATTGGCGGCTCCACTTAAAACTCGTCCCGGTATTTCCCCATTTTGTGACGTCGGTAGTTTCCAACTTCGAATCTGTGTCTAAGCCCAAACCGGCACCAAAATCCTGAACGGAAGAATTGTCAAGATTGTCGCGACTGTTGAAGAAATTCAGGCTTACCACATCCTTCTTTCCAAGATTCAAATTGAGCTTGGCGTTGAGGTCGTAGAAAAAGAAATCGGGCTCCACACTTCCGCTGCCGCCAATGCCAAAACCTAGGGGCTCATCTTCTTGATCGGCCTCGGTTACGTTATTGAAAATGCTTTGATAAGTTGGGCTTCTAAGAATGTCGGTATAAGACCTTCGGGCTGCGAGTAAAAAGGAGCCGTTCACAAAAGGAAGCGGAGTTTCGGCCACCACATTTGCACTGAGCATGTTCGCTGTGACGTTGATGGCGGGTTTTTTCAAATTTCCCGACTTGGCTGTCATGTCGACCACCGAGCTTACCCGTCCGCCGTACTTAGCTTCGAACCCACCTTTGTACACCTGAACATCTTTGATGGCGTTTGCATTGAAGGCCGAGAAAATCCCAAAAAAGTGATCGACGTGGTAGATGTTCATGCCATCCAATAAGATTAGGTTTTGATCGGGAGTTCCGCCGCGGACGTACAAGCCTGAAGAACTTTCATTCGCTCCTGATATTCCAGGAAGCAGCTGAAGACTTCGGAAAATGTCCACCTCTCCAAGGTTCGGTAGGTTCTGAAGTTGAGCTGGATTGATGCTAATTTTTGAAATCTCTTCGGAGGACTCAATGCTTTGGTTGCTCTCTTCGGAGTATTCGAAGACGTCGAGTTCCACGGCTTCGTTCACCAATTCAACATTAAATTCTTTCAGGTTTTTAGAACCATCGAGCCAAATGGTATCGCGGCGGTAACCGAGGTAATTGAAGATGAGTCGGCTTCCTTTTTTCGGAACCGCCAATAAGGTGAAATAACCTTCGATGTTGGAAGTAGCGCTTTGCATGCCCGGCAAGGCAACCACGTGCACGTAGGGCAGACTTTCAGAAGTTTCCGAATCGGTTATTTTTCCAGAAATCGTGACTTCTTGAGCACTTAAACCGAGTCCAAGAATCGAAAGGAAGGTAAATAAGTAGAGCCTTCTAAGCACAAAAGCGAATGACGGAAATCTTTTCGAATGAAGCAGGATTTCTTGATGAAAGGAGTTCAAGCTCTATGCTCTGAATCAGATTTGGGATTTGTCGCTTTCGCTTTGCTTCAGCGTCCAAAGGGGCCCGAGATCTGTTGATTAACGAAGATTAATTCCCACATTCCCACATTCCCACATTCCCACATTCCCACATTTTCCATGCTCCATGCTCCATGCTCAACGCTCTCAAAGTGCGTAGCTCACCGACTTCACGGCGTCCATCACACGCTTCACATTCGGAAGAGCTTCCTCCATCAGTGTTTTCGCAAAAGGAAAAGGAGTATCGGATTGGGTCACACGAACGACCGGTGCGTCCAAATAATCGAAGGCGTCTTTCTGAACTCGGTAGGCCAATTCAGAACTCAAAGAAGCCATTGGCCAAGCTTCTTCAACCACAACACAACGGTTGGTTTTCTTCACTGAGTTTATAATGGTTTCAACATCCAACGGACGAATTGTTCTCAAGTCCACAACTTCAACATTGATTCCTTCTTTGGCCAACTCATCGGCAGCTTCTTCAACGACTTTAATGATTTTACCAAAAGTGAGGATGGTGCAGTCCGTTCCTTGCCGAGTGATGTTTGCTTTTCCGATTGGAATCAAATACTCTCCATCTGGCACTTCACCTTTGTCTCCGTAAATTTTTTCAGACTCCATAACCAATACTGGGTTGTCGTCGCGTATGGCCGACTTCAACAATCCTTTGGCGTCGTATGGGTTGGAAGGAGTCACGATTTTTAATCCGGGCACGTTGGCGTAAAAACTCTCGTAGGCTACAGAGTGCGTAGCTGCAAGTTGACCAGCTTGTCCGTTTCCACCACGAAATACGATGGGTACATTGTAAGCACCACCACTCATCTGCAGCATTTTGGCTGCTGAGTTTATGATTTGATCGGCAGCAAGAACCGCGAAGTTCCAAGTCATGAATTCAACAATCGGACGAAGGCCATTCATGGCAGCTCCAACGGCGATTCCTGAAAATCCCAATTCAGCGATGGGCGTGTCAATAACACGACGTGCACCAAACTCATCCAACATTCCTTGACTCACTTTATAAGCGCCGTTGTATTCGGCAACTTCTTCGCCCATCAGGAATACGTTTTCATCGCGACGCATTTCTTCTGACATCGCTTCGTTGAGGGCCTCTCGGTATTGGATTATTCGCATGGTCTTGTAATAAGGTTGGCAAATTTAGTCAAAGAGTCTTTCGTATCTTTATTACACAATGCGGCCAGTTCATTTTCTTTTTGCGCTTTTCCTTCTCGCAACAATTTCTGTGCAGGCTCAAGATTGGAGTCCGGTAGTAGTGGATCGGATTGCGCATTACTCATTGGGTGTTGGAGGGCCGCTTTACCAAAGTATTTGGGTCGACTCAACAACTGTCGACAGTAGTCTGCGAACTTACCACCTTAATAGAGTTTCTAAAATCAACTTGCAATTGATGAATTCAGATTTTGGAGATGGTGAACTCTACGATCGTGTTGCTCTGCTCAATGAGGGCCAATTTATGCAAGAGAAGGTCACTGAACTGGGTGATAAGTCCTGGAAATTTGAAGGTCGAACGACTTACTATATTGACCTTAACGTTGGTGGCAAGTTTTACTTTGGTACAGAGGAAAATCTTGAAGCCGAAGTGATACATCGAGGAGTTTTAAATGTGTTTGACTCACCCGATAGCGTCGCTACAATCAGACTTTCGAATGGAGAGTTTGTTCAGATATCAAAGAACAATGGTATTCTTCAATTTCCTGTTGGTAAAGACACAAGTGCCAATGTTCATTTACTCGGATTTCAGGACGACGCATCGAATTTCAGCCTTCGCTATTTTATGGATTGGCATGCGGGCGATTTCTTCCAGATTAAGTACGGAAGCATCACACATGGCCATAGTTCTGAATATCAACTTGATAATTACATCATTAAGGAAAGAATGGTGAAGGATGGAAAGGTCGAATTTCGAATGGAACATTCAGGAGTTTCTTGTTCGAACTGTTTGTATTGGCAATCGGTTGACACGACTTATTCATATCATACATATGAAACCCAAGGTCTGGCATTAAACGACAGCCTTCTCTTCATTAATGGTTTTCATGTAGATGGCTCTCAAATGGCCGAACACCTAAATTCTGTTTTTAGATTTTCAAACTTGCATGCCTTGGATGGTTTCGGCTTGGTTTACAAGACTTTGTATTGGACATCGCCATATCTAGAGCAAAAAGGACCTGCCAGTTTCATGGCAAGGAGATATTCGTCTTCCGATACCTTGTTTCTGAGAAATCCAAGCTTTTGGAGCCACCCAGATAATCTTGTTTTGGCCAAATTCGTGCAAGGAGCCATAGGCGAAACCAATTTTGGTTATGAATTCACCAAGTATAAAATCGGGGATCATTTGTTCAATGTCGGAGTAGGGCAAGAGGAGCTACAGATTAATGGCGGCGAAGAACCATTTCCAAACCCTACCCGGTCAGTTTTGAATATTCCGCAAGGCTGGAAAGGTCCGTATCGCATCTTCGACATCAGAGGAAAACAGCACGGATTTGAAAAAGAAGGCAACAAAATCAATCTTCAACCTCTGAACTCGGGAGTTTACCTCCTCATTGCCGGCGACCAGACATTCAGATTTGTAAAGGAATGAGGCAACACAAAGTCTTTCTTCTACTCATCGGTTTCTTGTGGATACCCAGTCTTTTAGTATCTCAAGATTGGAGTCCGGTAGTAGTGGATCGGATTGCGCATTGGGTATAGGAGGGCCGCTTTCCCAGAGCATTTGGGTTGACTCTTCAACCAATGATTTGAATGGACCGACTCATCATCTAAATCGAGTATCGAAAACCATCAATCCCAAAACAGACATTCGCTTTGGGGACGGAATTATAAACCCCAAAGGACACACATTTGGATTGTTGAATCGCGGTCAATTCCTTCAAGAAAAAGTTGAGAAAATCGGAACTCGCCGATGGCGATTTATTGGTGAAACTGAGTATTTCATTGACTTGGATTCAAGCAATTTTTTCTTTGGAACGGAGGATCAATTGAGTGCTTCGCTCTCCAACCCAAGAGCGGCTAGTGTGCTTGGTCAGCCAGATAGCCTTAGGACTATTTCACTTTCCAATGGAACGAGCATTGAATTATCGAAAGAGCACGGCATTATAAAATTCCCTGCAAGTTTTGACTCAAGCATTTATTACCACCTAAATGGTTTCCAAGACGATCCTTCGAATTTCAGTTTGGATTACTTCATGGATTGGCACGAAGGAGATTTCTTTAGGACCACAATTGGAACCACTACAAATGGTTGGGACCACAGCATCTCGCAATTTGATTATTGGATAACAAGACGAAATGTGAAAGATGCTATGATCAGCTTTGAACTTTATTACCATGGGTTCGAATGCTATTCCTGCAGTACAGGATTCAATTTAATGACACCATCTGGGAATCTGGGACTTATGAAACGTCCCCAACTGCTCTCAACGACAGTTTGCTACTTATCAATGGTTTCAAAATCGATAGAAGGATCTGGACCGATATGATTCGAAATGTTTTCAAGGGTGGGGCAATGGGTTATGGCTTTGGCAGTGCAGGCCCAATTGTTTACAGCACCTTCAAAGGGCTGAATCCACCTCCCCCTCAAATATTGTTATGGTTTCAAGATTTGTCTTACCCCCCAAAAGGAGATACGGTCTTTAGTGGGCCAGAAATTTTTGGTTATTCTGACCCGGCCATTCTTTTGAAGCAAGTTAACATTCACCGCTTTGAAACGAATTCTAGATTTGAATTTAGCCATTATAAGATTGGAGATAAACTCTATAACGTAGAAGTGGGTACGGATAAATTTCCCGAACAACGAAGGCTGAACTCAGTCTATCCAAACCCCGTCAAAGCAAAGCTTCAACTTCCATTGACCTTGCGAGGCCAGCCGCGTGTCTTTGATGTTTCTGGCAAGGAGATTAATCTTGCCTACAATGAAGTCGAAAATTCACTCAACACAGAATCACTTCCACCAGGTCTTTACCTTTTGATTGGCGGCGACCAGACATTCCGTTTCATTAAGGAGTAAAGTCACAAACAGCCACCGCCTTTTGGTCATCTTTGTCGCATGCTGAATTTCATTCAAAAACGCTGGGAAAAATTCAAAGCTCAATCCAAGATGGCCAAGATGTGGGATGTGCTATTCCTAGTCTTAATCATTGCCTTTCTCTTTCCCGACGGACGAAACGCCATGCGACGCGCAATTCTGAGTACAGGAATTGTAGGATCCGTAGATGCGAATGCGAGTGAAGATTTGACTTACGAGAGTGAAGCTTGGATACTTCAAGATCTAAACGGTGCTGAAGTTCAACTGAGCGAACTGAAAGGTCAAGCCATTTTTCTGAATTTCTGGGCAACCTGGTGCGGGCCGTGCAAGGCAGAAATGCCCTCCATCGAAGCGCTTTACAAAGACATGGGAGATGAGGTGAACTTTCTCATCGTGAGCTACGAAGATCCCAAGGTGATTCGAAAATTCATGAACGATGAAGTCTACGACTTCCCAGTTTACTTTCCCAAAAACGGCATTCCAGATCAGCTGAAGGCGGAAGCTCTTCCAACGACATTGGTCATTGATGTAGAAGGTAGGATTTTACATCGTTCCAGTGGGATGAGCAATTGGGATTCAAACAGCGCTAGAGAGCTTTTGCGCACCGCATTAGGTAAAAGCTGAAACAATCTTAATTCGAGCTTCCTGGCTGAAAAAAAAGTCGAAAACAAGTCTACCTTTGGCAAGCTATTTTCCGATTGAATGGCTTGCAATATATTCGCTGTTCTGGAGACATAAGGACATACATTAAAGACATTATGAAGAATTGGATTTTATTTTCACTCCTCACCCTCGGCTTAGGATTGATGACATCGTGCGGTGGAGGAAATGCTGAAGAAACGAACGTGACGACAGGAGGAAACAAAATTATTCTGGCCAATGAAAATTGGGCAACATCAAACGTCCTTACCTATCTCACGAAGGCAATTCTTGAAGAAGAAGGATACGAAGTACAAGTGAAAAATTTCAGCATCGAGAAAATCTTTGTTGAAATGAAGCAGGGTGATGTCGACGTTTTTATGGACGTATGGTACGATGCCCACAGCATTTACTTATACGAGTTTGGTGAAGTGGAAGATTACGGAGCTGTTTACGAGGGCTGTCAACTTGGCTGGGCCGTTCCTTCATATTCAAAGTTTGTCAACATCGGAGACCTTACTTCCGATCCTGAATCCTTCGGAGGTACCATCTTTGGAATCCGCAAGGACGCAGGTGTTATGCTCGCCACGAAAGCGGTGATTCAAGAGAACGGCTGGAGTTTTGAAGTAAAGAATCTTGAAACTCAAGAATTGTCGAAACAACTTCAAGCATCTAAAAGTCAGGGCAAAGAATTTGTTACGGCTGCTTGGACACCAGATTGGAAGAACGCTGAGTACGACTTGCGTTTTCTAAAGGATACTTCGGGTTTATTTGGAAAGAGCGACGAGATTCGGAAAATGGGGCGCGAAGGATTTGCCGCTACTTTTCCAGAAGCACACAAAATCATTGAGGCCATATACATTGAAGACGAGCAATTCTCAGATTTTTTAAATCTCATGCGCGACGTGCGCAATCCGGAGAAAGTTGAAGCGATTGCCAAAGAATGGGTCGCGAACAACCGAAGCATTGTGGATGAGTGGCTTGCGATAGCAAAGAAGGAAGAGGCCACACTTTAGTCGCAGCAATTTGCGCGGCCAGCTCCGCTCGAAAGGCCTTTTAACTAACTTTGCACACCTTAAGTGGAAGCCTAATATTCGAAGCATATGGACATTCTGGTTTGCATCAGCAAAGCACCCGATACTACAGCAAAAATCCAATTTACGGATGGGAACACTAAGTTCGACGAGAACGGTGTTCAATTTATAGTAAACCCATACGACGAGTGGTATGCACTCGTAAGAGCGCTTGAGCTTAAAGAAGCAGGCGGTGGAAGTGTATGCATCATTACCGTCGGTGGTCCTGAAGCTGATCCGGTAATTCGAAAAGCCTTGGCCATAGGTGCCGACAAAGCGGTGCGCATAGATGCGCAACCAACAGATGCTGGTTTTGTAGCTGGTCAAATCGCAGATTACGCAAAAGCAAATTCCTTCGACCTTATTCTTTGTGGAAAAGAAACCATCAATTACATTGGTTCTCAAGTGGGTGGAATGATTGCTGCTGAGATGGATCTTCCATATGTTTCACAAGCCATCAAGTTGGATGTTGCGGGAGCAACTGCAACTGTTGAAAGAGACATTCAAGGTGGAGTTGAAGTACTTGAAGGAAACACTCCTCTCGTGATTTCCTGTGCTAAGGGAATGGCAGAACAACGCATTCCAAACATGCGCGGAATTATGGCGGCTCGAACCAAACCATTGGAAGTAGTCGCGCCAACTGATCGTCCGGCCCTTACTGAGGTTGTAGGCTACGATTTACCTCCACAGAAAACTGAAGTTAAACTGGTAGACCCAGAAAACGCCGAAGAACTGATCAACCTTCTTAGAAACGAAGCAAAAATTATTTAGAACATGGCTGTACTTGTATTCGCAGACAACACCAACGGAAGCATTGCCAAGTCATCCAAAGAGGCAATCAATTATGCCCATCAAATGGGGCAGGGAGTTACTGTAGTTACTTATGGTGAGATCTCCCAAGACAAGCTTTCTGCTCTTGGAAATTCAGGAGCAAACAAAGTATTGCATCACACAGGAGTAAACAGAGTAGAGCCTTCTCAGCTTTCTAAAATGGTTGCTGAAGCCGCCAAAGCTGAATCAGCTGAGATTGTAGTTTTTGCACACGACTATACTGGAAAATCGGTCGCTCCCTTAACGGCAGTTCGCTTAAATGCGGGCATCGTTTCAGGCGCCGTTGCACTTCCAGATACATCTTCTGGATTTCGAGTAAGAAAGGCCGTATTTAGTGGAAAGGCATTTGCCAACTACGAATTGAAGTCGGATGTTAAAGTCATCAGCCTTCTTCCGAACTCCATCGATTTAGTAGAAGTTTCAGGAAGCGCATCTGTAGAGAATTTCAGTGCCGATCTTGGAAGTGCTGGTCTGGTTCAAAAAGAAGTAAGAGGAACAGTATCAGAAGGTGGACCTCTTTTAACCGAAGCCGAATTGGTGGTTTCTGCAGGACGCGGATTGAAAGGTCCTGAGAATTGGGGCATGGTAGAAGAATTGGCAGAGCTTTTAGGAGCCGCAACAGCTTGTTCTCGTCCGGTTGCCGATGTAGGTTGGAGACCTCACCACGAGCACGTTGGACAAACAGGTGTTGCCATTCGTCCGAACTTGTACATCGCCATTGGTATTTCCGGTGCGATTCAGCATTTGGCTGGAGTAAACGGATCGAAGGTGATTGTTGTCATAAACAAAGATCCTGAAGCGCCTTTCTTTAAAGCTGCCGATTATGGAATCGTAGGAGATGCTTTCGAAGTAGTGCCTAAATTGATTGAAGCGGTCAAGAAACTCAAAGCTGCCTAAGTGGAGCAGAAGATCCAACTTGAAATTGTAGGTCTCTCCTACAGCCAAACTCAAACAGGTGCGTACGCATTGGTTTTGGGTGAGCAGAATGGACAGCGAAGATTGCCCGTGATCATCGGGAATTTTGAAGCGCAATCCATCGCCATCGAGTTGGAAAACATGCAGCCTTCAAGGCCGCTTACCCACGACATTTTTAAATCCTTTGCCGAGTCCTTTCAGATTTCTGTTGTGGAAGTCATCATATACAATTTGGTTGAAGGAGTTTTCTTTGCCAAGATTGTGTGCGAGCGCGATGGTGAACGCATGGAAATTGACGCAAGAACCTCAGATGCCATTGCATTGGCCGTGCGTTTTAAGTGTCCGATGTTTACCTATGAATTCATTCTCGAGAAAGCGGGAATTATTCTAGACGACGACAGCGAAATTGAAGCGGGAAGCGACATTGATGAGGACGAAGTGAAAGGTCAGAAGATTGAAGTCTCTGGCAAGAAGTCCTCACAACTCAACAACATGAGCATCCCCGAGCTCGAGGAAGAGCTCAACAAAGCCATCGAAGCAGAAGATTACGAACGCGCTTCGAACATCCGCGACGAGATCAGTTCTCGGTCTTAGTAGGATTTGAGATTGGTGCCAGGGATTTGACCTGCCCAAATCCTAACCCATTATTCATTTCCCACATCTCAATTCTCAAATCCGAACTCTTTTCCTTTCTTTGAAGCATGTCCCTATTAGCAATCACTTTTATTGGATTGAGTCGAGGTCTTTTGGGAATGGCCGTTCTCATTGGCATTGCCTGGTTGTTCAGTTCTAACCGAAAGGCCATCTCTTGGAAGGTTGTAGGCTTGGGCATAGGCATCCAAGCCTTGCTTGCAGTGCTCATTCTTAAAGTGGGCTTTGTCCAAAGTTTTTTTGAGCTGGTCGGGAAGTTCTTCGTGAAAATTCTTGATTTCACGCGCGACGGAAGTCAGTTCCTCTTCGGGAGCTTTATGGAGGTCGACACCTACGGATTCATATTCGCGTTTCAAGTACTTCCAACCATCGTATTCTTTTCTGCGCTGACCTCGGTTCTATTTTACTTGGGAATCATTCAAAAGGTGGTGTGGGGATTGGCTTGGTTTTTCACTAAGACCCTGCGCATTTCTGGAGCTGAAAGTTTGAGTGTTGCAGGAAACATCTTCTTAGGTCAAACAGAAAGTCCGTTGATGATTAAGGCTTATTTGCCTAAAATGAATCGCTCGGAGATTCTACTCGTGATGATCGGTGGAATGGCGACAGTTGCTGGAGGAGTGCTTTCGGCCTACATCGCTTTCTTGGGAGGTGACGATCCCGTTCAACGTTTGCTTTTTGCAAAACATCTCTTGGCAGCGAGCATCATGGCAGCTCCTGGCGCCATAGTAATTTCCAAAATATTGATGCCTCAAACGGAGGAGATCAATTCGAACATCGAAATCAGCAAGGAGAAAGTAGGAAGCAACTTTTTGGATGCCATGTCGAACGGAACGACGGAAGGATTGAAACTTGCTGTGAACGTTGGGGCGATGCTTTTGGTGTTTTTCGCTTTCATTGCACTCTTCAATTTTGGCTTTGAAAAAATTGGACAGGTCACCGGCTTGAACACTTTGATTGCCGACCTCACGACTGGGCAATACAACAGTTTAAACCTGCAATTCATTTTGGGATATTTCTTCGCTCCATTGATGTGGGTTATTGGAGTTTCGGCTCAAGACATGGCCTTGGTTGGTCACTTGCTGGGAGAGAAGATCATCGCTTCAGAATTTGTGGGATACACCTCCTTAGCTGAGATGAAAGCAGCAGGTGCTTTTTCTTCAGAAAAGTCCATCATAATGGCGACTTATATGCTCTGTGGTTTCGCCAATTTTGCGTCCATTGGAATTCAAATTGGCGGCATCGGATCTTTGGCGCCATCCAAACGTCAACAACTTTCGGAATTTGGAATGCGTGCCTTGCTTGGAGGTTCATTGGCAAGTTTAATTTCTGCTACCATCGTTGGCGTGGTTCTGTAGCGAATTGACTGTGATGAAGAAATTAATATACTTCAGGAGCTCGATTTTAATTCTCACCTTTCTTTCCGCCGCCGTCATCTATGGTTCCATCTCCTTTGTGAATCACAATCTCTTTCGAACCTCGGCTCTTGATTTGGGGGTTTACAACAATGCCATTTACAAGTACGGCCATTTTAAAATGGCTACCAGCGCTGTGTATGAAGAGGAAGCAAGGAATTTGTTTTCAGATCATTTCGACCTTTTAGTTCCCATTCTTTCTCCTCTGCAGTATGTTCTTGGAAACTATACGCTGCTCATTGTTCAGATTCTTGCACTTCTGCTCGGAGCATATGGCCTTTACCTCTACATCAAACCGAAAGGGGAGTGGGCCGCGGTAGCTTCTGTTGTCTATTTTCTGAGCTTCTACGGTGTGTTTGGAGCAGTTTCCTACGATTATCACAGCAACGTAATTGCTGCTGCTATTCTGCCTTGGTTTTTCGTCTTCGTTCGGGACAAAAAATTAGTTCCAGCTCTGGCAATTTTCAGCTTGATCTTGGTGTCGAAGGAGAACATGGCCCTCTGGATGGTGTTCATCTGTGCAGGAATGGCCATCGAGTTTTGGAAGGAAAGCAAAGTCCGAAACCTTCTGATTTTGGGCTCAGTATTCAGTGCATTTTATTTCATTCTTGTACTGAGTGTCATCATTCCTGCGATTGCTCCCACCAAGGAGTATTTCCATTTCGATTTTTCAGTGCTTGGAGCAAGCCCAAAGGAGGCGCTCGTCTACATCATCAGTCATCCTTTTGAAACACTTAAGAGTCTGTTCGAAAATCATATGGGCGATCCAAATGGAGATGGTATTAAGGCTGAGACTTACTGGGCGCTGTGCTTTGCAAGTCTGCCAGTGCTTATTCGCAAGCCGCAGTTTATTTTGATGCTGATTCCCATACTGTTTCAAAAAATGCTCAATGACAATGCATATAAATGGAGCATTGACGTACACTACAACATTGAGTTCGCGCCAATTCTGGCCATTGGAATCTTCTCTGTATTGGGCCTTGTAAAACGTCAAGCGATTCGTTGGAGTCTGCTCCTCATCGTCTGTGGTCTAAACATATGGTCTACG
>Ga0115550_1001814_pt1 | contig 15466 bp, 5 predicted proteins | sample COGITO_mtgs_1005_FD_87177 | JGI IMG/M metagenome (GOLD analysis project Ga0115550, IMG submission 87177) | Pelagic marine microbial communities from North Sea - COGITO_mtgs_100511 | ecosystem: Environmental > Aquatic > Marine > Epipelagic | place: Germany:Helgoland, sampling site Kabeltonne... | reverse complement strand
GGTGATACCGATATAACCACCCATGGGATTGTGCATATCTACAATAGGGAAAATGATGCCCTGACTATCCAAACACCAGATAATACACAATCCAATGGGGTTGCATTCCAAAATTCTTTGGGTAATTACACTTGGAACATTTTTAGAGAAGATGTAGGAGAGAATTATGCCGATTTGGTATTTGCTTCAGGTCTTACAACTGAAATTGCCGACCTCGATGAAAGATTTAGAATCACTACCAATGGCAAAATTGGCATAGGAACTAATAGTCCAAGTGAAAAACTGGATGTAGATGGTAATGCTAAGGCGATAGGTATCATAGTAACCGGAGACGGTGCAAATACCAATACCATAGATAGCAATATTGACGGCACAATAGTGTTTGGTGGTGAAGATGGCTCAAACCTCTCCAATGAGGATATAGGCAATTCTTACTACCCTTATTTTTCGCTGTGGGTAGAAGAAGGCATTGTTACAGAGGACATTGTTATTGCCACAACCAATCAATGGGCAGAAACACAACCAGATTATGTGTTTGAGGCCGATTATAAACTCCCAACATTACAAGAAGTAGAGACTTTTATAAATGAAAATGGCCATTTAGAGGGCATTCCTTCAAAAGCAGAGGTAGCAGAAAAAGGCTGGTCGTTGCCCAAAATGGACCAACAGCTTCTTAAAAAAGTTGAGGAACTTACCTTATATACCATTGAGCAGGAAAACCAAATAAAAACACTTAAGAAACAATTAAGTCAACTTGAAACCTTAGAGGTAGAAATAAAGTTAATAAAGCAGGCCATACAAAATGGTAACCATAAGTAGTATCAATTTACGGTTAATTTAAAAACTATTATTATGAAATTACAATTATTAATATGGTATAGAGGTGGATTGATTTTATCTTTTTTGCTTTGCTATGTTACAACATTTGGACAACTAATTACCTGGCATGAAGATGGCTCATTAACTATTTCTGGAGATATGTATACAAGCATAACAGAAGATCCTAATTTTATATTTAATTCAAATACTATAAATAGATCTTGGAGGGATTATTGGTTTAATTTCTCTAAGTATGAGAAAGAATATTATGGTGGCATAAAGGCTGTAACAGGTTCTTATTCTAACATTCCTTATGAGTCTTTGGAATTTGATCCAATAGTTAATAACCTTACAAACGGGGTAAGTGTACAGGTGTATAAAAGGGATGAATCAAAACAGGATAAAAAAGGGAATTTAATTTATGGGGTGTTTAGTAGAGGAGAAAACGAGGATTATATATATACAGATTGGATTACAGGATACTATAGTTTATTGGCCTTAAAAGATAGGACATCAGATATTTTAAAAAGAGGTTTAAATGCAGGATTATCATATATAAGGAACATTGGGGGAGAAGAGATGCAAACACAAATGAATTACCCATATCCTGTTGTCATTGAATTTAATATACGCAATGCAACTTTTAAGAAGGTAAAGATACCGGGTGTAGGAACCTTTACCGCTAGAGAGCTAACTCAAAATAACAGCTTAAAGGTTAATATAAAGGTGTTTAAAAAAAGAGGTGCAATAAACGAATACACCTTAAGTTCTGATGGTGGTGAAAATACCGATGGTGTTTATGGTTTGGCAGATAAAATTTCTGCCAAAATAGGCGATAGTATTGTATTTTCTATAGCAGATAGAGGTAAGCGACCTGTATTTAAGGGCTTACCTAAAATTTGGATTAGTGCGGCCATGGCTCAGCGTAGGTTTATGTGTACACCCGATTATGGACCCGATCAAGTAGAACCTTGGGACCCTTTTATTGCACAAACACATTACCGGATGATTAATAGTTACCCTGATGGATTTGAACCACGGTCTGATAATTTTAAAGACGATGTAGATGGATCATTATACGAATGGTCATGGATTGCACAACGCAGGACAGATCCTAATAAAAAAGTATATGAACAAGATGTGTATTACCCTAAAATAAAAACCTTTCAAAAAGGCGATAATACATGGGTGCAACGCGAATCTCAATCCATAGGATGGGCTAAGGAGGTGTTAAATTATTGGGAACAAAATAATGCCGATTTTAATTATACAGGTAGCGCCTCTTTTTTGTCGGCGTTCGATAATGATGAATATTTATATATAGGCTCTAAAGAAAAAAATACCTTACAGGATGATTGGGGTGGTGAAGGTGTAACAAGCATAAAGACTTTTACAGATAACAACGGTAAAGATAACTGGCAGCATATGTGGCCAAGCGAAACGGATGATGGTAATACCTACCCTATTGAATGGGACTATCGTGGCTATCCGTCTAGAGGGGTTATACTTAACGATATCATTTCGGCATATCAAAAGTTTAAAAATCCTGAAAAATATCCTAACGATTATTATTATAATGGATATGAAATAGAAGACGATCATACGTTTTTTACAACTGACGGTAGTGAAGTAACTTATATAGGTCGAGAAGATGGAGCAGATGTACCAGTAGCGTATACCAATGGCATGTGGTTTAATGCAAAAAATAGTACTGGAAATAATACCCACCCGGGAGAAGTTGTAATTTCTGTTGGAGACCAAACCATTTCGTTTAGATTAGAAACAACAAGTCCACAGGATACAGATAATGGATTTTATGGGTCTTTAAAAGGAACACAATACCCTTTAGGTTTTGGTAATGAATCTACTTATATATTAACAGGAGTAAAAGATGAAGATAAATCTAATTATATCATCAAATTATTAGAAGGTCAAGATGGTAAAGGGACCCCCGTTGTAACGAAAGCCTTTAAATTTGAAGGTGGAGATGGATATGAACCACTCGAGTATGATAGTGTAAATAAAACCCTGTCTGCTACCTTTCAGGTATATTCAGGAGCCTCCTTTTTTGTAGCATATTATGATGCGGGGTATGGAGAGGTTCCAATAGCAGGAAGGGCACCCATGGTTATGGATCCTGTAACCTCATTAACCATTCCAGGGGGTAATCCATATCCTTACAGCGATGAATCATTATTACCTACAGGTATAGTAGACCCTTGTGCCGACGGATCATGGTATTCATATTTTAATCCAAATTGTTATGAATTTTTTGGTTACGATGATTATGTGGACGATTTGGTTGAATTAAATGAAGGCCAAGGCGAACGGCCATTAGAAACTCAAAATGAATTGCGTAGGAATCAAGATACAGGTCGTCATTTTACCGAAGAATATGGATCGGCTTATATAAAACCCTATATTAGAGAATATGTATTACGGCAAGGAGAAAAAGTAAAGTTTTCATGTATAGATGCAGGTCGTAAAATGGAATCCTTCTGGGGCATTGGGCAGGACCCCTATTTAAGTTGGCGCGAATTGGCAAGGCGTATGCCAATTGATACCATTGCAAACAACCTAACATATAAACTTTATAAAATAGAACATGGTAATTTAGTTTTAATAAATGAACAAACCTCAAGGCATTATGAATATCAATTTGAAAATGAAGGCAATTATGAACTCCAAGCAAATTTTAGCGGTTTTTTTGATTTAGCATCGGTTCATCCAGCTACCATAAAGGTAAAAGTAACAGATATTCCAGGTAATGCGAGCGATGCCAAAAGGTTTAATGAGGAGATAAAACGGGGGGCACTTAAAATTAGAGAACTCGACCCCGATGAAAAAACATTTTTAGAAACTTATAATAATGGGAGTGTTGATTTAGATGCGTATTACGTAGCCGATGTTGATTATATTTTATCTGAATACAGCTATGGCTCTGGGCCTCGTGCAACCAATTATCAACACCGTTTTGGTGATCAAAACGATTTTAATGATCAATATGCATGGTATTTAGTAGATAATGAAGGTGTAAAAACCTTTATTGACAATCCAGAATTTGTAAACAATTTTATAAATGAATACATACCAGAAGATCATTGGCCAACTAATTGGGGTAATAATTGGTTGCGACATACATCTAGTAACCATTTTCCGAATGAAGATATAGACAAAGCCAACGTTGAAAATGACAATATAAGTGTGGCTTATTATACATTAATGGATAAGTTATTTGTTTCTACAGAATCGGACCAGTCTGAACTCGGGTTTTTACGTTGGCATCCTTGGATAGCCCCGACACCAACGCATGGCGATAAGTTTAACAGGTGGATTAAAACATCTACGAATCTTTATGATTTTTTTAATATTGGAGAGGGGGTGTTTTCCGGAACTGCTTATGTAGATATTGAAAACGTTACCAATGCTTCCGACTATTTGGTTAGCTCGGCAGGATATGGATCATATGCGTCTACTCCTGAAAAAAATGAAATGAATACCCATTTGAATGATGAGATAAAAAACCAAATAAAGATGTTTCATGATTTTAAAAACGGTCGTATCCTACTCTTTGAAAAAGGAGTGCATGAAAAAATAGCGCTGTATAACAAAAATCCTGGTTATCAAAATGATAAATATGAGTTTGATAATTCTGGGTATCCAGATGAGATATATATAGACTCTCAAAATATTGAAGATATTACAGAGGCACCAACAAAATTAGCTGGAATACCCATATTAACATTTGATGGTGCTGAATATGGTTTGACAGAATTTAATTCTGAATACAAGATTGATAAAACCAGTAACGAAATGGATGTGTCTACAGAAATTGTTCACCAGGGTTTTGATAGGTATTTAAAATTAAGAGCAGCAAATAATGATTTATCATCAGATCAAAGCCTAAGTATTCAGATTAGTTTTTATGGCAAGTTGGATGATGCAGAAAGTATACCGAGCGAAATAGCCCCATCAATATCAGGTATTCGTTTTAAGCGTATATATAATGGCGTACCACCTTCTGGATCACCAACTGTTACCTATTCACTTATCGATAAAAATAATACTACAATTCCAAGTATAAAAACCTCATTGCCAAATGATGGTAGCGATTGGCAAACACGAATTTATAGACCTAATGAAGGATACACTTATTATAACCTTAAAAAAATTAAGATTAATATAAAGATTGCCCCAGGGCAATCAGCAGAATTTTATTTGGATGATGTGTATCTTGAAGATTCTAGTATAGAGGCATGGTCATTAGCTAATTACGATAGCAATCATGATGGTTATACAGCTGAGACTGATGATGATGAATTTTTAGAATGGTTACAGCGTACGGCTATCCGCTATTTTCTTTGGAACTATAGAGAAGTATTAGTATACGGTAATATAGGGGCTGTTGTATTAGAATCACCTACCGATGTTGACAAAGTAACACCCAGTGGTGTAGGCTTTGGTATAGCCGCCACCATTATAGCCGCCAATAAAGGCATGATTACACATATTAATGCTCAAGACCGTGTACAAAAAATGACAACTTGGTTAGCAAATCTTAACCCCAATAATGGAGCTGATGGCTGGTATGGCGTACCCTGGCATTACATAAATAGAAATTATGATGATGATGGGTCTATTTATGGTGTTGGTAATGGCGAAGTAAGCACCATAGATTGGGCTATTTGTACAGCGGCATTACGAGTGGCAAGAGAAAAATATGGAGATGAAAATACAGTCATAAAAAATAATGTAGATATGTTACTTGATAATACCAAGTGGGGCCGATTTATGGTTTTTAGTTATTCGGATCCTTCAAAACATGATGTTACTGATTATAGGATGAGTATGGATTGTGATCCCTTAACCGGAGATCCAAATAATGGTAATTTTTGGGGACTGGCCTTTTCGGAAGAAACCGAATTGGTTTATGGGGAAGCTTTAGCTGCTAATTATGAATTTTATGAAGAAGGAAGTGATTTATCAGACTATGTTTTTAATGATGACTTACAATTTATCATACGAGAACCAAAGGATGGTTTTTACCCAAGTTGGTTCGGAGCTGGTTTTACCTATAATTGGTACCAATTATGGGCTGGAACAAAAGATTTGGAAGATGAAGGTCAACCATCGGTATATGCAGATAATAGCGAAATAGCCTATGGTCATGATTATGATACAGCAAACACACTGTTTGGAAAATCGTATATGGGTTTTACAGCTGTAAGCTGTGTTAATGAAATTTATGATGATGGATGGATAGACCATAATCGTTATGTCAGCAATCAAGGGTCTTATAAACACGGTACCGATGATGAGGAAGAGGTAATTCAAGTGGCTCCAGGAATCTATGGAGCAGTCTTGGCATTGCCCTACAATGAAACTGAAGCTATTGGTGCTCTTAGAGAATATATTAACTTAGGCTTTTACAATCAATATCTAGGTTTTCCGGATAATATCCAGTTAACAAGCATTAAAGGCTTAGCACCCGTACCGAGCTGGAAACAAATTGAATTGAATATGGGGCCTATAGCACTGGCTATAGATAGTGCAGGCGATAACATTATAAGTGAGCTTTATAGATCTAGCCTTAATGGTGGTTATGCCTATCAGGAAATGCTGGATAACTTTAACCATGATTCAGGAAAATCGGTTAAAACCAAAGAAGTGAACTTAGCATTAACGGAGGATGATAACCCTTCGGTTGATAGTGGAGTGCTATTATATCCCAACCCAGTATCTAATGAATTAAATTTGCGATTTTCGGTTAATAAGGCTAGCACATACCAGGTTATGATTGTTAACTTGTTAGGAGAGGTTGTTTTAGATAAGAAGTTGAATTTAAATGAAGGGATAAGCGAAGTACAATTAACAAACAACATCAGGTCCGTTTGTAAAAGTAATGGGCTATATCTTATAGGTGTCAAAGGATTAGAAGTGCAAAAAATCATGAAACTTTTAGTAGAGTAAAATCTGTATTAATAAAAATGCAGGCAGTCATTATTACAGGCTGTCTGCTTACTTAAAAAAAGAATACAATTTTAAGTGTCTAAAAGAGGACTTAATTTGATTTTAATTTCTAGGGAAATCCGAATGCCAAAAACAAAATGCCATTGATTCTTAGCCAATAGTTTTTCTTAAAACACGAAAAGCCTTGGTCATATGAGCTTCAACAGCTTTTATGGATACATTTAGGTATTCAGCAATTTCTAAATTAGTAAGGCCTTCTTGTTTGCTTAATAAAAAAGTACGTTTGCATTTAGGCGGTAAATTTTCAATTTCTCGCTTTACCAAATTCATTAGTTGCCCTACAGATCTTTCATCTTCTTCCTCAAAAATAGAGCTCAATACATCAATGTTTTTCTTGTCCAACGGAATAGCATGCATTTTATTTCTTTCTTGGTTGAGAAATTCATTATAAACGGATCGATACAAATAACTTTTAATAGCAAAGTCATCGTTAAGCTTTAAACGTATTCTCCAAATATTAATGAATACATTCTGAACAATATCTTTAGCATGATCACGATCCTTAGTGAACTGATAGACATAAACACATAGCATATTATGATAACGGTCTACCATTAAAGAATAGGCTTTGGAATCCCCCTTTTTAAGGCCATTTATAAGAGTTATAGTATTCATAACTAAGAAAATCTTCTAGATTAGGCATAAAACACGGGGGTTTCCCTCTAAATTAATAAAAAACATTGCAAAATGCTAGGGTTGTGTGAAATTATTGTGTTATGATAGTATATGCCGGTTTTAAACATGATTTCACAAAAGAAACAAAGACGAATAATAAAATATCTTGATAGACAAGCCACAATTTTAGAACGGAATGCGTTAGAAAAATGGCTTGAAAACCATAATAATTGTAAAGTATTTAAGGGATACGTTAAAATAAACTACCTCATCGATTTGAATATGGACTTGTTTGACGCCAATGACTCAAAAAAAGGACTCCTTGAGTTGATTGATAGAGAAAGAAAACAATTTAGATGGTGTAAATATGTTGGAGTGGTTAAATATGCAGCCATTGTTATTTTTTGTCTTGGAATAGCTTATTTCTACCGACAAGGACATTTTACAAATAATAATGGAGTTGCTATTCCTGCAGGAAAGATAACACTCCAACTTGATAATGGAAACACAGAGGTTCTAAATGAAGAGGGTTCTAAAAATATTATTGACAATCAAGGTAACATCGTAGGGGTTCAAAACGGCTTTCAGTTGGTTTATACGAATACGGTTGAACTGGAAGAATTGGTTTTCAATACACTAACAGTTCCGAATGGAAAACGTTTTGAAGTTCAGTTGTCAGATGGCACACATGTACATTTAAACGCGGGGTCATCGTTAAAATACCCTGTTAAGTTTGTCAAAGGCAAGAATCGTGAAGTGTTTTCAAAAGGACTGGTTTATTTTGATGTTACCAAGGATGAAAATCACCCCTTTGTTGTTAATACCGAGAAGATCGGAGTCAGGGTTTTAGGAACTCAATTCAGTCTTTCGTCCTATCCAGAAGACAAAGATGTAAGTGCGGTGTTGGTAGAAGGCTCTGTAAGTATCTATAATAATAGTCTGGCATACAACCGCAATACAGCATCCTTTTTGAAACCAGGATTCAAAGCGGATTGGAATAAAAAAGAAGGAAAACTTAAAATCCAAGAAACTGATATAGAAGTGCAAATGGCTTGGACCAATGGAAAGATTGTATTTAGGCATGTGCCATTTGATGACATAATTAAAAAGTTAGAAAGACATTATAATGTTGAGATTATCAATAATAATAGAGCGTTGGGGAAAGACTTAATATCAGCTAGTTTTGAAATGGAGTCCATAGAAGAAGTTTTTGAAGTAATTAATGAAATTCACCCGATACATTACAAAATAGAGTTTAATAAAATAACAATTGAATAAAAAATTGCAAGAGCCAATGAATTAGAAAAAACAAACTGTCAACCAAAGAAAAGAATAGTCACCGAATTTCTAGGCAATAGATAGGCCAGTAGTCTAAAATAAAAACCGGAAGATGCTACGAACATCCTCCGATTGTAAAATGTGATTAAAAAAACAACCACTTGATGATGAACAACAAAAGTATAAAAAAAATACTTAGGTTAAAGGATTGTAATTCTTTGCCTCTAAAATTTGATTTAAAGATGAAGCTCACCATACTTCTACTGATGGCTTCTCTTTTACAGCTTCAGGCAAACGAATCATATGCGCAAAAAACGAAACTAAGCTTAGATATACAAAATGTTTCTTTAGAAAAAGTTTTTGATAAAATTGAATCGCTTACTGAATTTAAGTTTGTGTACAAGGATAAAGTTGTTGATTATGAAAAAATAGTATCAATAAAAGCCGAAAAAGAAAAAATCTCAACTGTATTAAATAGGTTATTTGAAGGCTCGAATATTGGATATAAAATACTAGGCAAGCAAATAATTATTAAGCCATCTAAATTTCCAAAAAGTAAAAACACACCAAAGCCACTAGTTGTAGATGAAAATCCTCAAGATTATTATGTAAAAGGAGTTGTTACTGATGACTCAGGGATGCCATTGCCAGGTGCAAATATTATTGAAAAAGGAACGGTTAATGGAACACAATCTGATTTTGATGGCAATTTTACTTTAAGTTTAAAAAACAGAAACGCAATACTTGTCATATCTTATTTAGGATATCAAACCAAAGAAGTTGTTATAGATGGTCAAAGCAATATAAATGTTGTTTTGATTGCGGATGCAGCTAGTCTTGATGAGGTTGTTGTTGTTGGATATGGCACTCAAAAAAAAGTGACCCTAACTGGTGCTGTTGCTGCTATTAAAACAGAAGAAATACAAGAGTCTAAAACGGCAAATCTTGCTAATAACCTTACAGGTAGAGTTGCTGGGCTTGTTATCAATTCTAGAGGCGGAGAACCTGGTAGAGATAATATTAAAATACAAATAAGGGGTATTGGTACAACAGGAAATACAGATCCTTTATATGTTATTGATGGAATTGCAAATAGAGGAAGTTTTGAGAGATTAAACCCAGACGATATTGAAAGTATTTCTGTACTTAAAGATGCATCTGCAGCCATTTATGGCGCTCAAGCTGCAAATGGAGTTATATTAATTACTACCAAACGTGGAAAAAGGGGAAAAACTACGTTCAATTACAATCAAAACTATTCGATTGCTCAACCCACAAGAAGGCCGTTTTTGATGAATGCTCAACAATATTTAACTTGGATTGATGAGGTTAATTCTAGAAATAGTAGACCAACAGAATTTCAAGATGTAATTAGACAATATAGAGATGGTACAATTGATAGTTCAGTTTGGGGCGATACGGATTGGTGGGACGTAGTAACAGATAAATGGGTGCCACAAATACAACATGCTATAAGTATTCGAGGTGGAGGTGAAAACACACAGTTTTATCTATCCGGACAGTATTTAGACCAAGATGCCATTTATAAGGGAGATGCTTATGGATATAAACAATATAATATACGGTCAAATATTGATACACAATTGTCAAAAAATTTGAAATTAAAATTTGATTTGGCTGGTCGTATAGGTGATAATAATTCTCCAACCTTAGATACAGATGGTTTAATGAGACAAATATTTGTACAACCACCTTATGAATTTCCTTATTTTGAAAATGGTCTTATAAGAAAAACGTCTGTTGGAAATCCTATAAGTTTGGTTAATGGTGATAGTGGGACTAAGGAGACCAAAACAAAAAAGTTTGACACGAGATTTGATTTACGTTGGGACTTGCCTTTTATAACTGAAGGGTTGTATGCACATAGTTATGCTGCAATAGATTTTTACACGACTGCCAGAAAAGACTTATCGAAACCTTTTGATCAATATGAATTTGATGAGGGTACCGGAAAATACAATAATTTAAAGTTTCAAACGGGTAACATTTCTTTGTTTCAAGAATACAAAGAAGAACTCAATAAAACATTTCATTTTAAAATTGGATATGACCGTACTTTTGGTAAACATACGGTAAGTGGATTTGCAGCATACGAACAATACGAACAAGAAGGTGAGTTTTTTACTGCTCGTCGTCAAGAATTAGTATCAGAAGACATTCCGTATTTATTTAGTGGGGCTGCTGACAACCAATCAATTGATGGTGAAGGGTATCAATCTGCTAGGCAAAATTACTTTGGTAGAATCAATTATGGGTATGATGAAAAATACCTTATAGACTTAACCATGAGGTATGATGGCTCGGCAAATTTTGCAAAGGAACAACGTTTTGGCTTTTTTCCTGCGCTATCTTTAGGTTGGAGAATTTCAAAAGAGAATTTCTTTAAAAGTGACCTTGTAAAAGAATTAAAATTGAGAGGATCCTGGGGACTATTAGGAAATGATAGGGTTCATAATTTTCAATACCTTCAAATATACAATATTGGTAATTCTTACATTTTTGGTGAGAACCCTTCAAGAACAAATGGATTAACTCCCAATACGACTCCCAATCCAAATATAACATGGGAAACTTCTGAAAAAATTAATTTAGGGCTTGATATTAGGTTGAAAAAAGGATTACTAGAAGGAAGTATAGATGCCTTCTATGAAGAGCGTTCAGATATATTAGCACCAAGAAATGCATCTGTGCCTGTATATTCTGGACTAACATTGCCTGATGAAAATATTGGTAGAGTCTCTAATAGAGGAATTGAAGCTCAATTCACTCATAAAAACAGAATAAGAAATGTTAACTACTCGATAGGAGGGCAATTTACTTTTGCTAAAAGTGAAATTATTTTTATAGATGAACCACTTAATGTCCCTGAATGGCAGCAAAGAACGGGGAGACCTGTAGATTTTATTTTGTTATATGAAGCCGATGGTATTTATCAAAATCAAGAAGAACTTGACAATTCTGTTCGTTTTCCTGATGCTCAGGTAGGAGATGTTAAAATTGTTGATAAAAATGATGATGGCGTTCTAAACGAGCAGGATCAGATAATTTTAGAAAATTCACCAACACCAAAAATTGTTTACGGGATTACTATGGGCTTAGATTGGAACGGTTTTGCTTTGAACGCCTTGTTTCAAGGGCAAGGAGAAGCACAGACAATTTACAGACCTTTTGATGTCAATCAGCAAACAGCTTTTTATGAAGATAGATGGCGGTCTGAAGCAAGAACACCAAATGCTTTGTACCCTGCTGCTTTTGATACCGCAAGCAGTAGTTTTAGAGAAGTATCTACAGTTTGGGTAAGAAATAATTCTTTTTTAAGGTTAAAAAATGTTGAATTGTCATACTCATTTAATGAAAATCTTTTAGACCAACTTGGTTTGAATAATTTAAGGGTTTTTATTACCGGACATAACCTTTTAATTCTTCAAGACAACGTAAAAATAAATGATCCGGAAAGTGATTCGTCAACAGGATGGTTTTATCCGCAGCAAAGAATGATATCTACAGGGCTTAATTTAACATTTTAATGAAAGAGAAAATGAAAAAAATAAAACTGATTGTTCCAATGATAATGATATTGTTTATCACAGGTTGCAATGATGATTTTTTAGATTTAAAACCATTAGATGCTGTTTCTGAGGCTAGTGTTTGGGAAGATTTGAATTTAATTGATCTCTATGTAAATGATAGATACAATGAGTTGCCACATGGTTTTCCTCAGTGGACTGGAGGTTTACGATTTACAGGTATTACAGATGAAAGTTATCATATGCACGAAGCCAGATTTTTAAACAAGTACACCCAGGGCGGTTTAACTTCTGGGTCTTTAAATATGTATTATTTTAATGGCTTTTGGTTAGATGCATATACGGCAATTAGAAACAATAATATTTTCCTTGAAAATATATCAAGCTTTGCAGGAGGTGAGGAAGATAGAATAAAGCAACTTACGGCAGAAATACGGTTTTTAAGAGCCTATTTTTATACAGAGCTTATTTCTAGATATGGAGGTGTTCCGTTAATTAAAAACACATTTGAATTAAACTCTAGTTTTGATGTCCCAAGAGCTTCTTTTGAAGAGAATGTAGAATTCATTGTAAATGAATTAGACTTGGCCATCGCCGATTTGTCAAATCGCGAAGAAGCAGTAGAGTTAGAATTTGGAAGAATAACCAAAGGGGCGGCTATTGGATTAAAAATTAGAGCACTGTTATTTGATGCGAGTCCGCTTTTTAATGAAACAAATGATCAATCAAAATGGCAAACTGTTTCAGATGCGTGCGAAGAATTATTTAATCTAAGTCAATATAGCCTATCTGCCGATTATCAAGGTTTATTTTTAAACCCAATGGATCCAGAGATCATCTTTTTTAAACAATTTATTGGTCAATTTGGATTTGATCTTGTTGATGCATTATCCGATCACTATTTCCATTATAGAGGAGGGCATAGTATTGATGAATGGCGTTTTCCTAATGGAGATGGAGGTTGGATAAGTGAAAATCCAAGGCAAGAGTTTGTAAATCAATATCAGATGACTAATTCTGGCGAAACACCTGTATTAGGTTACACAGGAGACCCAGACAACTTGACTCCGATTGTTAACCCAGCAGCTTTTGATTATAACCCTGATTTTCCTTATGCAAACAGAGATCCAAGACTAGGATACTCTGTCTTACATGACGATGCAACATTTAAAGGCAGAGCACTTGAATTTTGGGATGGTGGAAAGGATAGTAGAAATACTGATGTGGATTTTTGGTGGAATGGTAGCGTGTTAGGATATGGCATTAGAAAATCATTGGATGAAGGTTGGTCATTGAACTCAGGTACTGGGAGTAATCAACCATGGATATATATGCGATTAGCCGAATTTTATTTAACCTATGCTGAAGCCCAATATCATTTAGATAATGTTTCTGTTGCAGTAGAATATGTAAATAGGGTGAGAAGCAGAAATGGAGTAAATATGCCACTAATTAATACTTCAGGAGATGTATTGGCAAAAATTAAGCACGAAAGAAAAATTGAGCTTGCTTTTGAGGGGAACAGATGGTACGATGCACGTAGATGGATGGATGCTGAACTTGATTTTGCTCAGGATATTGTTGGTGTAGAGGTAGTTAGAGAACCAACTGATGGGTCAAAATCGTATAGATATTTTTATTTTGAAGGCGAAACTGGAAAAAGAAGTTTCCCCCGTCACCACTATTTATGGCCAATTCCAATTGAAGAAATTCTAAAAAGTAATCTTGAGCAAAATCCTGGTTATGAGTAACAAGAGTAAACGATTTTCCTCAAAATATTGATGTGCCATCAGCACCAGATTGGAATTCATTAGACATTATAATAGCTCCTAATTGTAATCGAAATACAGAATAATGCTTTGTAGTTCAAATACTATATAATTGGCTCTGCTATGTAACAGAGTCTAATAAGTTTATTGCAATCTTAAAAAAATAAAAACAATTAAAATGAAAGCAAAAAATTTAAACTTAGTACTTCTTGTATTTGCTCTATTGCAAATAAGTTGTGAGCAAAACCATACGTATCCAGAAGAGATTGTTTTTGATCCAGGGGTAAGTGTTAATCAAGCCATTATAGGTGAGTCTATTGTGTTTACAGACCATTCTGTAGGAGTAGTTTCAAGATCGTGGACCTTCCCTGGAGGAATACCTTCGACTTCTTCAGAACAACAAGTTGAGGTGAGTTTTTCAGAATTGGGTTCAATTACTTGTACAATTGAGAATACCTTTTCAGATGGTATTACAGAATCCAAAGAGATTTATATAGAGGTGACTAGTGACATTGTTATTATAGGAGATCAAATCTATGTATATAATGAAACAGTGTCTTCAGGTCTGTTTTTTGTAGATGGTTCTGAAGTAGCTAACCCCATTTTAGATGGGGTCAATGATAGTGAAAATTGTGTGGCATCAGGCCCATCAAATTGGAGTCAAATCCACTATTTTCCTAACTACATTCCTGAAAGTGGTGACAAGATTTTCTTTTCTATTTTTAACCCCGACAATGTTGGACCAGGTCAAATGCAATTTGAATACACGAGTAGTCCTGGAGTTTGGCAATGGGGTGGTAATTTAGAATATACGGAGGATGCAATTACTGGATGGGTAGAATATAGTCTAGATATATCAAGCCATGCAGATAACGTTATAAACAAGATTATTTTAATGCCTGCTGGTGGTAGTGCTTCAATAGTTTATGTTGATAATATTTATTTCGGTATTGAGTCTGTAATTCCTCCACCAGAACCATCGGCATTGGTATATGATGAAACAGTGGATTCAGGTATGTTTTTTGACGGTAATGGTTCAGAAGTTTCAAATCCAGTTTCTGATGCTGTGAATTCAAGCACAAATTGCGCAAATTCTGGTACCGAAGGTTCGTGGCAAAAAATACAATTTTTCCCTACATATACGCCAGTTGCTCTAGACAAACTATATTTTTCTGTATACAACCCGAATGGTGCAGGACCAGGTCAGATACAATTTGAGTATACTAGTAATCCGGGTACATGGCAATGGGGTGGCAATTTAGAATATACGGAGGATGCACTTACTGGATGGGTAGAATATAGTATTGATCTCACTCCTCATGTGGGCAATCAAATCAATAAAGTTATCGTAATGCCAGCAGGGCCTAATGCACTAGCCGTTTATGTTGACAATATTTATTTTGCTCC
>Ga0115550_1001811_pt1 | contig 15477 bp, 12 predicted proteins | sample COGITO_mtgs_1005_FD_87177 | JGI IMG/M metagenome (GOLD analysis project Ga0115550, IMG submission 87177) | Pelagic marine microbial communities from North Sea - COGITO_mtgs_100511 | ecosystem: Environmental > Aquatic > Marine > Epipelagic | place: Germany:Helgoland, sampling site Kabeltonne... | reverse complement strand
TCAGTTGCACCAGCAGCGCGCTGCAGTTCACCCCAAACCTCTGAAATGGTTGCTACACCCATACCGACCAGCAGCGCATAAAAAACAAATGCAGCAAGATCGCCGCCACTCATATGGCCCATTATGACGTCTCGGCCGCCTATCCAAAGCATTATGGATAGAAGGCTAAACACCAACAGCATAACTACCGACATCATCATTGCACGGGTTTTCATGCGTTTTTTGGCAACAGAAAAAGCTGTTTCGACCTGGCGGGCAAACGCTTTTTTCTCAAAGTTCTCTTGAGTATAACTCTGCACAGTTTTTATATGCTGAATAATCTCGCCTGCGTAACTGCCTACATCAGCCACTGAGTCCTGGCTGTCACGTGAAAGTCTTTTAACTTTTTTACCGAACAACAGCAAAGGTAATAGCACTAAGGGGACTGCAATCACCACTATCAGCATCAACTTTACATTAGTCACAAATAACATAACCAAACCACCGACAGCCGTTAAACTACTGCGCAGAGCCATTGACAAAGAACTACCAATAATTGTTTGCAGCAAAGTGGTATCGGTAGTGATACGCGAAACAATTTCACCACTGCGATTGGTTTCAAAAAATCCTGGGTGCAAAGTAACAATGTGACTAAACACTGCCTTGCGTATATCTGCACTCACGCGCTCGCCCAGCCACGACACTAAGTAAAAACGAACAAACGTTCCCAACGAAAATAAAACTGTCAGTCCCAGCAAGACAACCACCGACTGATTAAGCAGTTCAATTGAGTTTCGCCCAAATCCGCTATCAATTAATAATTGAATACCTCGACCCAACATGAGTGTCATTGAGGCAGTGAATATCAGTGCCAGTAATGCTGCCAATCCACGAACCTTATAGACAGATAAATATAGCCATAAATGGCGCAGAGAGGATAGCTCTGCTCGAGAATCAGACTGCACCTGACTGGCCTTACTTTTAAGAACCGCGCTATTCAAACAACTTCTCCAAAAATATTGATATGCTCGACGTAACTATCAAACACTTTATTTTATATCTACTACAATTACCCAATGATCGTTTTCAAATAGCATTTTCACCGCACTATTAGATTAAAAAAAGTACGATTTACATTTGAAAAACTACAAATAAGTAGTCGTTATTACAGCAAGAGAGTAAAAAACAAACTCTCACCTTTTAAAGTGGGTAGCTCTAAAGCCATGGCTAAAAACCTTACCATTTCAGAATTTATGACAACTAATGTTGCTCATGTAGATGCCGATGAAAAAATATTAGCTATCGCAAAAAAGATGCGCAGGAAAAATATCTCCTGTGTCATGGTGCTAGAAAAAAAAGCTGAGACATCACAAGAAAATATCAGCCCGGGCATACCCCTAGGTATTATCACTGAGCGCAACATCATACACTTCATTGCTGATAATGCAGGGCATGGTCTTGACCATGTCACGGCAAAAGCAATCGTGCCATCAACATTGATATCGATTGATCAAAGTCACTCATTATTTGAAGCGATGGTTCTGTTCAGAAGCCAACGCGTAAAACAGTTAGCCGTACTTGACTCAGAACAACGCTTGACCGGCATCATCACCTACTCTGATTTAATTGATGCTTACTACAACCAAATCGAATTACAATCAGAGCTAGGTGGCAATAACTGCATTGACGACGACAGTCCGATCAATACCCATTTGCTGGAGCTAAGCCTTACTGACCCAATGCTTAAAATAGGCAATCGGCGCTCAATGGAAATTGACCTTAAGCAAACTTACGAATTAGCCCTTCGTTACCGCCGACCTTACAGTATTGCCCTTATCGATATTGATTATTTTAAGAAATACAACGATAACTACGGCCATCAATCAGGCGATACTGCATTAATAGAAACGTGCAATGTCATCAATAACGCTACCCGTGGTAGCGATCGGTTATATCGCTATGGAGGCGAAGAGTTTTTACTTCTCATGCCGGAAACTAATGCCGAGGAAGCTAAAAAAGCCATTCAGCGTTTAAATATATGCGTTAGTGATAGCGCTATCACGCATGAGTATTCTCCTTTTGGCAAGATTACAGTGAGTATTGGTGCTTACTCGTTCAGCCCAGAAAAAGACATGGACTCTAGCGACTCACGTGAACTTTATCTCAATGAAATAGAAGAAAATTGCCGCCAATGCATAGCATATGCTGACGATGCGCTCTATGCTGCAAAGTCAGATGGACGCAACAAGACATTTTCTGTTGCTGCTTGATAACCGACGGCTAAAAACTATAAAAAGCATGCCTTGACGTTATTTGTTCTTCAACGTGCTGTTTTTTTGCTGCCTTATAAAGTCAGCAATTTCCGCAATAGTCCATCATTAGGTTTTTGCTGACTCTGTAATAACAGCAACTCAGCCAAGACACCCTCTAACGAGTCCGATACTTTTTTTCGTAAACGCAGCTGTACGGACTCACTAAGCTCTTGCCCTTTATATTTACTCAAATCAATGGGTTGTCCCAAGCCCATATAAGAACGCTCGGGTTTCGGCAAGAGTGTCCCAAAAACGCCCTTAGGAATAGGTGGTGCCAAATCGGAATGCAGTAACTCATCGCTAACCCCAGCGCGCATTAATAACTTGCCAAGCATGGAGTTTGCCAAGTCATCACGCTCAATATAGCGGCCGTACCATTCATCCGGACCAACTAAGCCAAGCGGAACAATAGTATAACCATGACGTGCAGCTAACCGAATAAAACCGGTTCTTTTCTTCCAATGCAAGGTATATCGCTCTTCAACACGCTTATTTGCTTCATGGGCGCCTCCAGGAAACAATAGCAAATCTTTACCCGCCTCCATAAAAGCATCGCCAATTTTTTGATCACCCATGATCCCGCCTGTTGCTACAACAAACTTTCTGATTGTTGGGTTTGCGTAAAGAAACTCATCGGCCATAGCTCGTGCACAGCGGCCAAATTCGTGCAGCAACACCGGCACAACAAAAAAACCATCAACCGCGAGCGTTGCATGATTAGCAACAAACAACACAGGTTTATCAGGCAGGTTTTCTCTACCAATAATAGTTGGCTTAGTCATCCACTTAATTATCTGGTAAAGAGGAGTCAGTTTTTCACATAGTTCCTGCTCATCAACAGCCAAGCCATCATCAATTATTTCTTGAATGATTTCAGGGGCCATACTTTTCCGTTTTCTACTCTTATTACTACTATTAACCGTCATAAATTAATATCCAAAGAACTGGCACAAGCTATCCGCTAGGTACTCACATAAGCAGAAACTATAACAGCCACGGTAAAACCAGGCTATGCGAGTCATCACCAAATAATATACCTGCTTAGGCAATCAGTCAGCGCCCTATGCCTATCGATTAATTTTATCCAAATCATGGCCATAAAAAACCAGAGCTTAAGCAAATCAATAAGTTAGGCCCTCACTCACTAAATGCTGTACAAGCCGCCCTTTTATACTGTATATTTATACAGTAGTTCGACGGTTTGAAAAGTCCTCACGGCCGCCTTCACCCCTTTATAAATACGCCTAGGAACCGAGTGCCGCCACGAACAATTAACAAATGACTGTTTAGTCACTTGATCGCTCATACATTAAGCACAACTCTACCAATGACTAAAAATACATCGATTAAAAAAAGACAGGAGCTATCACTAGCCAATCAAAAGCAGAACGTTGAAGCCCTATTGCAGCACCCTTATTTATGGCGAGCATCACAAGCTCCGCCCACTTCAGAGCAGCAAGCCAACTCGAATAGTGTAATCAAAAGCGGCTTTAGCCAAGTCGATAAATTGCTATGCAATAATGGCTGGCCTCTTGGCAACCTGATTGAATGCCTGGCACCACTATCATCGAGCCATCATTTTAAATATGGCTCTGTACAACATAATTCACTCTCGCAAAACAACAACATAATGCAGGGAGCACTCCATCTATTTTTACCGGCTATTCGTCAATTAGCTTCAAAAAAACGCCCTATTATATTAGTGGCTCCGCCCTATGTACCCTACTTGCCTGGCTGGCACATCAACACCGATTCGACACAGGCCTCTCCTTTATGGGTAGTATCACCAGACACAACTACCCATTTGCTGTGGGCTTGCGAACAAATACTACGCAGTAATAGTGCAAGTACCGTACTGATCTGGCTCAATCCATTAAAGAAACAGCAACATGGAGAATCTCAAAAAAAAAACCACTACCACTTGCGCAGTGTACATTTAAGAAAATTACAACTAGCCGCACGCCGGAGTCAAAGTTTGGTGGTTGCTTTGCGAGATATCAATAATCAGCAAAAATCTTCGCCAGCGCCCTTACGTATTTGTCTAGAGCCGACGGCCTACAAACAAAAAACACGCTTACAAGTACACTTCCTTAAACAACCCGGTAGCTGGGGCGGTCAGAAAACCACGATTGCTTGGCATAATCGCTTACAGACAGCTGCTATCGCAGCCAATCAGTGGCCTGTTTATAACCCTACACAAGACCTATTGAATAACTATAGGCAAGAAAAAAATGACAACCTAGCACAATCAACCACCTCAACCGCTAAGTGGTCATAGGGAATAGATAAGCAACTGCTATGTATTGGTTATGTATTTATCTACCCGCCCTGCCCCTGGAGGTTTTTGAGCCGAGCAAACAAGCCGTCGCCATTATAGAAAATCAGCAGGTATTACTTTGCAATGATGTTGCTGCAAAGCAAGGCATAGAGCCTGGCTTAACAGCCAGTACATCATTAGCGCTATCGAGCACTATAGTGCTCATTAATAGAGAACCAGAAAAAGAGCAGCAGCTAATTAAACATTTAGCCGAACAGATATATCAATTTAGCTCTCAAGTAGTTGCTTACAAAAATTACAACCAAAAGCAAAGCGTATTACTAGAAATAGGCAGTAGCTTGCGGTTATTCAATGGGGCTGATTCATTACTCAAGAAGCTTCATACAATGCTATATAAAAACCCACTTAGCGAAACGGGCTTCCAACATTTTTTTGGCCTGGCTCAAACGATTAAAGCAGCAGAGCTTTTAGCACGCTGCTCTAAGGGATATTCACTTGCGCAAGAAAAAACCTATCACGGAGCAGAGAATAAAAAAAAACACACACACCCTTTTGTCCAGCACAATCACTGGCATGACGTCATGCAAGCACCCGTACAGAAACTAGACTGCCAAGAAAAAATAATTAGGCAATGTCTTGATATGGGATTTAATAAGATTGGCGAAATATTAGCGCTGCCCACCAGCACATTAACGAAAAGATTCAACCTCAACTTCATCAACTATCTCGATAAATTACAAGGAAAGACTCAAGATCCTCAAATTTGGTTCACACCAAAAGAGTATTTTCACCGAGAAATTTTTTCTATCGATGGGCTACGCAGTCATGCCGATCTCCAGCAACCTATAAAAAAATTATTAACTATGCTATGCGACTACCTACTACAGCGACAGCTTAAATGCACGGATATAACATGGATATTCACACGCTTTAGCAAAAACAAAAACACACTAGAAATCAACCTCTCGCAGCCTCAATCAAGCTATGAAAATCTACTCGAACTAAGCAAAATACACCTCGATCAACTGCCTATGGATTCACCGGTTGAAAATATTTTTTTATCTAGCAAGAATTTTATTAAAAAAAATAGTCGCCACACCGATTTATTTTCATCACATGAAAAGTGCGGCGAATTTAGTCTATTAGCCGATAAAATAAAAAGCAAACTAGGCGATATGTCGCTATGGCAATTAAAAACCAAAGAAAGCCACTTACCTGAAAAATCCAACAGTATGGAATATTTCGGAAAGCAATATCTCAACAAAATTAAAAATAACGAAATGAACATTGTCAACGACAACGATTATCGCCCAGCATGGCTTTTACAAACACCAGTGCCTTTAAAAGAAAAAAATAAATGCCTTTTATTTAACAATAACAAATTGCATCTAATTAAAGGGCCGGAAAGGATTCAATGCGACTGGTGGTCAAATAGAGACAGCCGAGACTACTTTATAGCTGGCCTAGCCAATAAATCAGACTACCTAAAAAAAACATCATCAATCAATGAGAACCCAAACGAACAAACAATCATAAATAGTTATGAGAATGTAGGCTGCTGGGAATCTTTTTATTGGATTTATTACGACCGAATAAAAAAAACATGGTACTTACAGGGTGAGTTTTCATGAGTTTTAATTACATCATACAAACTATGCCATCAACCTCAACATCAACCTAGACAAGCCAAAAAAATAACGCATCATATGTCTTACGCCGAACTTCACTGCATTAGCAACTTTACTTTTCTTCGCGGAGCATCGCGCCCCGAAGAGTTGGTTAATACCGCTTGCGAATTAGGCTATCAAGCAATTGCTATCACTGATGAATGCTCACTAGCCGGCGTTGTCAAAGCACATGTCAAGGCCAAACAATTAGAAAAAGAAGGTCGACATATAAAATTAATTATTGGTAGTGAATTTAAACTGCCTGATTCATCAACGTTAATTGCACTGGCCACCAACAAATCACGCTACCAAGAACTGTCGGCATTTATAACCTTGTGTAGAAAACGGAGTATTAAAGGCGAGTACCAATTACTACTTAATGACCTAAATATACACCTTGAACACTGCTTACTTATTTATGTTCCCGGCGCCAACAAAAACCCTCTTACCTCTCCTAATACATCACAAGATGTCCAGCTTTTACTTAGCCATCATGAAAACCTGTGGGTCGGCTATCAACGACTATACCAACATGATGACGAAAGCCGCTATCAAAAGGCTTATCAGTTAGCAACCACAATGAACAAACCTATGGTTGCCTGTGGCAACGTGCACATGCACTGCCATAAACGCAAACCACTACAAGACACATTAACGGCTATTAAAAAAAATACTGCTCTTAGCTTGCTGGGCAATCAGTTGTTTAGTAATAGCGAAAACTATTTACGTCCACTCGATAAGCTAAAAAAAATTTACCCTCCGGCACTACTTAATGAAACCCTTAACATCGCTGATCGCTGCCATTTTTCACTTGAAGAACTGCGCTATGAATATCCACATGAATTAGTACCCCCCAACCTTAAAGCCGATCAATACTTACTACAACTTGTTACTCAAGGTGCCAACAAACGTTGGAACAATCAAGTTCCTGAAAAAATACAGCAACAAATTAAACGCGAATTGACGCTTATAAAAGAGCTTAATTACGAATACTTCTTTTTAACCGTGCATGACATTGTCTGCTTTGCACGCCAAGAAAATATATTATGCCAAGGGCGCGGATCAGCAGCTAACTCTGTCGTTTGTTACTGTCTTTTTATTACCGAAGTAGACCCTTCACGAATTGCTGTCTTGTTCGAGAGGTTTATTTCTAAAGAACGAAACGAGCCACCCGACATTGATGTCGATTTTGAACACGAAAGACGTGAAGAAGTCATCCAATACATCTATAAAAAATATTCGCGCGAACGAGCGGCATTAGCCGCAACTGTTATTAGCTACCGCAGTCGTAGTGCCATCCGTGATGTCGGTAAAGCACTCGGTTTAAACACCCAAATCACCGAAAAATTATCTCGATCACTGGGCTGGTGGGATAAACCCGACGAGCTTCAACAGCAATTTTACAAATGCGGGCTTGATGCCGATATTAATCACCCCAACCTAACGCACGCGTATCAATCTGGGAAAACACACGACAATCATGCTTCGATAGCCACGCTTTTCATGCAACTTGTGCACGAGATAATGGGCTTTCCACGTCATCTCTCACAACATGTTGGTGGATTTATTATTAGTAATGGACCGCTTAGCCGACTAGTACCTATAGAAAATGCAAGCATGCCTGAGCGCACAGTGATTCAGTGGGACAAAGACGACATAGAGGCACTTGGCTTATTAAAAGTAGATATTCTTGCTTTAGGTATGCTCAGCGCTATACAAAAGATGCTGGCGCTAGCGAATAATTACCCTCTAAAAAACACACCCAATAATAGCTCGACACCTCCTCCTATCACCCTAGCTAGCATTCCAGATGGTGACCGTGCCACCTATGACATGCTTTGTAACGCCGACAGCATTGGTGTATTTCAAGTTGAATCGCGGGCTCAAATAGCCATGCTGCCACGCCTAAAGCCGCGAGTTTTTTACGACTTAGTCATCCAAATTGCGCTTGTCCGACCCGGACCGATTCAAGGTGAAATGGTGCATCCTTTTTTACGTCGTCGAGAAAAAAGAGAACCTGTTAGTTATGAGAATGAAGCGATACGCACAGTATTAGAACGCACATTGGGTGTACCCATTTTTCAAGAACAAGTGATTAAACTGGCCATGGTGGCAGCAGGTTTTAGTGGGGGGGAAGCGGATCAATTAAGGCGTGCGATGGCCAGCTGGGGTAAAAATGGCACACTCTGGCAGTTTCGTGAAAAACTGCTGGATGGCATGCTTTCTCGCAATTACAGCAAAGACTTTGCCGAGCGCATTTTCGAACAAATGAAAGGCTTTGGCAGTTACGGTTTTCCAGAATCACACGCGGCTAGCTTTGCCTTACTGGTATACGTATCTGCTTGGCTCAAATGTCACTACCCTGCAGCGTTTTATGCGGCTCTTATCAATAGCCAACCCATGGGCTTTTATTCACCCTCGCAACTAATACAAGATGCACAGCGTCATCATATCGACATTTTGCCTATTGATGTGCAACTTAGCGATTGGGATTGCAGCTTGCATTTTTCATCAACCCATAAGCCCTTATCTCAGCCAGCCTTGCGGCTAGGCTTACGTTTAGTCAAAGGTTTATCGATGGCTACAGGTAAACGTATTGAAGCTGCTAGAGCAATGCATTCATTTCGTCATTTAGCTGATGTTATCGAGCGAGCTCAACTCAACCAAAGTGATCGATTAGCATTAATAAGAGCTGATGCGACAGCCTCTTTATCGGGTCATCGCCACCAAAGCCATTGGCAAAACCTGGCTGCAGACGCTGAACCCATAATGTACGAGAGAACTAACGCTAATAATAATAAAACAAACCAAGATAATAATAGAAGTAAAGCATCGCTGGCAGCCAACACACATGATACAAGACAAGATTTAAACGATAACATCACCCTACCAGAGCCTAGCGAAATACAAGATATTCAAGCTGATTATCGACATACCGGTCTCACTCTGAGGCGTCACCCAATGGCTCTATTGCGTGAACACCCTCCGTTTAGTCGGTGCAAACGCTGTATTGACCTCAATTTACTGCAACATAAACGCTTTGTCGTGATCGCAGGTATCGTAACCGGCCGTCAACAACCTGGCACTGCATCGGGCGTTATTTTTTTAACACTAGAAGATGAGACAGGCAACATCAACGTCATCGTATGGAAAAACCGGCAAGAGCAGTATCGTGAGGAATTATTAAAAAGTAAGCTGCTATTAATTAAAGGGGTGGTAGAGAGGAATGCATCCGTCATTCATATTATTGCGGGGCAGCTCGTCGACTGTAGTAATGCTTTGCAAGGTTTGCTATTGCCCTCACGCGATTTTCATTGACCGGTGATCAACGTGGCGCTGGCAGGCGACAAAAAAATTTGTACACCGCAAGAACGACCAACCGCAAAAGATATTAGCTTTACAACTATGACTTCGAAGTTGCAGGTTTTATAGACGGCTTACGAGACAGCGGACTCTCCGCTGCCACTCTATCAACACAGTAATTTCGCTTCATCCACCAGACACCCAGATTAATCCGATCCGATCGACGTTCATTGCGACGTCGACAGCCTGACGAGGGTATGGCCAGTTCATTACTCTTTGATCGACGGTCAGATTTATCACGCGGATCCTGAAAAATCGGGCCTTGACTCTCGCCATCAATCCGACGCCAGCGAACTTGCTGATTGCTCGACACGCTCTTTTTAGAAGAATAACTCTTCCCCTGCACAGAGCGCACAGTACCACTTCCATTGTAATTTCTGTTGGCCATCGAAATATAATTCCCTAACAATCGACACGAGTAATCTGTTACCCCCGCTGCGAGATTTTAAATGCACAGCACATTTTGAAGGAGTAGAAGGTGTAAAAATTTAGCTAATGGTTGGCTAGTGAAGCCCAACTAAACTGCGGAAGTCGCTTCTCATCGCTGGCGAAAAATTACGCAACCATGAGACTTACGGCTAAGAAAATAACCCTCGAATAGGTCTTCTCACCTCACCGCTGTAGAGGTGATATTTTGTACGGATGAAGTAAAGAAGTCAAACTTCGCGCAAGCCAACTTGTGACTAAAATCAGTTAATTAGCAACTAATCCTATGTTATTTATGGGTTTTTATCTGTTACAAACTTTTAGAAGTGATTCCGATAATTGGTTGATTAATGTACGAAGCATCAACGATCAGCCACCTCTAACGGTATTGAGGCAGCGCTAAAGCAGGCTCTTGTAGACCACTCAAAACCTCTTTGAGCTCAAGAATGTGCTCAGACCAATAGCGCGGAGTATTAAACCAAGGAAAGCTAATCGGAAATGCAGGGTCATCCCAACGCTTGGCTAACCATGCATTAAAATTGAGTACACGCAGCGCACGGAGAGGCTCAATAAGCGCCAACTCACGCTGATCAAAACGCCCAAACACTTCATAGCCCTCAATAATTTCTGACATTTGGCGCTGCTTGCTATGCCGATCGCCCGACAGAAGCATCCACAAATCCTGAATAGCCGGCCCCGTTAAAGCATCATCAAAATCAACAAAATGCGGTTTATCATCACGCCACAGCACATTACCCGGGTGGCAATCTCCATGCAGGCTAATTTGCTCATAGGCGCTGAGATCCCAATTGTCGAGCACCTCTAACACATTGCGCGCAATCACCTCATAAGGGTGACGCAAATCACTAGGAAGGAAATCGTGCTCTAAAAGGTACTCTACACTGGCATGACCGAAGCTTTGGACGGCAAGTGTTATGCGGTGTTTAAACGGAAAGCTTCTGCCCGCCTCGTGTAGCCGCCCAATAAACTGACCTAGCTGGTAAAGATGCTCAAGATTATCGAGTTCTGGCGCTCGACCGCCTTGACGTGGATATAACGCAAAGCGAAATCCTGCGAAGGTGGACAACGTGCCATACGCCTCTTGCAGCGGTGGCACAACAGGAATATCGAGATCGTATAGATAGCGTGTGAAAGCATGCTCTTCAAATATCTGCTCATCTGACCAACGTGCAGGTCGATAAAATTTTGCAATGATGGGCTGCTGATCTTCAATGCCTACTTGATAAACACGATTTTCATAACTGTTCAGCGCAAGTATACGGGCATCCGATAAACGACCGGTGCTTTCAACAGCATCGATCACAACATCGGGGGTTAATGTCTCATAGGGGTGGACTAAGCTTTTTGTCATTTACGGCTCCAGCACTCTTTCCACAGCGCTTGATACACGGTGCGCAGCCGTATTTTTTTGAGTACTGCCTCTAAAGCGCCGCGCATTATCAATGTATTCACACAATAACGCTACGCCTTGTGCAACACGCAGAGTGTGTCGCGACATCCAATCACCCGGAATAAAATACACCTGCCGGTTGATTACCGCGCGCATTGACGGCCACTGCTGCCAATCATCCAACCATGCAGGCTCTAGATTATCACTAGAGCTAGCAATAATAATCTCGGGGTTGTACGCGAGTACCGATTCAATGTTAACTACTGGTGCCAGAGCAACCGCATCGGCAAAAATGTTTTTTCCTGAACACAACTCTATAGCGGCACTCACTAAATGGTCGCCATTGAGTGTTTGCAACGGGTCTGGCCATATCTGGTAAAACAATTGCACCACTGGCAGTCCATCCGCTGAATACTGCTCGCGCAACCGCGCTAAACGCTCAGTAAATCCCTTGAGCGCGGGGGAAACTGTACTTGCCGTATCGCCTAATACAGCCAAATCACTTATTGAACGAGTGATATCGCTAAGCACACGAGGGTCGTCGGCATACACGGGTATCCCCAGCTGTTCCAAACGCGCGACCAATTGACCAAAGCCTTTATAACCCGAAGCCCAACCCACCACCAGATCTGGCTGATAGGCGACAATTGCCTCAACACTAAAATTACTGTGCCCGCCAATACGTGAAATATTGGCCGCTGCAGCCGGATAATCAGCGTAATCGACGGCGGCAACGATGCGCTCGCCCAGACCTGCGCTGTAGAGGTTTTCAACAATATGCGGTGACAAAGCCACAATACGCTGAGCAGGCTTTAATAATTGCACCTTACGATCTAAATAATCGACCACTTCAATGGCCACCACTCGATCAGTTGACGGCCTTCTTTCTAGTTCGACCAAATGAGTCGTATCCACCAACGTCTCATTTGAATTCAGTGAGGCGGTTGTATCACCACAGCCGCTTAATGCCAGACAAGCCAAAATAAAAAGCATCATGCGCGGTAAAAGACCAGTCTTTAGGGCGCACTTAAAAGCTTGCCTATCAATGTCACGGGCCATCAACATCACTACCGATTTTTTATTGACCATAAAAATCCGTTAGACTATTACCGGAAGACCGCTTGAAGGGTTTCGTACAACATCTACAGTGATACCAAACAGTGCATGCATCATCTGCGGCTGCATAATAGCTTCTACGCCACCCTCGAACTTCATACACCCGCCGACTAATCCAACTATTTTTTGTGAATACTGTGCCGCAAGATTCACGTCATGCATCACTTGTATAACCGCGACACCCTGCTTAGCGAAGTTCTGAATCGCCTGCATAACATCATACTGATGCTTATAATCGAGCGAGCTAGTAGGCTCATCCAATAACAACACACGAGGCTCATGCCCCTGCTCTGCCCAAAGCTGAGCAAACACACGTGCTAGATGTACACGCTGTTTCTCACCGCCAGAAAGCTGCGTATAGTTTCTGCTTAAAAGATGCGTTAGATCCATCATCTCCGCAACTTGAGCAACAATGCGCCGATCTTCTGTGTCGCCTGTACTATGCGGCGCCCGACCCATCAAAATAACTTCAAAAACAATAAATGGAAAATTCAAACTGCTAAACTGTGGCAAAAAGCTTACATGACGAGCCTTATCTGCAATTGGCCATTGGTCAAGCGCCCGACCTGCTAATTGAACATCACCGCTCACCCTATGGCTCGTATGAAAAAAATCACCAGCAATAGCTCGCAACAAAGTCGTTTTTCCCGCTCCGTTAGGGCCAATAATACTAACGATTTCTCCCTGCTCTATCTGTAAATCAATGTCACTTAATAGCTGGGCAGCATCAATAGCGACATTAAGTCGCTCGACAGTTAGTATACTGTGCGCAAAATCAATCAAGCTAAAACCCATATTCGTGACGATAACGCAACAACGATATGAAAAATGGCGCACCCAATACCGCAGTAATAATACCCACCGGCAGTTCTGCAGGCGCAATGACTATACGCGCTAAACAATCAGCAATAACCAGTAAAATCGCGCCGCCCAGTGCTGCCAACGGCAGTAAGTAGCGATGATCCGGCCCTACCAGCATGCGCATAATATGCGGCACGATTAAGCCAATAAACGCAATAGAGCCAGCTAACGCCACCGACACACCTACCGCGAGCGCAACCAGTACGATCAGCACCAGCTTAAGCCGCTCGACATCTACGCCTAAATGCCTCGCTTCCGATTCGCCCAGTAATAATAAATTGAGTGCGCGAGCGCAACGTGGCAGCACCATAGCAATGATCGCCAGGCAACTAGCGGCAAGTATGAGACCCGCATAATTTGCCCCATCCAAACCGCCCATGCGCCAAATGCTAATTCGCCTCAACATGGTATTGTCTGCAGTAAATTCCAACCAACTGCTCAAGCTGCCCGTTAATGCTGTAATCGCTATACCTGCTAGTAACATGGTGGACACTGATGTGCCTGCAGAGGTCGTGGCCAATCGATAGACCAGCCATACCGTCAACGAACCTCCAGCACAAGCACCCAGCGAGACTAAAGTCATGCCGGCAATTGCCCCGCCGGCAAATAATTCAGCGGGCAGCCATCCAATAAAAAAATCAGCTGAGCCAAACACAATAATCAAACTGGCTCCTGCAATGGCTCCGGCGGTAACTCCAATCAGTGAAGGGTCTGCCAGTGGATTGCGAAACAAACCCTGCATCACGGCGCCGCTAATACCGAGCATGGCGCCAATACAAGCGGCCAGCAATACACGAGGCAAGCGCAACTCCTGCACAATAATTTGCACCTGAAACTCGCTAATTTCATTAGTACCTAAAACATGAATAGGCGCTTTAGCACTATCATCAAAGCCAAATAAGGCCGCATGCACACTACTCAAAGGCAGCGCAACCGAGCCCATAGCAATGGCCGCCAGAATCGCAAGCAGCAATAAAAATCCGCAGCCGATACCGAGCTTAATCGGATTAATTCGATGTGCTGCAAGGGATATCAACGAAGAGCGCTCACAATGAAATACAGCGCCACTAGTAATCAACGCCCTTGCGTGCAGTAATACCTTGAGCGTAAGCATGCTTAATATCTTTTACTTCGGATACCGTATCAACCACGTCTTTGAGGCGCGCACCGCCCCCTCGACCTGTAACCACAACACTTTGATTGGCGGGTCTATTTTTTATTGCCTCTATGACCTCATCTTCAGCCAGATAGTCGTAGGCCAGCATATAAGTCAACTCATCAAGCACAACCAGATGGTAGCTATCGTCTTCTAGCATTGGTTTGGCAATCGCCCAGGTTTTTTTTGCAGCTGCCATATCGGCACTACGATCCTGCGTATCCCAAGTAAAGCCGGTACCCATTTGATAAAAAGTCACGTCGGGGCACTTATCGCGTATGTATAACTCTTCACCTGAAAGCTGAACACCTTTGATAAATTGCACGACACCGACTTTATAGCCATAGCCTAGCGCGCGCATGACCATGCCAAAGGCTGAACTGGTTTTGCCCTTGCCGTCGCCGGTAAGTAATATGCCAACACCTCGCTCAGTACTCGCCGCCGCAATACCGGCATCAACCTGCTCTTTTTGCTTCTGCATGGCTTTTTTGTGTTTTGCATCGCGCTTTGCATCATCAGACATAGAATAGGTTCCAAAAGGATAGGATAATCATTAACAAAATTAAGGCTTTTATTTCATGGCTCTTACTTGCTGGTTCTTACTTGCTGGCTATCGTTTAATGGCTATCGTTTGACAGCCATTACTGATTGCCTCATGGGTAAAGCCGGAGCCCGCTTACCGATGGAAGCAACAGCCAAAGCACAACAGCGCCGCCGTTTTTTACTTCATCACCGAGCCGATCAAGCATATCATAGGGTGCGCTGCTGACCTAAATCGGCTCTTCGGTCAATATGAAAAAACCGTTTGATCTTGACCCTCACTTCAATCGATAGCTACTTTCCTTCATGTCATTACTTTTTAACATTGATCAATTCACCTGCTACCGCCATGCCGGCGCGCATATTGC